>WNFX01001097.1_pt1 | contig 27586 bp, 25 predicted proteins | sample 5400111 | NCBI WGS metagenome assembly WNFX01 (sample SAMN13153363, study PRJNA577476) | soil metagenome | isolation source: 40 cm soil or saprolite under grassland replicate 1 | place: USA:California | collected 2016-06-15
TTGCGCTGTCAAACTCTACGCTCTAAAAAGGATAGACGAACCGGATCATCAACCGCATCTGCCCCTTTTTGCCCCGCGTGTTTTTGTTAAGTGTCCATCCATCAGGAAGATGGATGGTAGGGGCGGTGGGGATCGAACTAAAAGCGACGTTGAAAACGCGTAAGTTATTGATTCCATTAAACGAGAAAAACACCAAAAACACCGAATTCACCCAAGTGAGGTACACGCCGGGTACACGGAGCGGTCCAAAATCTTGAGAGCGTGCCGCTTGGGGACGAACGTAGCGGCCCTGAGGGAACGCGGCCCAAAAATAATTACGCTCGTCTTTGTCAAGATAACATCCCCGAGATGCTTGTCGTGATCGTATACCTCGAACTCGACTCCATTATTTTTTAGGTCCATCTCGACTTCAAAATTCTTTATCAAGACTTTCATGTGCGCTCCTTGGGGAAACTCACCGGCTACTTGTTTTGATATACGAAGAGTAGCTGCTTTGCTAGACCATCGTCGCCTATTTTTGCACGGCGACCGACCCTTGGATTTCGAAAACTGACTTGTATGATTTCATCCTCTGTCAAACCCACATCTCTGATGATTTGAATGACCGAGCGTTGCCCCTGGTCTTCCTCCTTCGCTTTTTCGTTGCGAAGATACTCCTCAAGCTTCTTCGACTTTTCGTGAAGACCACAAAGATACCTAATGTACCCTCCGACTCCAACCACCGCGCCAATGAGTGTAATGACGAGCGTTAAAACAGAAGCCCAATCGGCTAATTTGTGGAGGCACTCAGGCGACATGGCCGAGATAATACGCCACGCTTTGAAGGCCAGCAACACGCATCCGTTGTTTCGGCTGGACGCGGTGATATAATCCCGCTTGGGAGTCGCAACAATATGCTGAAGCACGAATGGTTTCATTTCGTAATTTTGAGGGACGCATTGTCCGTCGACAGTCGATGTGAACCGTTGGGACGGGCAACCGCTTGGGGCAACCTCGGTAACGTCATCCGTGGGGCAGGACTCGATGCAAACGGCCGGGAGCCGATGGACGCCTTAATGCAGTTGTATGAACGGAAGGCGATAATCCTCAAGAAGATTCACTACTACGGCCTCCGCTTCTTTATTTTCGAGTACTCAGAGTACCCTGCTAAGAATGAATTTTTCTGGGGAGAGTTCGGGTTGTTTGTGACCCACGTCGGTAGCGCCTACTTCCACGAACTGGAGGCCAAAGTCTACGCTGCAATGCAAGCGGCCACCCCGGTCAAGCAAACCAAGATCGGCTTCCACACATAGGACGACCTTCATGCCATACGAACGTCAGAAAGCAATCCAGCGAGAGTTAGATGCTCGAATCCCACGTGGGCTTAGAGGCGGCTCTCAGAATGAACTACGCTTCCGGTTTTATTTCCATCGCTCACAGGGGCTTCCGTTCGACACTAGCCTGACAAGCGCTGTGCTTGGTGTTAGAGAACGAGACCCGAACTTCGTTCCGCGAGTTTTACCCGCCCCCACAGGCGCAGGTTAGATCAGTTCCCACCTGTGGTCAGTTCCACAGCGAGCTGTCGTGGAGGCGCAACTGTAGTAGCCGATGCAATAGGCTGCCCGGATATCGCCGCCATGGATTGCATCCGAGCCTTAAGGAATCGAGTCTTGTAGCCGCCAATCTCGCAGCAACAATATCGCAGCTATACGAAGAACTAGAGAACAGCGAGACGATCAGCCTCAAGAACACTGACGTCCCAATCGAGATGAATGTACGGCCTGACATCCTTCGCGCATGATGAGGGGAGTTAGAGCAAGAGCAGCGACAGGGTCAGCCAGCGGTTTATTCCAGATGGCGTTCACCGCGAGTCCCGCAAGAGCAATCCAGGCCATGTAACCACAAAGGGCGGATTCCGCAGCATCGGCCTTCAAAGCCGCGCTCGATGTGACGACTGCCAACTTTCGTTTCCGGTTCGCCAACCACGGCATCATAACGGCAGCGGCTAGCAGGATTCCGATTCCAACTAGACTACGCTGTGCGTCGCGGTATCCGAAAAAGTTTAAAAGAGAAGTCAGCACCACGAAGCCTGCCAAGGCAAAGAGCAGCGCTCCCGCGATTCGAGCTGCCCGGGCCTCGCCTAGCGTAAAGCGAAAACGCCAGAACACAACGCCCGCCGAAAGCAACTCAATCAGGCTGTCTCCGCCAAAAGCCAACAGCGCAGGACTATGCGAAGTCCAAGCCGTCCCGAGAGAGACAATGGCTTCCACGCTCATCCAGATGAGTGTGATGACCTGAAGTTGAAGAACTTTCAGCGAAACCTCAGATGACGGAGATGTTGTCGCTGCGGTCATAAGAGCATCGGAAATGATCCTACTCCCTCACTGCGGCGGAGAGTGAAGGAGCGTTCCCCGCCGTAATGCACGTTCCTTCATGAGAGCAAAGAAAACGGGCACGAGAATCAGGACGTGGATTGTGGATGTAATCATGCCGCCAACGATGGGAGCGGCGATCGGCTTCATCACGTCGGAGCCGATCCCACTTTCCCAGAGAATCGGGATCAGGCTGGCGAGGACCGCCGTCACGGTCATGAGTTTCGGGCGCAAACGCTGCACGGCACCCTCGATTGCAGCTGCTTCGATGTCTTCATGCTTCAGGGGGACGCCTGATGCGAGGCGCTTGTCGAGTGATTCGTGGAGGTAGACGACCATCACCACTCCTGTCTCGACGGCGATTCCGAACAGCGCAATGTAACCCACCCAGACCGCTACGCTGAAATTGTAGCCAAGCCAATACTGAAGAAGCAGGCCACCCGTCATCGCGTAAAATGTGGGGAAAATTAAGACCGCGGCCTCCGTGACCGAGTGAAACACCATATAAAGCAGCAGGAAAATCACGAAAAAGACGATAGGGACGATGATCTTCAATCTCGCTTTCGCGCGGAGCTCGAATTCATATTCACCAGACCATTTGTAGGTGTATCCAGGCGGCAGTTTCAGTTTGTCATTGAGCAGGCGATCCGCTTTCGTGACGAAGCCGCCGTAGTCCTTTGTGGCGAGGTCAAGGTAGACATAGCCGGTGAGCAGACCCTCCTCATCTCGAATCATGGCGGGACCACGACTGAAGTAGATTCGCGCCACTTCTGAGATAGGAATCTGCGCACCGGTAGGTGTGGCAATGACAACGCGCTGCAGTTGCGCGATATCATCGCGAAAATCTCGGCTGTAGCGCACGTTAATGGGATAACGTTCACGCCCCTCGACGTTTTCCGCGATGTTCTCGCCGCCGATTCCGGACGTAACTGCGCGTTGGACATCGGCCACGGAAAGTCCATAACGGGCTGCTTCCGGGCGGTTGACTTCGACGTTTATGTAAAAACCCTCGGCAACGCGCTCGGCAAAGATGGAACGCAGTTCAGGAATAGCGCCAAGGATCTGCTGCAACTGTGCTCCCGCTTTTTGAATGCCTTCGACATTGGGACCTTGAATCTTGAGTCCGACAGGAGTTTTGATGCCCGTTAACTCCATATCGAGCCGGTTTTGGACGGGCATCGTCCACGTATTCGTTAGACCTGGGAATTGCAACTTCTCGTCCATCTCGCGAATCAGCTTTTCGTAGGTCATCCCATTGCGCCACTTCTCACGCGGTTTGAGCATGACCGTGGTGTCATACATGTCGAGCGGAGCGTTGTCGGTGGGGCTGTCAGAGCGGCCAACCACTCCGAAGACACTTTCAACTTCTGGGAAAGATTTGATGATGCGGTCTTGTTCCTGCAGCAACGTGGAGGCTTGCGTGATCGAGATGCCGGGAAGAGCGGTCGGCATGTACAACGACGAGCCTTCATAGAGTGGCGGCATGAACTGGCTCCCGATGCGCCACGCCAGTGGCAGAGTCACAACCAAGAAAATCAGATTGAGGACCAGGGTTGTTTTCCGGTATCGAAGACACAAACGGAGAACCGGTAGGTACAAGGCTTGTGTCCACCGAGAAAATGGATTTTCGGATTCCGATCGCAGATGGCCACGAATGAATATCACCATCAGAACGGGAACCAGCGTGATGGCAAGAATCGAAGAGAACGCCACAGAGAGAGTTTTAGTCCACGCAAGAGGGCGAAACATGCGCCCCTCTTGTGCCTCCAACAAGAATACGGGGAGAAATGACACAAGAATAACGAGCAACGAAAAGAAGATAGCAGGTCCAACCTGCTTTGCCGCGCCGATTAGAATGCGCCGCCTTTCTTTTTCTGTAAGCGAGGCCGACGATGGTTCAGATGCCGCAATGTGTTCCGATAAGTGGCGGTAGCCGTTCTCAACCATCACGATCGCAGCGTCGATCAGTACACCTATAGCTAGCGCGAGACCTCCAAGCGACATGATGTTGGAACTGACATGCAGGAAGTACATGGGAATGAAGGACGCTAGGACTGCGATGGGCAAAGTGAGGATCGGAATCAGCGCGGAGCGGAAGTGAAACAGGAATGCAATCGTCACGAAGCTGACGATGATGGCTTCTTCGAGGAGATCGCGCTGCAGTGTTTCGATGGATGCCTTAATTAAGTTGGATCGGTCGTAGCCCGAGATAATCTCGACGCCGGCAGGAAGCGACGGTTTGATCTCAGCAAGCTTTTTCTTGACTCCGTCGATGACGTTAAGGGCATTCATTCCGTAACGCATCACAATGATTCCGCCAACGGTTTCTCCATCCCCGTTCCACTCGGCGACACCCTGGCGGATATCAGGCCCAAACGCAACAGTTCCCAAGTCGCGCACGAGGACCGGTGTGCCGTTCTTCGTGCCGACGGGCACGGTTTCGAGGTCTTGTAGCGAACGGAGATAGCCGAGCCCGCGAATCATATATTGAGCGCCACCCATTTCGAGCACGCGACCGCCAACTTCATTCGTGCTGGCACGGACCTGGTCGATCACCATAGAAAGCGGAATGTTGTAAGCGCGAAGCTTGTTCGGGTCCAGATTCACCTGGTACTGGCGAACGAATCCGCCAATGGACGCGACTTCCGCAACGCCGGGGACAGTCTCTAGCTGGTACCGGAGATACCAGTCTTGCAGACTGCGCAGCTCCGCAAGACTGTGCCGGTGGGAACGGTCAATGACCGCGTACTCGTACACCCATCCCGCTCCGGTTGCATCGGGGCCAATCATCGGAGATACATTTTTCGGCAAAACTCCCTGGAGTTGCTGGATGTATTCGAGAACGCGAGAACGCGCCCAATAGAGGTCCGTGCCGTCTTCAAAGACGACGAAAATGTAGGAGTCGCCAAACATTGTTTGGGCGCGGACCGCTTTCACATGTGGCGCGGCCAGCAGCGTTGTTACGATGGGGTAGGTGACTTGGTCTTCGATAATATTCGGGGGCTCGCCTTCCCATGGGATGTGCACAATAACCTGCACATCGGAAATGTCTGGCAATGCATCAAGCGGAATATTCTTGAGGGACCAGATTCCAGCCAGTACTAGCAGCAATGTGCCTGTGAAGACGAGGAACCGGTTGTTCGCGCACCAATCAATCACACGGGAGATCATGGCTACATTCCCCCTTGGGCGTTCAGACTCAATTGCTTGGTCGCCATTACGATTCCGTTCTTGTTCACCGTTATTGTGAGCTGCCACGTGCCGCCGCTATCTAGATTTACTTTGCCCTCGTATATGCCGCCGCCTTTCTCGCTGAGAGGTGTCACGACATTCATTGCTGCCATCCCCATCCCGGGCATGCCGGGCATGTAGCTACGAACATTGATTTGTGCGCCGGTGATGGGAGCGCCGTCCGCACCCGTCAGTTTCACGCGATACAGATTTGCTCCCTTACGGGGCGTCGAGGGCTCCGTCGAGAATTCGAGTTGGGTCGTAGGTTTCGCAGCGGGGCCGTTCATTGCAGCCGCCTCCCCTGCTCCCGGCGGCGGAGGCACGAATGAACCGATGGCCGCTTGTAGTTGGCTTTCCGAATCGACTAGGAAATTCGCCGAGGTGACGATACGCTCGCCGGCTTTCAAACCTTTCAGAACAACGTACTGATCGCCTGCTTGCGGTCCCAATTGCACGTCGCGCGGCTCTAGATAACCCGCGCCTCGGTCTACGAAAACAATCTGTCGCGTCCCCGACTGTAGAACCCCACTCACGGGGATTACGAGCTGGCTGCCGAGCGGCACCTGTAAAACCACGTTCACGAACATTCCAGGCGTTAGCGCGAGATGTGGATTTGAAAAGACAAGACGTACTCGGGCCGTGCGCGTTGTCATGTCCACATCGGGGTAGATGAAATCGACCCTGCCCCGAAATGTTTTCCCCGGATAGGAGTCCACGCTCAAGGCGGCAGGTTCGCCCACCCTCATGCGCCCTAGGTCGTTCTGGAAAACTTGCGCCAAGACCCAGACAGTTGAGAGGTCCGCGATCGTATACAGGTGGGTGTCTGGCTGGAGAGTCAGATTCGGCAGGGCGTGACGTTCGGTGATGTAGCCCGAAACGGGCGAATCGATTTGGAGTTCTTGCTGCACCTCGCCGGAAGATTCGAGCCGTTCAATTTCGCGTTGCGGTACATTCCACTGCTTCAAACGATCCGTGGATGCCGCGAGCAGCGACGCAAATCCGGCAGACACGCCCGGCACGGTGCTCTGCGAAAGGCCATGCGCGTTCTGCTTCGCAACCAAGTACTCGCGCTCAGCGGCAGCGAGCTCCGGGCTATACATCGTGAAAAGCGGCTGTCCTTTTCGAACGTATTTGTATGTGGCATCGGCAAATACCTTCACGATGTACCCCGAGAAGCGCGTTTGTACATAGGACAAACGTGTTTCGTCGATAGCCACGTTCCCGGTCACGCGAATTTCATCCTGGGTCGGCTTCCGTTCAACGGTTCCAAACCTGACGCCGATGGATTGCAATCGCTCCGAGGAAAGCTGGACGGGCGCGAGAGGAGTTTCCGTCGACGGCGGAGCCGCACCTGAAGGACTGCTCTGAGCTGGTTGAGCCCCAACAATTGGCACGGAACCGGAGGCGTGTTGCGTTGTGGTAGACCTTCGAGCGCTCCACCAGATTCCAGCGAACGCGCCAAGGAAGAGTACATTCCCAATCACCGCAAGGAAGAACGCCTTTCGATAGTTCGTCATGATCTTGCTCCCTGGCCGCGTTATTCAGCGCAGCGACAATCCAGTTATTTCTTCGAGTTGTGCCAATGCCATCTCGTGTTCTGAAAGCGTCTGCCAGTACTCCTCGTCGAGCTTGAGCACGTCGAGGAACGAAGCGAGCAACGCCTGAAAGTCCTGGCGGTTCGATTGATACGCAGCCATGCCGGCTTCCAGCTCTGCGCGCGCCTGAGGGATCAATCCTTCGCGGTAAATCTTGAGAAGTTCTTGCGATTTCTCCGCACTCAGGAATTGCTGCCGAAGCCGGAAAGCGATTTGCTGTGTCTGCGTCTCGTATTCGCTTTTCGCGCGGTTTTGGTCCGCTTGCGCCTGTGCTAGTTCGGGCTGCTGGCGTCGGCCACGATAAATCGGAATACGGACGCCGAGTGTCACCATGTAGTAGGCGCGAAACTGTGTGGGGTCGGTACGCTGCCATAGATATTGAAGGTTGAAGTCTGGATAGAAGTCCTTCTTGGCAAGGTCGACCTGCAATCCTTGTTTCTCGACCATTTTTTGTGTACTTGCGATGTCGGGATTGTTGCCTTTCGCTGCAGCCAGCAGTTCGTCATAGGTACGGACGGCGAGGCTTTCCGAGAGCTCAGTGGTTTCGATGTCGGGCGACGATTGTGTGCGGTTGAGAAGTTGCTTGATTTCGGCTTGAATCTTCCCGTCTTCAAGCTGGTTCGTTGTGATCTCTCTCAGTAGCTTGGTGCGTTCAAGTTGCGCCTGTAGCACGTCATGTTGATTTCCCATGCCGCTTCGATAGCGGGCTTCGGCCGCCTGCTCGACTTGCTCCAGTAGCTTTCCATCTCCTTCAAGGATCACTTGCCGCTTGGCGAGATAGCCCAACTGGAAGTAGGCCATCTTTACGCCCGCAAGAACCGACCTGCGGACTGATTCATATTTCTGCTGCGTTACGTCAGCATCTTTTTTGGCAATCTCACCACGAAGACGCAGTTTTCCTGGGTACGGAAGATCCTGTGAGATCCCGAGGCCGACATAAGCGAAATCGCTGTTGGTGTAGCCAGCGAAAGGGCGCGGACTGCCCACGCTTAGGTGTTGCAGCACGAATTGCGGATCAGGCAACGTCGAAACCTGGGTCGGAGCCTGCTTCGCCGAATCCCAGCTATGGCGCGCGGCTTGAATCTGAGGGTTGTTGCGTTCGGCCTCTGCGAGAAGGGCGGCGAGCTTCTCAGGCTGACTAAGCGGAGGCGCCTCTTGTGCCCACGTGAGCGTGCCAACCGACAGAAATAGAAAACTTGCGAAAGCTACTGTGGAACTGAACTTCATAAGCTGTCCTTTCACGGCCTGGGGCCAATGCCCGTGTTGTGCTCAGAGGCTTCCGCCGAGAGCTTTGCCAATCGTGCACACAAGAAGAGACACACGCGCGCACTACGAAGGGCGATTAGGACAGCTTTAGATCAGGAATATGCAGAGAAGGGATTGAAGCTTGGGAGGTGACAGGTCCTGTACGAGACGAATCGGCGGGATACGGTGAATGCGAGGAGAGTTACTCGTTGAGTCGAGAACTGCGATGGGGGCGGCCAGAGAAAGGTCAGATGCCTTGTACTCCAATTGGGGAATCGGGGCGTTAGAAGTAAAACAGCAGGACTTATCCGATGCTCTGCCGAGTAACGGGCCGCGTTCGTCCATGTTCATCTGGCCGCATCGGGACTGCGTCTCTGGCGTCGCGCATTCAGCCAGTTGCGAAGAGAATAGCGCGCAGACCGAAAGCGGTCCCGTCCCAAGTCCTAGCAGGGTTAGCGCCAACCCGAAAATAAGTGCTCGTCTCACTATGTCCAGTCTAACAGATCGCCCTTTTTTTCGCCTTCGCTTCGTGCAAAAACCGTTCTATCGAACTTCCCCATCATGCCTGCGGGTTCTTCTGAAAGCTTCAGCCTTTGAGTGTCGTCAAAAAGTCGACGAGGTCGTTGATTTGCTGCTCTGTCGTATCGGGCGGAAGAGGCGGCATCGCAGATTTCGGATCGTCGGCCTTCATCCCATGGATCACCTTGAACAATTGGTCTCGCGAGAGTCGGGCACCGACATCCGTAAGCGATGGCCCAACGGAGCCACCCTTGCCTGTGATGCTGTGACAAGTGTCGCAGCTCTGCGCTTCATAGAATCGCCGACCAGGAGATGTGGAATCCGGCGCCCCTGACGAAGCTGTCGACTTAAGCTGAACCTTCCGATGAGCTTCATCGTAATTCAGAAAATCGAGGATTGCTTTGGCTTGCGCGTCGTTGAATTGTGAGCTCGCCATCGCCTGCATGCGCTTCACCTCCTTTGCCCACTGCGTGGGAGCCATGCTCGGCTTCAGGCTGGTGTCAAGCCCGTGACATTCATTGCATTTCGTGCGGAACAGCCGATAACCCTTTTGAATGTCGGCTGGGAAACCGGCGAAGTCGATTTTTATGGTGTCTCGATTCTGAGTGAATTGCCCTTGCACCGTACCTATGCTAACGAACCACGCGACTGCCGAGAAGAACAGGCCGCTGAGCAGGCGAACGAAGTGTTGTTTTCTCATTGTCTGTTCCTCCTTCAGAAGTTAAATGCGATATCCGCTTGGAAGAGTTTGTCTGTGCTCTTCACCGCAGCAACGGGATCGCGGCCAGATAGGTAGCTGTAAGCGATTCGGCCAATCACGTTTCCCGAGGGTGTAAGCGTCTTGTTCACCCCGATGGTCCAATCGTGAGTGGATTGCAGTCCTACTCCGCCAGTGCCGGTGATCTTTTGGTGCAGAAGGTCATAGCGGCCTGAGACGGCGAGGCCCTGCCTAATGTAATAGTCCACTGCTCCATAGGAATCGTTGCCAATGAACTTGGCAGAAGATCCGTCCGGGGCCACCCAGTCATCGTTGCTGTGGAGATAGCCTCCGAGGAAGTCGATCTTCGCAAACAACTTGTAATTCCCGAAGGCACCTTGTCGTCTGATATTCGGATGAAAAGTGAATTGGTTGCCGAACGGGTCCGTTTGTAAATTGTCCTTCTTGCCGTAATAGCTGAGAAACGTCACACCGCTTTCAGGTGCGTACCAGTAATCGATATCGACCCAAACAGCTTTGGAATTTCTGCTTGATGGACCGAGGATCTCGCTTCCGTCCGCATTGTCGCCATTCATGACCTTTGCAGAGGCCGCAAAAACCCTACGATAGCTGCTGGAAATCCAGGTATAACCCGCGCTGACGCCCACTGGAGACTGATCAAACACGAAATTCGTGGGACTGGCGGTTTCAAAGAGCAAGGGAGAGTTGGGAAGCAAACTGTAAATTTGCGATGCTCGCGTTCCTTGCGCGACCTGCAAGTGTTCGCGGCCTGCCACCACAAACCAACTGTTCCTGGCCGTTCCCCCTCCGTACCCAATGCAGGCGTTCGAGAGGTCCGGGTTGGTCGCCCCTCCCGAAACGATGTCTAACTCGGCGTGATAGAAAAAGTTGGTGTCGGGCAACCAACCTGCGAAATAATTGTTCCAGGATGCTACTTGGAACGCCGACGTAGATGCAGTCCCTTGTCCTTCCTGGGTGGTCCGTTCCGCAGAGTAACTGAAGTCGGCCACGGCGACCGAGACATTGTTGGCGAAATTCCATTCGCCCCCTCCCTTGATTTCAGAGAGCTGGGGTGCAGCCTCGCCTGAAAGCAGAGAGGGAGGAAGGTGATAACCCAGCCTCTGAAAGAGCATACCCTGCTCGTTCAGCACAGGGGCCATCGTATGGCAGGCAGAGCACTTCAAATTGTAGCGGCGCGCAAACTGGGGCAGCGCATTCAGGTGGAGCGAGCCTACGACCGGCCCTGCCTGCGCTTTCTTCGGCAACAGCACAGCTAGGACCGATCCCACGACGAGCAATGCGAGCATCACTGGCAGCCACGAAATCTTTTGACGCCACACTTTATCCTCCTTCTGAAATTGCCGAACGTCGTTCATGCGTTTTTGACTTTCGATGCTGTTGCGTAGCTACAACTTTGGTCACACGGCTCACCCCTGCTGGTTCACACTCACATACCTTGGCGAGGTCTGCCACCGTGATACGTGCGAATTCCTTGTGGCAGCGAGCCATGGCCTGTTTCAGCGCCTTTAGCAATCCATCTCGTTTCCGCAGGCGATGTCCCCCGGTATGATGGGCGAAAAAATCATCGACATCGGTCACGTGAATGCTATTCGCGGGCCTGATGAGCCAGAAACCACCTTTGGTGCCACGGCGGGATTCGACAAACCCGGCCCAAGTCATCAACTGAAGGATCTTGGCGGTTTGTGCAGGTGGTAGGCCGGCTGCGGACGCGATCTTCTGAGCTTGAAGCGGTTCAGACGCATTCGCCAAGCAACAAAGCGTCTTAAGAGACTCATATATGCGTGGCGGGAGATCGGCGCAAAGCATGATTCTTGCCTTTCGGAGCCTATTGTCTGAAATGAAGGAAATCTGCGCCGTGACGGCTGTCACAGAACGCCGTGTCGAGCGTCACAACGAATTTTGGAGGGTGGAAGCTACACCTCAAGCCTGCGCCGGGCACTCAGCGTCCGCGAATCAGTGACCGTGGCCCCCAAACCCATGGCCGGTGAGGTGCAGCATGACGACGACCAACACAAGCACACCAATGACGGCGTAGAAGACCTTGACTCCTAAAGGAGTCTCGTTGTTAGGTTGCTGCTCTACTTTAAGCCGCTCTTGTTGCTTGCGTCGCCCGTAGCGGGTCAGGCCCCACGGTTTGTACACCCCCAGTGACGCGGCCACGAGCAGCAACAGTATCGCAAGGCTAGGAGCGCGCACGAGTTCGGTCTTCAGAGGACCGAGGCCGGCGCTGAACAATGTTTCGGCCGCAGCCCCTGATACGCGCTTTGCCGCCTCCGCCATCACACCAAATTGGTGCATCAGCAACGCGAAGGTGGCAAAAATGGCCAGCCCGAATTTCAGCAGAATCCAGTAGTACCGAAACAACCCCCATGGTGTGGCTAATGCTTGGAGAAGTCCGGTGGCCAGCGCAGCGAAACACATCGGGATGATGACAAACCTGCTGATCAGGTTCATCGAGAGATAGGCACCGCGCACCACTTCTGCATCCTGGCTGGTCAGGCCGGCGATGCCGAGAACCAGAAAGGCGGCGACCGCGCCGAGCCAGCCGACCGAGAAGGTGACATGCGCGGTGATGGTCAACTTGCGGAGGGCGGGTGTCATCGCTTTGCTCTCATTTTGGACGCCTCACTTGACGGTCGCGAGGAGCGTGTTCGTTTGGTCGCGCGAGTCCGGCCCACATCAGAGTTTGTTTCAGCGCGCAGCAGAGCCGCATGACGGTAGATAAGGTCCGTAGTGCGACTCAGGAACTCGGCGATGGCGGTGAGCTGGTGGGTATCGAAATTCTCCAACAGAGCGGCTACGTCTTGTCGTAATGGGCCGATCACATCGTGCATATGTGTCGGCGCCAGTGCCAGGTGGAGGATCTGTTTACGCCCGTCGTGCCGGTCTGGTTCACGACGCAGGTATCCGGCCCGCTCCAGCCTGGCAACCACACCAGTAATCGCGCCACTGGTCAGGCCGGTGATCGCGCCCAGATCGCTGCCAGCCATTGGCCCGCGCTCGCGCAACAAGTCGAGGCACTTGTGATCGGTTGGGCCGAGCCCCAGGCGCTCCGCGACCGCGTGGTGAAATAGCACCACGGCAGTGCTGTGCTGACGCGCCAACCGCCCGACGATCTCCTCGGCCAGCTCATGCTTTCTTTTGTGTGTGGCGCCCATCGCATCGCTCCCATGTGGCTTCTCTACTCGCTTAGTATGTAAGCTATCTTGGAAAGGGTATTCTGTCAAGGCTCCAGCGGTAATGCGGGCCTCCGAGGGATCTAGTTAGGATTAAGCCGGTCGACCGAAGGTCGATTCGCTATCTGTACGTTGATTCTCCCGACTCGGCGCCAGATATTTTGGGGCTCAGAGGGGCCCACACCTCTCATAGTGAGAACACTCCCGCGCAAAGCCGCAGTCAAGGGCGACCAGAGGGAGCCGCGCCAGCGGGCCTGCCCCTTGACGGCGGTGAGAGCGAAGGGGAGTTTTGTTGGCGGTCAATCGTTCAGAGTTGGATCACGGAAAGACCAGGGATTCTCTGGAAATCGCGGAGGTTCAGCGTCGCGACTTCGTAGCCGAGATGCAACGCCGTCGCGCCGATCAGCAAATCCTCGAACGCAAACTGGACACCAATCGCTTCCTGTTGGCCTTCGATGCGCCCGGCCAGTCGCGCGATGGGGAGCGTGACCGGATGTACTGGCACGTCGTTGGACAACCGCTCGATGAACTCCAGTCGTCGTTGCTGCTGCGCCTGGGTTTTGGTGCGATAGGCTCCATGCACCAGTTCGGCGATGGTCACCACCGATAAGCCGATTTCGATTTCGCCCTGAGCAGCCTTGACTTGTTCTAGAATTTCCCGAACGGTGTGGCCTCTGCGCTCGGCAGCGATAATAATGCTGGAGTCGAGGACTATTCCCACGCTGGCGGGTTCCACGGCTTGCGGTGGCTGAGAATTTCTTCAACGTCTTCCGCGAAGTCTGGGTCGAGAACTGGAGCTTTGCCGGTTTCGTCTTCGTGAGCTTTGGCCAACGCGATGCACTCGGAGATGCTGCGACGCACTGGCTCGGTGGCATGAAGGACCGCCACTGGTCGCTCGCCGTTCTCGATGATAACCTTGGCGCCCGCACGTACGCGTTCCATTAGCGCAGCAAAGTCGCTCGCCGCTTCTGCCTCCGAAATGTGAATCACATCCTTAGCCATGAAGTGATTATACACGCTTATCTGCTGATGCTGTGGCCCTCTGCCTACGTGTGTTCATGCACTTGGCTTCGCGCGGATGGCGGCTCGATCTTCTGTGCTGAGGGTGCGGACTCACGGCTCGGTTCGATTGCGGATCGGTGCGACACGTCGCGCGACAGTTGCTCGGTCAAATGCGTTTTGTCGTCGGTGTAAAGCTGCGCGTCGTAGCGTCCGCGCGACACGGCCACATACGCCAACCGGCGGTTCACCAGTTTTTCTCCCGCCTGCTCAGTGTCTATCTGAACGAGCACGCGGTCGGCGGTTTGTCCCTGGCTGCTGTGGCTCGTCACCGCATATCCGTAGTCGAGATGCGCATTCTCTTTGATGTTGAATGCTACTTTGCGGCCCGAGTCGAGGCGCAGTTGCAGGTTGCCGCTATCGTCGATCTTCTCGATGGTGCCTAGGTCGCGATTGGCGATATGTCGTTCCCGATTCGGCGCTGTGAACTGCACGCGGTCGCCTGCACTGAATGCCCGCTCCGTCTCGCGGTAAAGCGTCACGCCGTGCAACCGGCGCGGGTCGTAACTCACCTGCTCGCTGTTCTCTCTTTTCACCGTCACCAGATTTTCTTTCTCGTTTGCGCGCTCGACGCGGGCATACTCTCCGGCCTTGATGCCGTGCGTCTTGCTGCCTCTTGTGTAGCGCACCACGTCGCCCACTTCGTATTGCGCAGCCCACTGCCGGTCCGCGCCAGTGATCTCCTGCCGCGCCACGAGCACTCGCTGCTTGTGTTCCTTCGTTTCCACCTGGCCCGCCCTCTGCATCGTCCGATGGATGGCCTCATTAATCTCGCGGCGCGATTGATTGTCTGGGGAGACCACTAGCGTGCCTTCGGGTTTCGCTGCGTACTCGCGTGCGATTTCCTTTAGCCGCTGGTCGCGCTCGGGGATCTCATGCACGCGGCCCTGCGCGTCGAGCTTCTCCATCGCGTCTTTCACTTGACCGCGCGAGAGCTGTTCCACCACGTCTCTAAGTGCCGGGTCTTTCTGCCGCACGATCTCGTCAAGCCGCGCCGTCGCGATCCCCGCTTCTTGGAGCTGCTGAAACGGTCGGCCCGCTTCGACCGCTTCATGCTGGCGCGTGTCGCCTACTAGCAGAACGCGGTCGTTTTCCTTTAGCCGATGCAGAAACTCGTTCATCTGCTTTGTGCTCGCAAGGCTCGATTCGTCGAGAACGTAAAGCCGTTTCCGTCCGTCGTGCTGCTCTTCGCTCCTAGTCAGATGCCGCTGCAACGTACTCGATTCGATTCCGGCCTCTCCGAGCTTCTGCGCCGCACGCGATGTCGGCGCAAAGCCTTCCACTTTGTAACCCTCGCGGTCGGCGGCCTCCCGGATCGCAGTTAAAGAAGTAGTTTTCCCCGCGCCGGCGACACCTTCGAGCGCCGTCACCTGATCGCGGCTCGACAGGATTTGCTGGACTGCTGCACGCTGGCTCTCGCTCAAATGCGAGTGGTCTTGCTCGATCTCGCGGCGTGTCTTGAAACTCGCAATTGGTGGATGTTGGTTCTGCCCCGACCGCATCACTTGGATTGTGTTGCGCTCGTAGTCGATCATCTCGATCGTGGTGAACGCACGGCCCGGCGCGCGATTGCTCGTCTCGATGAACTGGCTTGCTTGCACGCGCTTCTCGAACTCCGCTTTAACCTCGGCAACCGTGGCGTCACCCATTGAGCGTTTCAGTGCATCCCTCAGCAGCTCGCGCTCATCGGCCACTGCTTCACGCTCCAAATTTTTCTCTCGGGAATAGGTGAGCGCCTGGCCGGTGGCTTTTTCTCTCGGTTCTTCGCTGAGCTGCTCTCTTCGCTCCTGCGCCGCTTCGACAACGTGCTCCGGCTGATTGCCGAACTGCGCGGCCATTTTCTTGTGCCGGTCTTGCATCTCTTCGTGTGAGAGTTCTAGCTTTCCTTCCCGTGTCTGGTGCGCGGCGATCTGTGCCGCGCCTGCTCCTCGCCGGTTCTCTTTTGCGAGATGTTTCTCGATCTGCTGGCGGCGCGGACTCGATACCTCCAGATACTCTCTACTGTAGCCTTTGATTTCCGGCTGGCTGCTCTCACCGCGCTCGGTTTCATAGCCAAGTGCCTTCAACCGAAAGGCTAGTTCCGAGCGATACACCGCTGTCGCATACTGCTGCGTCTTGTAGAGTTCCCGTGGCTGTAGCGCGCGTGCCTCGCCGTCGTCAGTCTCGGTGAGATTGAAAAAGACAACGTGCGTATGTAGCTGTGGTGCGGCATAACCGTCTACGGGTCGTGCGCTGTCGTGCTCGAACTTCGCTGCTACCCATTTACCGGTCGTTTCTGCCGGAAGATTTCCGCCGATGCGGGCCTGGACATAACGCTCCAGCTCATCAAGCGCGACGGCAATGCTTTCTCGGTGCGCTTCTCGGACGTGCTCATCTCCACCTACCAGGCCGGTTAACGATACGCTCTTCGGGGCCGAAAACGTCGCGTCCCATCCCGCGCGGTGTTCCATCGCGCTTACCTTCTCGCCGTGCCTGTTCGCGTATTCTCTGGCCGCTTGGTGGCGGATTAGTTGTTCGCCCGTGGTCGGGTGTTGCCCTTCGGAGAGCCGCTGGAAATGCTCCTCGCGCACTTCTCCGCGCAATTCCCATTCCTCCGCGAGCCTTCCGTGCCACTCTCCACGAATCTGTTCTGCCTCGGTGTAGTAGTTCTCGCGGGCATTGCCAAACTCTTCCGCGTGATACGACTGCGCTTGACCTGCGCTCAGTGGCTTGGAGATCGTCAGCATGTGTTGGCCTACTCGAAGAAGTCCCTTTGGTGGCGTGCTGGCTCTCGTTGGATTTTCTGGCCCTCACTCTGTTGCTGTTCGTTGGGTACGAGCTTCTGCCCCGATGATCCATTCCCCGATGGCTTGCCTGTTCCTGCCGCGGCCGCCGCAACCTTCGGCGGTTCCTCCGGTGGCTGCTGTGCCGGGCGCTCAATGTATTGCGGCTCTTTGCTTTCAATCTCGATGTACGGGAAACTCATCCGCGCCACGAGATTCCCGCACTTGAGATAACCGTGCATCTTTTCAAGGCCGCTGATCTCGCTTGCCATCACCAGGGGCCTGATCTCACGTTCGAGGTTATAGCCCTTCGACTTGCGCGATTGTGGGAACTGCTCATTTGTGCGGCTCTCGCGTATCCGCTCGATCTCCTGTTCTCCTATGGTGTCGCTGATCCATTTCGCGGCGTGCGGCTCGCTCGTGCACAGGAAGATTTTCGTCGAGGGCTGCGACATCATCGCCTCTGCTTCGTGCCCATAACGCACTTCCAACTGGCTGCGTCCCTGAAAACCCAGCACGACCGGATTGTTGGACTTGCGGTTTTCCGTGATCGCCGTGTGTAGCTGCGGCAGTCGCTACAAGGTCGCCAACTCGTCGAGGATGAACCAAACCGGACGCGGAGCCATGCGGCCTTGATTCATCAAGCGCAGCACGAGCATGTCCAGCCACAGACTGATGAGCGGCGCGAGGCGCTTCCGGGTGTCCGGTGTGCTCGTCAGGAAGAGCCAGCCCCTCCGCTCCTTCGACCATTCGAGCGTGCTCCAACGCCCCTTCGTGTCCGCTTCGCTCGGCAGCAACTTCATGGCGTCAGCTACCATGCTCAGCGAACCAAGCACGCCGTTGCGCTGTGGCGGCGAATCCCGGTCGATCATCGCCGCGTACTCTGTCCCTTTCACTCTCCGGTCGATCTCGTCGGGGTGCGACATCCACCACGCCAACTCTTGCGGCGTCGGATGGAAGCTGAGCAAGTGCGCAAAGATTTTTCGCGGGGCCTCGACGAAAAACGAATTCTCGTTGTGCCGGTCGGGAAACAGCGACGCGGCCAATGTGAGAGCGTCGGCCCCCTGCCGCAGCTCGTCTCCAGGAGCCCAGTAAGGCATCCGCTCGTGCAGGGGATTGAGAATCAAATCACCGCGCGACGGAGTAAGAAAGTAGGGCACGTAGTCGGCGGGCGTCGCCGGATCGTACACGATGGCCGTCTCACCGCGCTCCTCGATCTGCAACAAGACTTGGCGAATCAGTGCGCTCTTGCCTTTGCCCGAATCACCCATAACTAGAATGTGGCTCGATTCAATCTCGCGCGGCAGGCACAGCCAAGCTTTCCTGCGGAGTATTTTTTGCGTGAAGCTCTGCTGCGGTAAGAAGCCGATACCGTCTGAACGGTTGCGACGGTTAAACGCACGCGCCGTCACAAGCTCCGGGCCTTTCAGCCGACGTCCATGTTTGCGTATTCGCTTGCGCGCTGCGTCCCTCGGGACCGCCACGACAAGGCTTACAAGCAACACACCTAAGCCGCCCCACAGTGCCGGTTTCGCCAGATCGGTGAGCGTCTGGTCCTGGTAAATCCGGTGCCCGAGGAATTCATGCAACTTCGCATTGTCGTAGCGTGCGCGCTGCCATTCGAGCTTCAAGTCACCTACCTTGATGGCCTCTTCGGTCAGCGTAAACGTGCCCTCGCCTTTCTCTGTGACGAAAGGCTCTACTTCGTTGTCGAGCGCCATCCGCGTACCCTTACGCGTCACCACCATTAATAGCGTGTACCAGCCGTCCGTGCGGAAGGCTCCTGCTAGCGGCGTGCCTACGTAGGCTGTCAGATAGTGCTGTTGGAGCGGAGTCCACACCCGCATGTAGCGGTAACCAGCGATAGCGAATGCACTCAGCAGAGCGAGGCAAAATGCTCCGATAGTCCATACTGCCCGGTCGCTCGGAAACTCTCCTGCATCGCCCTCTCGGCCCCACTTCTGTTTCATGGCACACCCCCTGTTGCTGCGTCCGCGAGGCGCTGTCGCGCCTTGCTCAACTTGTTCTGGTCCGCTCGCTCGATGAGCTGCTGCATCTCCTCTACGGTCAGCGTTTGCCCATGAGATACGGCGAAGTGGATGTTTAGTAGGATGGTCCGCAGCGCCAAGACTTCGGCCAGCATGGTTTGCTCGCCTGCGTTCGGCTTGGTTGCTTTTAGCAGAACATCACGCACCCACTCGCTGACCGTCTGCTCGCCCGCAAGGACTTCAAACTGGGCATATTCTTCGTCGGTGACTTTGGTGCTGATGGATTTGGTTCGAAGGGAGGGCATGGAGTTCACCCAATAAATTCAACAAGTTCCCATACGGGAACCAATAATTGCTGCGCGGCGCTCTAATAGAGTGGCTTCTCGCAAGCCATTGGATTTTCAGCAAGTTCCCATTCAGGAACCTTGGTTGCTGTGCGGCACCCGTTTGGGGGTGACGTGTCAGTCCAACCTCCCGGTGCCGTAGGCACCGCTCCCCGCAAGACGCGGCGCAAACCCACGCTTCGCGCTATCAACCCTGTTCGCCATACTCTAACTGCAGCTCCTGCATCCAGCGCTGAAGCTCGGGGATCGCCCACGCCTTCTGGAATAGTTCGCGCAGAGCGCTCCATTCGTTCTCGGTAAAGTCGATACCTACGTCGTTCTGTCGAAGCCAAAGCGTGAACGTTGGCCCCTTCTCCTCGGACAGCGTCGCGAGAAAATGCCTGCCGTTCCACGAACTCTTGGCTGACCATCCTTCGAGCATGGCCCGGAACTCGGCCAGGTCGGGGTACCTAGCAATGAGATAGTTCACGCGGCGTGTTGGGCCAAAGTCGATATACACGCCCAGCTCCGGGCAACCTGTCTTCGTAAACGAGAGCTTCAGGTCATCGACCTTGAGCGGCTTAGGCAAGATAATTCGGCGGCGAAAATCATCTTCGTTTGGACCCGTTGGTCGTACGGGCTGCCGGTCATGTCGCACCCAATGGCCACGAGCGGCGAGGCCCCAGAGCGTCGGCCAGTACGGGGCAAGGATTTGATCGAGTCTAGTGCTCTCGACTCCTTCATCACTAATGGCGGCTAAGAAGCATCGTCCAATTGTGCCTGGATTCTGCCATTTCTCCGCCGGCTTCAGCAGCTCCTTGCGATGCAAAATTTGCTTCAGAACTGCTTGATGTCTTTGTTCGGCGTCCTCATCCGAAAGGCGAACCTCGGTGAAGTGGCCGCCAAGGTTTCCGAAGTAATACCAGGCGTGCTTCGAGGCATGCTTCTTACGGTTCTGATAGACGGCTTCGAAGGCGTCGAGTAACCTGAGGTATGACTCTCTGGATGGAATCGCGGGCCAAAGCAGCGGCGGCTCCTGAGCTTCTTCCTCTGTGCCGATCTGCACGTACTGCGCGAGAACATCCCACTCGGGGGCAGACAGAGTGTGCTGCGATTCCCACTTCTTGCGAATGTGATAGAGCGAAGCGGTCGGCGTGTTGAGCATTTCATGACGAGCCGTTTCACGGTCCATCCCTTCGACGCGCTCCTCGATAACGAGGAAGGCGGCCTCTCCCAAGGACACCTCGCGTCCCCGTTGTTCACTAAGAACCTTCTGGTAGCGCTCCAACAGTTTGAGGCGGTCTTCGCTGAGTCGAATCGAGATAACCTCATGCCGGGGTTTCTTCTTGAGGATCGACATCATGGTTGACAGAATCTCCTACATCGATGTACTGTGTTTACGTTAGCGTAGCTCGATAGGTGACTGAAAGCAAGAAGAATCTTTTCCGCAGCTCTCTCGGAAACCGACGAGCCAATTCGACGACCTTCTAGAGCCTATAGGAGTCACTAACGCGCAATGGCGGTACCATCCCAAATCGAGACCTCGGTGCACATCGAACGGCATTATGCCGTTACGGAAATCGCCGAAATGTGGAACTTGAGCCCTGATAAAGTCCGAGAGCTTTTCGAGAAAGAACCAGGTGTGCTTGTGCTTGGAGAGCGGGGCCCACGCCACAAGAGACGGTATGTCACACTGCGGATTCCTCAGACCGTGCTGGAACGGGTCCATTCACGTCTATCATCGAGATTCGTTGTTGGTTAGGAGCTGGCCCAATGCTTACGATCTATCGGCGTCATCGCAAGAGCTGCAAGCAGCATGCTCGGGGCAGAAAGTACCGCCACTGCCAGTGCCCTATCTGGGTTGATGGGGCAATCGGCGGGAAGGAAATCCGTGAGTCTTTGAAGCTCCGCGATTGGCAGCGGGCTCAAGATCTCATACGCCAATGGGAAGCTGAAGACCGCCGGACAGTCCAGCAAGAGAAAGAAGTCACAATTAAGGATGCTCACGCGAAGTTTATGGCTGACGCACAGGCACGGAAACTCAACGAGGCCACGCTCTACAAATACCGCCTGCTCTTTCGACAGCTTGATAGTTTCGCGGAAACATACAAGCTGCAATTTATCAAGCAACTGGACTTGGACACGCTCGCGATTTTCCGGGCGGCGTGGAAAGACGGCCCGCGCTCCAGTCTCAAAAAACTTGAGAGACTCCGGGCATTCCTGCGGTTCGCGGAAAAGAGAAAATGGATTGACGATAATCCGGCGACTGAACTGAAAGCTCCGAAGGTTCCCAACAAGCCGACAATGCCATTCACTCGGGAAGAAATGATCCGCATTCTTACTGCCCTCGGACCCTACGGCAAGAGCGCCGGTATTCGCAACGCTCAACGATTGCGCGCCTTTGTTCTCCTGTTGCGCTATTCGGGTTTGCGGATTGGTGATGCAGTCCAGCTTGACGTAAACCGGGTCGTGGACGGCAAACTGTTGCTCCACACAGAGAAAACGGGGGTGCCCGTCTATTGCGTCTTGCCGGAGATGGTTGTCAAGGCGCTGGACGCAGCTCCGCATTCGAGCGCAAGCTATTTCTTCTGGACGGGCAAATCAACCGTGCGAAGCGCTAAAGGAAAATGGCAGCGCAGGCTTCAGCGGCTCTTTGAATTGGCAAAGCTCCCCGCCGGTCATGCCCACAGATTCAGGGATACGTTTGCTGTTGAGCTGCTACTCGCTGGCGTCCCGCTCGATAGGGTTTCTGTGCTTCTCGGGCACAGTAGCATCCGCATTACGGAGCGCCACTACGCTCCTTGGACGCGCTCGCGCCAAGAGCAAATCGAGGCTGACCTGAAAGCTGCATGGAGCAACGATCCCGTCGTGCTTACCGACGGCAAGGGTACGCCAGAACTGCAAGGGAAGAGTGGTCGCATCAATTGAAGGGCCTTAACTAACTGTCTCGCAACTGGTCGAGTTGAGCTTCGGTGTCCGCACGCTGCGCGTGATAATCCCAATCGTCTGCAATTTGCCGCAGTAGCGCGCTCGTGCGCGGCCAATTGCGCGTGGCTTCCGCCCAGGCGCGATATTGGCTCGCAAGTCCTCTCTCTTGCTGTCCCCCGTCGTACAACGCCTTCGAAAACGCGCCTCGTTGATTGAAGCGGCTCAATGCGATCCCTCTCTCGATTTCCTTAGCCGCCAGCTCCTCGATCACATCTCTTATTGGCTGTGCTGGCCATGCGCCATCTCCGGTGTCCGCGGGCACAAAAGCCAATATTTGCCCGACTTGCTGATCGGTAATAACCACCCGGTCCCTTTCTTTTGCGAAGCTCCTTACTTCGGAAATCCAGGATCGCAGGTGATCAACGTCTGCGCTACCGGGAGAGAAGCCAGGCGCCGTCTTGATCGATTGGAGCAACCGGTATGCTAAACGGGCTCTCAACCGCCGCTCCTCCGTGATTTCTTCTTTTTTTCCCGTCGCCGGTGCAAATGCGTCGCAGATGACGCTCATAAAGAATTCCGGCGACGTACCAAGGAACCGGTTGAGAGCAATGGGCTCTGCCTGGAATTCAAGCATCGGCAGATACTGGTATTCGAGCACCGCGAGTTGGCCGAGATCCACGTCCTCGCGTTGCTGGAGCGCTTGAATCATGTGAACGACCTCGTATTGCACTCCTTGCATCTTCCGCGTGTCTTTGCTGAGTTCACCCATGAGGCCCTGAAGCGCTTGAACACACTGCGCGGTTGTAAGAAGATTTTCGTGGTACCCAACCATGTCGAGGATCGCCGTGAAGCGCCCGGCCTCCACGTACTTGGCGAAGGTGAAGTCTAGATCCTCCGCTGAAGCCGGTCGGAAGACAGGTTTCCGCGTCCAGTATTCTCTCTGAATATCTGACGACAGCGAGGCGACGAAATCCCAAGTCGGGCGAGAATCGGTCCACCGCAAAACAAGATCGGCAGCGGAGCGGGGTTCCAGCGTGCCTGCAACTTCCGCTATCCAGGTGTCCCACGGTGCGCCATGTACATCGTGCGCCAGCGAGGAAAGTGCCATCGCAAAGTCCACGTTAACGCCTGAGTTTGGTTCGATCGCCAGGGAGATTGCTTCTTTCAGCACCTCGACGCTCGCACCACTTTGCCCAAGGGCAACCCCAACCAAGTGCGGGAATTTTGCTGCCCTTGCTACATCCAAAACCGCCGAAACCCCTTTCGCTTCGAGAAGACCGCGCAAAGCCTCGTTCCGATCGCGGTTTGCTTCTCCCATGTAGTCAGTCTCTTTCGGGTTCCCAATCTTAGGCACGTAATCGTTGAAGAGCCATAGGATCTGTCGAACCGGGTCGGCCGGTCGAATTGCATCGCACAGTTCCTCGAGAGGCTTCAATTGCTCTGGCTTCAGCGCCCACTTCGCATCTTGGAAGTACCGATGCTTCTGCACGAAGTCGTGGAGTTTGGACCAAAGCTGAAACACCTCATCGGAGCCCACTTTCTCTGCGGATTGTTTGATTGCAAGAATGATCCGCCCCCGAGTCGCTTCATCTAGCTGTGGCAAGCTGTCGATAAGTAAAGTGAGGCGAGAGATGTCCGTCGCGGCTAACTCGGCCGCGACATCTGCATACTGCTGAAACGCACGTCGCGCGTCACCAATGGTGGTCACTTTGCTCTTTGCGTCGCCAAAATCCCGGAGCCGGGGCTTAGCTGTTCCGCTCGAATGATCGTAACTTGCGGGGAGCAAAGACATCGCGAGTTCCAAGCCGATCCGGGGCCGCTCGCGACAAATCGAACGGAAGACTGCGATTCTTTCATCGAGCGGTGCGTTGGTATTAGGCCTCCAAGCGAGGAATATCTCCCGGAGGCTATTCAACGGCCGATTCGCGAGCCTGCCTCCCGGGTCAAATTCGGCAAGCGTCATCAGCAGAGAGGTGGCACGGTGCAAGTACTTTGGGCTCCACGCCATCGTCTCAAGGGCCCAGAGTACGTAGGTGTGAGGACTTGACGTTCTCCAGAACGAATCGTCTTTCTTGTCGCGGAAGACGACTGACGCCCACTTCTCGCTATCACCCTCGAGCACCCGCTCGAGGGCGGAGGCCAAAGGGTGGGGTGCCGCCTCCGCAAGTCGAGGAAATTCTGACTTCAGGCTAACAAGCACGCGAATGTCCTCCGAAAACCGCGGCAGCGAGCCGACGATGCTGTCCACGTACTGTTCCGGGGTCAGATTGATCACCCGAAACCTTGCGGCTTCATGGAGCCCAGAGATCAGGACCAGGGTCCTCGCTAGTCCGCGTCTGAGCCATTCCGAGTGCCGAAAATCGTCTCCCCTTATGGGAATCACTGGTCCGGCCTCGTCGGGAGTGTCCAGTCGGCGATCCCCCTCGGAGAAAACCTCAATGCAAACCTCTCGTAACCGCTCTTGCGTCCCCGTGTCGACTAGGCTTCCGAGTAAGGTAAATGCATCTGTAGCGGAGCGAAGTGCCCAGACCGACCCTTCGAGGTCGAGCGGCGCATCGGCAAGAGAAGAAAGCCTGCGTGCCTCGCCGTCAACAGCCTCATATGATGTGTTGCACAGTTTTGCGACGACGGCACGATCATGTTCGTTCGCTGCGTTCCATCCGCCGGTCAAGACCATTGGAACCAGTTTGGAATCGCTCTGCCATTTGGGGGGCGGCGCTATCGCGCTGGCCTTCAGCCGCGACAGCACCGTGAGGCTTCGACCACAGGTCACGGCGAGGCCGAAGGCTTCCTCATCGCCGAGGCCCATCGATTTCAACCCCGCTGCAAACTCGGTCGTCTTCATGCGTTCCAGCAGTTCCGATTCGCCAGCTCTATCGTCCCCACCGAGAACAAGAATCACCTGATTCGTTCTCGCTAGTGCCGGACCAACACTACTGACTTCGGGCGGAAGAACGAAATTGAACCTGTTTTTGGTGGGCACAGTCTGCGCGGCGGCTATCGTGTCGAGGAAGAGCGTCTTGGCAGCAAGAAAACGGGACTGCTCGGGCTCAGCGCGCATGATTGCGGCAGCGATAAACGCAGCGGCCTCCCTTGGCGAGTCGGCCTGCCATTTGCCCAGATTTGGAAGTCCGGCCGCTAACTCATCGCATAGGCGTTTTGCGCGTTCTTCTCGGCCGCTCAACAACAGTTCCTCTTTCAGCGTCGGAAGAAAACTAAGGCGATACTCGTCCCAAAAATCCTGCACCGTTCTGACGCCGCTCGGAGGGATGATTGCCAACTCTCGGGCCAGAGGTAGCGCCACAGCGGGATTTTCGGCAAGCCAATGTTCGAGGGCAACCGCATCTAAAACCTGAACTTTGAGCCACCCGTCCGCCGACCGCTCCCGCATCCACTCTTCGAGGTCCGTATCCCATATGCGAGGAGTTACGAAAATGAATGTGTGCTTCGCTCGCTCCTCTTGACTCAATTCATTTGTGCGCTTGTCGTAGTCTTTCCCAGCCTTTGCCTTGTAGTCTTTTCCTGCTCCAAACTCCCAGATCGAGCGGCCAACGGGAACAAACACATTACCCTCGACGACTTCGGCAACACCGTCGAAGCCGTGCGTTTGCGAAGCATCGCCGCTGGGGAAGCGGTATGACTGCAAACTGGGGCAGGAAGCGCGAATCAGCGAAGCAACGAGGCCGGGAAGCTCCTCTCTTGCAGTAAGAGTGTCCGCCCAGGACTGCAAATGTTTTGCCGTCACGATGTTCATGGTCAGTCCGATGCCTTGCGTTTCTTTCCTGCGGGACCCAATCGTCGCTCTCAGATCACAGGCATAGGGGAATTCTACGTATCTCCCTCGTTATGGGCAAACCGGAAACTATTACCGTCAACGAGTCTGGATCTGCAAAGTCAGCAAGCGATCAAATCTAAATATCCATATCGACGGGAAGGGTACACCGGAGGTACACGAAGAAACGGACCCGTGTAAGTTGATTCTATGTCAGTCGGTTAGGTTGGTAGGGGCGGTGGGGATCGAACCCACGACCTTCGGCTTAAAAGGCCGCTGCTCTACCACTGAGCTACGCCCCTATGGCATGAACTTTTCATTCTAGCATGCTCGCAAAGGGCTTCGAGATCAGTCGACCGCAAGCTCGCAGATGCCTTCGAGTGCAACCGACTGCCAGCTCGCGGATGGGTTCGAGTACAACCGACTGCATGCTCGCAGATGGCTTCGAGGGAGAGCAAGCTCCATGGTCGCAAGTGGCTCCCAGGGACAACGCGGCGTTGCGGTTCAGGAAAGCGCTTCAACACGCACGCGGAGGCGTTTTCTCTTCCATTCGTAATCTTTGCGCAACTTGGCCTGGTGTTTCTTCACCTGCGCTTCCAATTCGCTGAACGCTTTCTTGCAACTGGTTCGGACGTTGACTCCGGTGCCGGTGGCATGCAAGGTGCCCGTCGGCAGCGATAGGTTCAGCACGCAGGAATTCTCAGCCGTACGGGGATTCTTTGAAAATCCCCCATGCAACTGGATGAGATCCGGCGAATAGCTCTTGAGCAGTTTCTCCAGCTTACTAACGTGACGTTCGACTTCGACCTCGACCGGTTTGTGCCACTCGACATGCTTGAAATTGATGGAGAGTTTCATGTGTGCACCCGTAGGAAAATCTGGAAGCGCGGAGGGAGACGCGGTTCGGATCAACGCACCACATCGAGAAGAAGCATAACAGCCGGAAAGCTCCGGGGCAACGACGCCGGGTGTTCTAAGTTTCAGATGCGTTGACACTTCCGTTCCCTTCCCTCTACTCTGCTCGCGGTGCGCATGGCGCGCCGTTCTTCATGCCGAAACGCAAGCCACAAACGCCGCCGCGATCTAGCGCGGCCAATTCCAGTTCTGATACTGCGGCGGCCAGCGCGCTCCGCGTGGGCCCCGCGGGCTGGTCTTATCCAGACTGGGCTGGCTACGTTTATCCTTCGCGCCGTCCCAAGGGATTTCACGAGGCCACCTATCTCGCGGAATTCTTCGACACCATCGAGATCAACACCTCGTTTTACCAGCCGCTGAGCCCGGAGCATGCCGCGCAATGGATTGAGCGCGTGGCGGCCAACCCGCGCTTTGTCTTCACCGCAAAACTCTGGCAAAAATTCACCCACGACACCACCTCCGTGGGGTCGGGCCCCACGGCCGCGGACGAGCGAGCCGTCCGCGCCGGGTTCGACGTTTTGCGCGCGGCGAACAAACTCGGCGCCGTCCTTCTTCAGTTCCCTTTTTCCTTCCATCGCACCAAAGAGACGGTGGCGTATCTCTCCGCGGTTTTGTTGCGGTTTCGGGATTATCCTCTCGTCGTCGAAGTGCGCCACGGCACGTGGAACTCTCCCGAAACGCTGGCTTTCCTGCGGGAGCATAATACCGGCTTCTGCAACATCGACCAGCCGCTTATCGGCCGCTCCCTGGCGCCTTCCGCGCAGGCGACCTCGCCCGTGGGCTACGTGCGGCTGCACGGGCGGCGCTACGATACCTGGTTCAGCGACGACGCCGCGATTCCGGCGGAGGAAAGATATAACTATCTCTATTCCGCCGAAGAGCTTGCTCCCTGGATCACGCGGGTGCAGAAAGTGAAGGAGCACGCCCGCGACACGTTTGTGATCACCAATAATCATTTCCAGGGCAAGGCCGTCGTCAACGCT
>WNFX01001846.1_pt1 | contig 27569 bp, 26 predicted proteins | sample 5400111 | NCBI WGS metagenome assembly WNFX01 (sample SAMN13153363, study PRJNA577476) | soil metagenome | isolation source: 40 cm soil or saprolite under grassland replicate 1 | place: USA:California | collected 2016-06-15
GCCCTCCTTCGCCACGAGATCAATCTCGCCGACGCGCGTGCGGACGTTCTTGTCGAGGATGGCGTACCCGCACCGCGAGAGGAAACGGGCCGCCTCCTCTTCACCCTTGATGCCGGTGGACCTTCTTGTGTCTGTTGCCATCGTTCACACCTCGTTCACTGGGATCGAAAACAGCTCCGGGAACAGATCCGCCTGGCTCACGCCGGCGAAAGAGCGGCGATGGAGGGGACAGGGCCCGTGCGCCATGAGCGCGGCACGATGCTCGAGGGTCGCGTAGCCCTTGTGCTGGCCGAAGCCGTACTGGGGGTACTCGCGATCCGCTTCTTCCATGATCCCGTCCCTTGCCACCTTGGCAATGATCGACGCGGCGGCCACCGTGGCCGACCGCTGGTCTCCATCGACCAGGTTCCGCTGCGGACACGGCAACCCGTCGAGAAACACGAAGTCCGTCAGCACCAGCTCGGGCTCCTGCCCGAGCGCGCCCAGCGCCAGGCGCATGGCCCGACGCGTGGCCTCCAGGATGTTCACCCGATCGATCGTCCGGGAGTCCATGATGCCGACCCCTATGGACACCGCCCGGGTCCGGATCACCCCGTCGAGCTCTTTCCGCTGCTCCGGGGTGAGCCGCTTCGAATCATCGACGCCTTTGATCCGCGTCCCTGCCTCGAGAATCACCGCCGCCGCCACCACCGGCCCCGCCAGGGGGCCGCGCCCCGCCTCGTCCACGCCGGCCACGCGGACGAAGCCGCGCCGCCATGCCGCCAGCTCGAAGCGATACGGTGCGCCCGTGGCCGGATCCTCCCTCGGCTCTGCCCTACTCCGACTCGCCCGAAGCCGGCACCTGGGCCACGCGCTTCTCCTTGAGGCGCGCCGCCTTGCCGGCCAGCTCTCTCAGGTAGTAAAGCTTCGAGCGCCGCACCGTCGCGCGCTTGGTAACCTGGATCTTGTCGATGCGCGGCGAGTGGAGGGGAAAGGTCCGCTCCACGCCCACGCCGTAGGAGATGCGCCGCACCGTGAACGAGGCCCCGGCCCCGCCCCCGCGCTTGCGGATCACCACGCCCTCGAAGGCCTGCAGGCGCTCTTTCTCACCCTCGACAACCTTGACGGAGACGCGCACGGTGTCGCCCGGGGCGAAGCCGCCGCGATCTTTCTTGAGCTGTCCCGCGTCCACGATGTGAATGGCGTGCATGACTCGTCACTCCTTACTCATGAGTCGCCCGTCCCTGGGCGAGGTAGTCATCCGGTGTCCGGCCCTGTCGAAAGCCGTCCACCCACTTCTGCTCCTCGGGCGAGAGATCCGCCGTTTCCAGCAGCTCCCGCCGCCGCTGCCATGTCCGCCACACGGCCATGAGGCGCTTCCACCGCTCGATCAGCGCGTGATCTCCCGAGCGGAGCACGTCCGGCACTCCCCAGCCCTGGAACACCTCGGGGCGCGTGTAGTGCGGATGCTCGAGCAGCCCCCGGGAGAACGAATCCCGCGTGGGAGCGCCCGCGTCGCCGAGGGCGCCCGGCTGGAGCCGCGTCACCGCCTCGGCCACGACCAGCGCGGCCGCTTCCCCGCCCGACAGCACGTAGTCGCCGATGGACAGCTCCTCGTCGACGAGATGCTCCCGCACCCGCTCGTCCACGCCCTCGTAGCGCCCGCACAGCAGCACCAGGTGCGGCCGGCTGGCGTACTCCCGCGCCACCTCCTGCGTGAAGCGCCGCCCCGCGGGGTCGAGGAGGACGACCCGGCTCTCCGGCCCCCGCAGCGCCTCGATGCACGCGGCCAGCGGCTCGGGCTTCATGATCATGCCGCCGCCGCCGCCGAACGGCGTGTCGTCCGTCACGCGGTGCTTGCCCGCGGCCCAGTCGCGCAGGTTGTGGACGCGGAGATCCACGAGCCCGCGCTCGCGCGCCCGCCCCACGATGGAGTCGGCAAGAGCCGGCTCGACCATGCCCGGGAACAGGGTGACGATGTCCACTCTCACAGCTCGAGTAGCCCTTCCGGCGGATCGATCACGATCCTCCGCTCGGCCCGGTTCACCTCGACGACGATCTCGGGCACGGCCGGCACCAGGTGCTCTCGCCCGTTCTCGGCGACGACCCAGAGCGGCTGCGCCTCGGTGCCCTCGACCCTGACGAACTCCCCGACGCGACGGCCATCGGGCGTCTCCACGGCCGCACCCGCCATCTCCCAGGGATAGAAGGACCCTTCGGGAGCGGGGAGCACGTCCTCCTGCGCCACCGCGAGCAGCCGTCCCGTGAGCCGCTGCGCGGCCTCGGGCGATGTCACGCCTTCCACTCTCACCAGCACCGTCTCCGCCTCGAAGCGGCACGAGGTGATGCGGCACGGCTCGCGCCGATCGGGCCGCGGATCCCACAGCACGCAATCGCGCAGAGCGCGGAAGCGCTCCTCGGGGCGGTCGGTCAGCGGTCGCACCCGCACCTCGCCGGCCAGCCCCCAGGGCCGGAGCACCTCTCCCACCGCGACGAGAGCGTCCGCGGTCACGGCCGTCCTAGACCTTGGCCGCCTTCAGGGCCACGGCCAGCAGGTTCTTGACGGTGTTCGACGGCTGCGCGCCCTTCTTGATCCACTCCGCCGCCTTCTCCGTCTCGATCTTGAGCGTGGGCGGCTTGGTGAGCGGGTTGTAGTGCCCGATCACCTCGATGAAGCGCCCGTCGCGCGCGGCCCGCGAGTCGGCCACCACCACGCGGTAGGCCGGCTTCTTGGTCGTTCCTGTCCTTCTCAGCCTGATGTGTACGGCCACTGTTCACCTCTCTCTGGAGTTGACGGTCATCGGGCCATGCCTGTTACCTGGGAAGAAAGGGGAGGGCCCCTTTCAGCTTGCCCATGCGCCCTTCCATCTGCTTCAAGCCTTTCATCATCTGCTTGAGCTGCGCGTACTGCTTCAGGAGCCGGTTGACGTCGGAGACCTGGGTGCCGCTGCCCTTGGCGATGCGCGTGCGGCGGCTGCCGTTGATGACCTGCGGCTTCACCCGCTCCTCGGGCGTCATCGAGCCGATGATGGCCTCGTACTTCTTGAGATCCTGCTCCTCGCCCTTGAGCTCTTTCGGCATCCCCTTGGCGCCCTTGAACATCGGGATCATGTCCAGGAGCTGGCCGAGCGGCCCCATGGAGCGGAGCTGCTTGAGCTGGGCGGCGAAGTCTTCGAGCGAGAAGCTCTCGTCGCGAATCTTCCGCTCCAGCTCCGCGGCCTGCGTGGCGTCGACGTTGGCCTGGGCCTTCTCGACGAGCGAAAGCACGTCGCCCATCCCCAGGATGCGCTGGGCGAGACGATCGGGATGGAAGGGCTCGAGGGCGTCGGTCTTCTCTCCCACGCCCACGAAGGCGATGGGCCGGCCCGTCACCTCCCGCACCGAGAGGGCGGCCCCGCCGCGGGCATCGCCGTCCATCTTGGTCAGGATCACGGCATCGATGCCGACGGCGGCGTTGAACTTGTCGGCCACCGTGATGGCGTCCTGGCCCGTCATGGCGTCCACGACCAGGAGCACGTGATGAGGCCCGGTCTCCTTCTTGATGGCGCGGAGCTCGTCGAGCATCTCCTCGTCGACGTGAAGGCGTCCCGCCGTGTCGAGAATGAGCGGCGAGAGACCCCGCTGGGCCGCCTCGTCGCGGGCCGCACGGCAGATGTCCACGGGCTTCCGCGATTCCTCGCCCAGCACAGGAATGCCGAGCTCCTGGCCGAGCCGCCGCAGCTGCTCCATCGCAGCGGGACGGTAGACGTCGGCCGAGGCGAGGATGGGATGCTGCCCCTGCTTCTGGAAGTGACGGGCGAGCTTGGCGGCGGACGTGGTCTTGCCCGAGCCCTGCAGGCCTACCAGCATGACGACGGTGGGCGGATGCGAGGCCAGGGCGAGGCGATGGCCCGAGCCACCGAGCAGCTCGATCAGCTCGTCGCGGACGATCTTGACGACCTGCTGGCCCGGCGTCAGCGAGGTGAGCACGTCCTGGCCGATGGCCTTGACCCGAACGCGCTCGATGAAGCCCTTCACGACTTTGAAATTGACGTCCGCTTCGAGAAGCGCCACGCGCACCTCGCGCAGCGCCTCCTGGATATTCTCCTCCGTCAGCCGGCCAAATCCGCGGAGCCGGTCGAAGATGCCTGTGAGGCGCGTGGTGAGGCTGTCGAGCATGGCTTAACCCCTGAAAGAGCCTTCAAGAAACACTAAAGACTACTGATGGAGGGGTAAAAAGTCAAGCCTACTTCAGTACTTCCGACGCACCCCGCAAATCCTTCACAGCCTGGCCCGGATCCTGGGCGCCGAATATGGCAGATCCGGCCACCAGCATGGTCGCTCCCGCCTTGGCCAGGGGCCCGGCTATGTCGCTCTTGACGCCGCCGTCCACGGAGATCTCGATTGGCCGAGTGCCGACCAAACTCTTTATCTGGCGCACCTTTGCGATCGAAGAGGGTATGAAGGATTGCCCTCCGAAGCCCGGATTGACCGACATGACCAGGATGAGATCGAGGTCGTCCAGCACCCATTCGATGGCCTGAGCCCCGGTGGCCGGGTTGAGCGCCACCCCGGCCTTGGCCCCGGCTTCCTTGATCTGGTGGAGGATCCGGTCCAGGTGGGTGCAGGCTTCCACGTGGACCGTCAGCATGTCCGCGCCCGCGCGGACGAAGGTCTCGATGTAACGCTCGGGCTCGACGATCATCAGGTGGACGTCCAGGGGCAGCCGCGTGCGCTTGCGGATGGACTCGATCACGGGCGGCCCGATGGTCAGGTTGGGCACGAAGCGGCCGTCCATGACGTCCACGTGCAGCTGATCGGCCCCGCCCGCCTCGACCCGCGCCACCGCCTCGCCCAGCGCGGCGAAATCCGCGGAGAGAATGCTCGGCGCGATCTTCATGCTCAGTCGACCTTACTCCATCGGTTGCGGTCCCGCAAACGTGAGGACGCTTCCGAGCTCGTCACGGGCGCTTTTGTAGCCTGATCGCGGTGAAGCCGTCGGTGCCGTGCACGTGGGGAAAGAGGCGAACGTAGCCCGCGGCGTCGGGCGCCACCGGAAAGCCTTCGGGCGGATCCACCTGCCACGGCCCGTGGCCTGCGAGGAGCGTGGCGACGACGGCCTCGTTCTCGTCGGGCTCGAGCGAGCACGTGGCGTAGACGAGACGGCCGCCCGGCTTGACCATGGAGGCGGCAGCCTCGAGGATGGTCCGCTGCTTGTCCTGGAGGCGTCGCAGGTCCTCCTCGGTGCGGCGCCACTTCACTTCCGGATTGCGGCGGAGCACGCCCAGGTTGGAGCAGGGCGCGTCTACCAGCACGCGATCGCACTTGCCCTTCCAGCGCCCGGCCAGGGCCGCCGCGCCGCCCACGCGGGGCTCGATGATGGTGATGCCGAGGCGCGCGGCGCTCTTCGGCACCAGCTTGAGCCGGGCCGCCTGCGGATCCATGGCGACGATGCGCCCGCGGTTTCGCATCAGCTCGGCCAGATGGGTCGCCTTGGTTCCCGGCGCGGCGCAGGCATCGGCCACCAGATCCCCCGGCTGAGGGTCGAGGAGGCGCGCGACGAGCATGGAGGCCTCGTCCTGGATCGTGCACCAGCCCGCCGCGAAGGCGGCCCAGCGGCCGACGGCGCCGCGGTCAATCAGGAGCCCCTCGGGGGCGAGCGCGGTCGGACGCGTGGAGGCCAGCTCTTCGTCGCGGAGCCGCCCGGCCAGCGCCTCACGCGTGATGCGAAGGAGGTTCACGCGCATCGTGGTCGGAGGCCGCTCGTTCGAGGCGAGCATGAGCGCTTCCGCCTCGGGCTGGCCGTAGCGCGCGATCCAGCGCGCGGCGATCCAGTCGGGAAACGAGCAGCGCACGGCCGCGGCCTCGACGGGCACGGCGGGCAGGGGCGGCGGGCCCGCCGCGCGGGTGAGCGAGCGCAGGACGGCGTTGACGAACTCCGGCGGGCCCGGCTTGCGCGCCTTGAGCTTGGCCAGGCTGACCGCTTCGTCCACGGCCGCCCAGCGAGGGACGCGGTCGAGGAAGAAGAGCTGGTAGGCGGTGAGGCGCAAGACCGTCCGCACCCAGGGATCGAGCTTGTCGAGCGGGCGATTGAGATGCGGGGCGAGCCGCCAGTCGAGGTGACGGCGCCACCGGAGCGTGCCGTAGACCGGACCGAGGCGGGCGCCGCGGAGGAACTCTTCCCAGGCCATGGGCTTCCGGCTCTCGGGCTGAACTTCCACGGGCAGCAGCAGGCCGCTTCCCGTCGCGACGCACGTGGCGCCGGGGCCGCTCAGGACGAGCGTGCCGGGCGCCGCCGTGCCTGGGTGCGGAACGGCGGCGGCGCGCCAGACGATGAGCCGGCCGGCGGGTGTCATCACGCTGGCGCCCGGCCATGGATTGCAGCCGCGCACGCGGTTGACGAGCTCGCGGGCGGGGTCGCCCAGGCGTAGCCAGCCGTCCTCTTTCTTCAGCCGCGGGGCCAGGGTCGCCTGCGCGTGGTCCTGCGGCTTCGGCGCCAGCGAATCCAGCTCGTCGAGCGTGCGGATCATCACGCGCGCGCCGATCTCGCTGAGGCGCACGGAGAGCTCGCCCGCCGTCTCGTCGGGGCCGATGGGCGTCGACTCGGACAGCAGGAGCGCGCCCGTGTCCATGCCCGGATCCATCTGGAACGTCGTGATGCCCGTCTCCGTCTCGCCGCGCATGATCGCCCAGGCGATGGGCGCGGCGCCGCGATAGCGCGGCAGGAGAGAGGCGTGGACGTTGATGGACCCGCGGCGCGGGACGTCGAGCACGGCCTTGGGCAGGATCTGACCGAAGGCCACGACCACCGCGATGTCGGCGTCGAGCTCGGCGAGCCGCTCGGGCCAGCCGGGCTCGCGCAGGCGCGTCGGCTGGATCACCGGCACTCCCGCCCGCTCCGCGCGCTTCTTGACGGGGGGCGGCGTCACCCGCTGGCCGCGACCGGCGGGCTTGTCGGGCTGGGTGATGGCGGCAACGACGGTGTGACGCTCGAGCAGGGCCTCGAAGGTGGGCAGCGCGAACTCCGGCGTGCCGTAGAAGAGAACGCGCATGGGGCTTAGTTTGGAAACTCGCCTCGCCGCTCTCCTCGCCTGCGGCTCGTCGGCAGCGTCTTGGCTCGCACTGCGGTTAGAGCGCGAATGCTCGAGAGGAACGCTCCTTGGGGAAGCCGTGCTTCTGGATCTTCTTCTTGATGCGATCGCGCGCCACGGGCGAGAGGTGGTCGATGAAGAGCACGCCGTCCAGGTGATCCATCTCGTGCTGGATGACGCGCGCGAGGAGACCCTGGGCCTCGAAGTCGATGGGCTTGCCGTCGTCGTCCGTGGCCTGGACGGAGATCCACTTGCTGCGCTCGACGTCCCCGAAGATGCCGGGCAACGAGAGACATCCCTCCTCATCGACCACGGATCCGCCTCGACCCGTGATGATGGGATTGATGAGGGCGCGCGCGCCGCCCTTGCCGTCGTCCATCACGAGCAGGCGATAGGGGATGCCCACCTGTGGCGCGGCGAGGCCGATGCCGATCTGGTGGTACATCGTCTCGACCATGTCGCCGATCAGCCGGCGGAGCTCGGGCGTGACCTCTCGGACGTGCGACGCTTTTCGCCGGAGCGAGGGGTCGCCGTAGAGCTTGATGTCGAGCAATGCCACTGGGTGTAGGTCCTCTTCGCTCGGCTCGCGAAAGACTAGGTCGTCACCGGGTCCATCTCTATTTCTACCACACCGCCGGAGCGCCGGCCCCGCTCGAGAAAGGGACGGAGCGCGGGGGCGATGAGCCGGGGCAGCTCGGCGGGGCCCTTGATCACGAAGCGCCAGCGTGCGGCCGACGCGGCTCCGGGAGCGCCCAGCGCCGCGAGCGGGTAGATGGTGAGGCCGGCGACGCCGGCGATGGCCGCCGCGGCCTCCTCGAGGAGCGCGCGCGCCGTCGCGGCCGTCTTGCCACGCGCGGAGACGTGGCACAGGCGCTTGTATGGCGGGTAGCCGAGCTCGGCGCGGAAGCCCAGCTCCTGGCGATAGAAGGCTTCGCGCTCGCGGTTCCTGGCCGCGGCGAGCGCATAGTGATCGGCGTGAAGCGTCTGGGCGATCACGCGGCCGGAGCCGCCCACCGCCTCCGCCGCCGCCCAGAGAAGCTGGAAGACACGCTCGCTCGCGCGAAAGTCCGGGACGCGCAGGAAGCCATCCAGCCAGACGAATCCCACCGCGCCCCATCGGCCGGGGCTGCCCCCGCGCAGCAAGGCCGATGTCCCGATCACGACCTGGGCGCCCGGATCGGAGCGGGAGACGGTGAGGCGTGGGAAGCGCCGGCGCACCGAGGCCTCGACGCGCTCGGGATCCCAGCCGAACGGGGCGAGCCGCCGGCCCCCGCACGCCGGACACCGATCCGGGAGCGGCTCCACACGGGCGCAGAGGCGGCACACGAGCGCGCGCCGATCGCGGCGGACCTGGAGCGGCACCGCGCAATCGGGGCAGCGCAGGAGCGCGCCGCAATCATTGCAGCCGAGCACGCCCGTGGCGCGGCCCACGATGAGCGCGACGCCGCGGCCTCGCCGGGACATCTCCTCGATCGCCCGGGTGAGAGGCAGGGTGAGGGGATGGTTGCGCAGGATGCCGCGCGTGTCGGCCGCGATGATCTGGGGCCAGGCGCCGCCGTCGTCGGGGAGGCTCCTGACGGCGCCCTCGTCGACTCGCGCCCAGCTCTCGACCGACGGCGCCCCCGAGAGGAGGATGAGGCGGCTGCCGTCGAGGGCGGCGCGCCGCATGAGGATGTCGCGCGAGTGAAGCCGCGGTGGCCCGGGTGGCTTGTGCGCGGGGTCGTGCTCCTCGAGCAGGACCAGCGTGGTGGGCGGCGGCAGGGGCGCGAGGAGCGCGCCGCGCGTGCCCACCACGACGCGCGCGCGACCCCGCGCGGCCGCGAACCAGGCCTCTCGGCGCTCGGCTTCGCCCGCCCCGCTATCGAGCCGGGCGGCGTCGAGTCGCCGCGCCCAGCGGGCCGCGCTCGCGGTGTCGGGGGCGATGACGAGCGCGGCCTCGGATTCGGCGGCCAGCATGGCCGTGAGCCGCTCGTCACGGTCCGCGGAGGTCCACAGCTCCGGTTCGCGGGCCGGGATCGATGGCGCCCGGTCGGGAGCGGGAGCCACCGACTCGGCGCGCCGGGCGCGCGAGGGCGGGGGCACGAGAGCGAGGAGCGTCGAGCCCCAGGACGAGAGACTCTCGTCGGCGATCCAGCGGCCAAGGTCGAGACCGGCTGCGGAAACGATGGGCGCCGCATCCACGACGTGCTGGACGGGCCGCAGGCCCGACTCGTCCCCTTCGCGGAGGGCCACCACCACGCCCACGCGGGTGCCGCGCCCGCCGAGCGGCGCCCTCACCCGCTGGCCGCACGCGAGCTTCAGGTCGCCGGGAAGGAGATACGAGAAGGGATGGTCGAGCGGAAGGTCGAACACCACCTCCGCGATCATCCGCTCGTCAAGCGCTCCCACTCGCGCCGCGCGAGCTTGAGATCGTCCCAGGCCATGCGCTTGTACTGGTCGCCCGGATTGCGCAGCAGGAACGCCGGGTGAAAGGTCGGCACCAGCACGCTGTCGCGGTAGGAGTACGCGCGCCCGCGGAGCTTGGTGATGCCGTCCTTGGTGCCCAGCATCGTCTGGGCGGCGAAGTTGCCCATGGCCAGGATGACCGCGGGCTGGATGGTGTCGAGCTGGGCGAGCAGGAACGGATTGCACGCCGCGACCTCGTCGGGCTCGGGATTGCGGTTCCGCTCGGGGCGGCATTTGACCACGTTGCAGATGTAGCAATCACGCTCGCGATCGAACTTCACGGAGGCGAGCATCTTGGTCAGGAGCTGCCCGGCGCGGCCGACGAAGGGCTTGCCCTGCTTGTCCTCTTCCTCGCCCGGTCCCTCGCCGATGACCACGAAACGCGCGCGCGGGTTGCCCGAGCCGAAAACGACGGTGGAGCGGCTCTTGGAGAGCTTGCAGCGCGGGCACCCCTGGAGGGCGCGCTCCTGCGCGGCGAGCTCGGCGCCGGGATCTCGCGACGAGGTCATCTGGCACGCGATCTCCGTCAAGCCGAGATCGCGGTGGTGGCGGAGCGTGTCGGCGGCGGCGGCCAGGGCCTCGCCCAGCGCGAGCCGGGGATCCTCCATCGCGGTCAGTGCGAGGGCTGAGCGCGGCGCGTCTTCGGCGTGGAGCGGAGCGCGAGGACGCGGTCGAGGATGGCGTGCGCCACCTCGAGCTTGCTCATGCGCGGCAGCTCGAGGGTGCCGCCCCAGCGGTCGAGCAGGAGGACCTGGTTGTCCTCGGCGTCGAAGCCGATGCCCTGCTGGCTGACGTCGTTGACGACGAGGAGATCGACCCCCTTGGCGCGGAGCTTGTCGGCGGCGTGCTTGCGCACGTCATTCGTCTCGGCGGCGAAGCCGACGAGGAAGGCGCCGCCCTTTCGCTGGGCGAGCTCCTTGAGGATGTCCGGGTTGGCCACGAGACTGAGCGTGAGCCCTTCGTCCTTGCCTCCCGACTTGATCTTGGTCGCGCTGGGCCGCTCGACCCGATAGTCGGCCACGGCCGCGGCCTTGATGACCACGCTCGCGGACGCCAGGTGCTGCAGCGAGGCCTCGCGCATCTCCTCCGCGGTCTGCACGGGGACGTAGACGGCGCCGGGAGGCGGCTGGAGCGTCGTCGGGCCCGAGATCAGCACCACCTCGGCGCCGCGACGGAGGGCGGCGGACGCGACGGCGTGGCCCATCTTGCCGGAGGAGCGGTTCGAGAGATAGCGGACGGGATCGATGGGCTCGCGGGTGGGCCCGGAGGTGACGAGGACGCGCTCGCCGGCCAGATCGCGCTGCGGGGTCAGGGCGCGCTCGACGGCCTCGACGAGGGTGGGCACCTCGGGCAGTCGGCCGCGTCCGGAGAGGCCCGAGGCGAGCGCGCCGGCCTCGGGCTCGAGCACGGTGACCCCGCGCTCGCGCAGCGTCTCGACATTGGCCTGCACGGCCGCGTGGTCCCACATGCCGCCGTCCATGGCCGGCGCCATCAGCACCGGGCATCTCGTGGCGAGGAGGAGGGTGGTCAGGAAGTCGTCGGCGATGCCGTGGGCGGCCTTGGCCAGGAGATTGGCCGTGGCCGGCGCCACCACGAAGGCATCCGCCCGCTCGGCGAGAGCCACGTGCTCGACGGCCTCCTCACTCTGCGGATCGAAGAGGCTCGAGAGGACAGGCCGGCCCGAGAGCGTGCGGAAGGTGAGGGCGCCCACGAAATGCTCGGCGTTGGCCGACATCACCACTGTCACCTCGGCTCCGCGGGCGGTCAGCTCCCGCAGGAGCAGCACCGCCTTGTAGGCGGCGATGCTGCCCGTGACACCGAGAACGATCTGCTTGCCCGAGAGAGTCATGGGCCCCTTCAGGTCTTGGACGGCTCCTCGGCTTCGCGCACGCGGTAACCCACCTTGGCCTGCGCGATTTCCTCGAGGGCGGTGCTGGTGGGCTTCTTCCGCTTCGTGTCGACCTGGGCCACGGCGCCGCGATTGAGCTGGCGGGCGCGCTTGGCGGCGAGCACCACCAGGAGATAGCGGTTCGAGACCTTGTCGAGAGACTGCTCCAAGGACGGGAATGACATCACTCTGGCACCTCCACGTCTGGGAACTTCAGGGTGAGCCGGCTTGTGCGCCAGCGCTCCGCCTGGATCACGGTGGCGAGCTGGTCCACGGCCTCCTTGACGTCCCGGTTGATGATGAGGTAGTCGTACTGGCGCCACGCCGAGATCTCCTCGCGCGCCCGATTGAGACGGCGCACGATCTCGACGGCCGCGTCGCTCTTCCGCTCCCGGAGCCGCGCCTCCAGCTCCTTCATGGACGGCGCCATGATGAAGATGGAGACGGCCTCGGGATACCGCTGGCGCAGCTGCCGCGCGCCGTGGGTGTCGATGTCCAGGATCACGTCGAGCCCGCGCTCCAGCGCGCTCTCCAGGGCCTTGGCAGGCGTGCCGTAGCGGTGGCCGTGCACTTCCGCCCACTCCGCGAACTCGTCCCGGTCGCGCATGGCCAGGAACTCGACGTCCGTCACGAAGTGGAAGTCCTTGCCGTCGACCTCTCCCGGCCGGGGCGCCCGCGTCGTGTACGAGACCGAGTAGAAGAGATCGGGCACGAGCTGGCGCACCTCGTGGCAGAGCGTGGTCTTGCCCGCTCCCGAGGGAGCTGACACCACGATCAGTGCCCCGCGCCGCTTGATGAGTTCCATCACTATCTCAGCACTCGCCTCACCGCTCTCCTCGCCTGCGGCTCGTCGGCAGCGTTTCGGCTCGAAGTTCCACAGCTATTCGATGTTCTGCACCTGCTCGCGAAGCTTCTCGAGCGTGGACTTGGCCGCGATGGCGGCCTGGGACAGCTCGAGGTCATCGGCCTTGGCCCCCACCGTGTTGACCTCGCGGTTCATCTCCTGGATGAGGAAGTCGAGGGTGCGGCCCACGGCCCCGCCCTCGTCGAGCAGCCGCGCGAACTCGCCCATGTGCGACCGGAGCCGCGCCAGCTCCTCCGTGACGTCGCTCTTCTCGGCCCACATGGCGACCTCGGTGGCCAGGCGCCCTTCGTCGAGCGGCGTGCCGGCCAGGAGCGCCTGGATTCGCTCGCGAAGGCGCTGCTGCTTGCGCTCGAGGGCGAGGGGACCGCGCGCGGCGACCACGCCGACGTGCTCGCCCATGGTGGCGAGGAGGGCCCGGAGCTCCTTGTCGAGGGCGGCGCCTTCCGCCTCGCGCCGGCCGCACAGCTCCGCCAGCGCCTTGGCCAGGCCGTCGTGAAGGAGCGGCCAGCCTTCCTCCGTGGAGAGGGGCGTCTGCTCCTCGCGCGAGATGACGCCGGGCTGCTCGAGAAGCCATTGCAGGGCCAACCCACCGCCGATCTTCAAGTGGTCGCCGACGCGCCGGGCCACGTCCACGTACGCCCGCGCCTGCGGCATGTTGACGACGAGATTGGTCGAGGGCGCGCCCTCGACGGGCGCGACACTCACGCTGACTTCGATCCTGCCGCGCTGGACGGCCGCCTGGATGATCCGGCGCGCATCGAGCTCGAGCGCGGACAGGGCGCGCGGCAGCTTGAGGGCGATGTCGAGGTGGCGGTGGTTGAGCGACTTGCACTCCACGGAGAGGCTCAGACGCGGGCTGGCCATCTCGGCGCGGCCGTACCCGGTCATGCTGCGGATCATAGAGGCCTCTGACTGGCTACGGCAGGGGAGAGAGGCACCAATTCCACTAATGGAGGGTAGCTCAAAAATCCTTTACGGTCAAGGTGTTTGGCATCAGAAGACTGCCAGACTCTTCGTGGGCGCGGCGGGTATCAGGCAGCGGGGTCGTCGAGGGCCCGGAAGATCGCCCGGGCCAGGCGAGAAAGGTCCGGGTCTCGCGCCCCCATGAGCAGCACCGTGTCACCCTTCCGTGCCTCGCGCGCGACCCAGCGTACGACCGCGTCATGATCCTCGGCATACCCGCAGCCCAGCTCGGGTGAAAGATCATCGGCCAGCATCTTGCCCGAGATGTCGCGCGCGACCGTCCCGCCACCGTAGAAGATCTCCGCGTAGCAGAAGCGATCCTGGGAGCGGAGCAGACGGGGGACGAGGGCGCGGAGCTCCGCGCGGAGGAATCGCGCCGGGCCAAAGCCGTGCGGCTGGAAGATGGCGATCACGCGGTCGGCGCCCGCCTGCGCCGTGGTGAGCGCCGCCCGGATCTTCTCCCCGTTGTGAGCGTAGTCATCGACCACGCGAATGCCGCGGGCCGTGACGCCGATGACCTGAAATCGCCGGGCCACCCCCGGAAAGCGCGCCAGGGCGGGCCCGATCGCCGCGGCGGGCACGCCCAGCTCGAGTGCGACCAGCGCCGCGGCGGCAGCGTTCTCGAGATTGTGTACGCCCGGCTGAGGAACCTCGAGCGAGAGGACACCCGCCGCCCCCGCGTGGAGCGCGCCCCGGGCGCGATCCGGGCCCGGCGTGATCACCTCGAGCGGGAGATCGGCGCCCGGAGCGATCCCGTAAGTGACCCCGCCGATCGTCCGGGCGAGGGCGCTCGCTTCGGGACACGCGGCGTTGGCGAGGAGCTTTCGGCAATTCTTCGCGAAGGCGCCGAACTGCGTTCTCAGTGCCTCGACCTCGGCGTGATCGCGGCTGATGTTGTGCGCGAGGCCGACGGTCGGCCGATAGCCGACGAGCGTCCCGTCCGACTCGCACGCCTCCGCGATCACCGGGCCTCCGTCGGGCCCCGCCATCAAGCAGCCGACACCGCGCTCGTCGACGCGCGCGGCGCCGCCGAGCACCGTGGCGGGCAGACCGGACTCGCGAAGGAGCCAGGCGACCATACCCGTGATCGTGCTCTTTCCGCTCGTGCCCGCGACGGCGACGCTCGGATGCCCGCCGTTGATGATCTCGGCGAGGAGGGCGGGCCGCGCCACGCGTTCGAGGGCGAGCTCCCGCGCTCTGCGCATCTCCGGCGTGTCGTCTTCGACGGCGACCGAGAAGACGACGCGATCGAGATCACGCGTGATGGCGCTCCCATCGTGGGGTCGCACCTCGATGCCGAGCGCGCAGAGCTCGTCGGCGACGTCGCGGTTCTTGCCTTGATCGAAGGAGCGGTCGGAGCCCTGGACCTGATGCCCGCGAGCGCGCATCAGCCGCGCCAGCGGATTCACGCCGGCGCCGGCGATACCCGAGAAGTGGTAGCGCACGACGCCGATCTTACCGTCTCTCGCGGGGAACCCGCTACTTGCTCTTGAAGGCCGGCATGACCTCCGCCGCGAAGCGCTCGAGCTGCTCGAGAATCACGGCCTGCGGCGTGCCGACGGGCTGGCCGACGTTGACCACCTCCAGGCCGGGGTACTTGTGCTGGATCTCCATGAGCTGCTCGGCGATCAGCTCCGGCGGGCCGACCAGCCAGGTGCCCGCCTTGATGGCGTGGCGCAACGTCGGCAGGTTGGCCTGACGGGCCCGCTTCGGGTCGCCGGCCGCCTCGATCTGCTCCGGGGTGAGGCCGGGGACGAAGCCGAGCGGGGCGAACATCTTGATGTTCTCCTCGAAGAACGGCGTCGCCTCCTTGATCCCCTGCTCGACGCTGTCGGCGATGTGGAACGAGTAGCCGATGCAGAGGTCGCCGCCCAGCTCGGTCTCCCGTCCGGCGCGGGCGCGCGCTTCACGGAAGGCGTGGACCACCTTGTCGCTGGCCCCCCCTGCCGCCGCGCCCCCGCCAATGAGGCCCTTGATGCCGTGCTTGGCCATGAAGTCGAGCGCCCGCTGGCTGGCGCTGACCACTGGCTGCCAGCACTCGACGGGCAGCGTCTTCGGGCGCGGCACCAGGGTGAGCTCCCGGACCTCGTAGCCCCGGTAGGGCACCGGCGGCGGGATCGTGTAGTGCTTGCCCTGGTGGGCGAAGGCGCGCTCGTTGAACGACTTGAAGATGATGTCGACCTGCTCCTCGAAGAGCTCGCGGTTGGCGTCCTGGTCGAGGATCGGCGCCCCGAAGCTCTCGACCTCGCGGGAGTGATAGCCGCGCCCGACGCCGAAGACGACCCGGCCGTTGGTCAGCCAGTCGACCGTGGCATAGTCCTCGGCCACCCGGATGGGGTGCCACATCGGCGCGATGTTGAAGCCGCAGCCGATCCTGATGTTCCGGGTGATGTGGCAGAGGTGCAGGGCCAGCATCAGCACGTTCGGGATACACTCGTACCCCTCGCGCTGGAAGTGGTGCTCGGCCAGCCAGAAGATGTCGTAGCCGGTCCGGTCCATCAGCTTCGCGATGGCCTCGCTCTTCGGAAACACCGTGGCCAGATACTCGTCGGATAGCCAGCGATCGTTCACCGGCGTGCCGTCCAGCCCCTCGTTGTCCAGATCGACGTGGCCCGCGAACAGGCTCCCAAACCTCGTGATCATGATCGAGCTCCTCCGTGTCGGGTTAGGACACAAATCTGGCACAACTGGCCACGAAGTCAACGGTGATCGCCCGTGGCCGAGCCGCGGGCCCACGATTTGGAGTACGATAGCGGGCCGGAGGCGCCATGAGACCACTCGCCGGTGACGGCGGAGAAGGAGCAGGATGATGACGACCCAGGCGATAGAGCCGCGGCTGGAGCTGGAGCAGAACCTCCACATGTACCGCCAGATGGCGAAGATTCGCGCCTTCGAGGAGCAGGTGAACGAGCTCTACAAGGGCGCGAAGATGCCGGGCCTGGCCCACCTCTACGTCGGGGAGGAGGGCGTGGCGGTCGGTGTCTGCGAAGCCCTGCGCCGCGACGACTTCATCACGAGCACGCATCGCGGCCACGGCCACTGCCTGGCCAAGGGGGCGTCGGTCAACCGGATGTTCGCAGAGCTGCTCGGCAAAGAGCCGGGCTACTGCCGCGGCAAGGGCGGCTCGATGCACATCGCCGATCCCGAGACGGGCAACCTCGGCGCCAACGCCATCGTGGGGGGCTCCGCCGGCATCGCGACGGGCGCCGCGCTCTCGGCCAAGATGCGGGGCACCGGCCAGGTCGCGACGTGCTTCTTCGGCGACGGCGCCCTGGGCCAGGGCGTGCTCTACGAGGTGATGAACATGGCCTCACTCTGGAAGCTGCCCGTCATCTATGTCTGCGAGAACAATCTCTACGGCGAGTACACGCCCTGCGGCGAGACCATTGCCGGCGAGGTCCTGGCGCGCGCCCGCGCCTTCGGGGTCCACGCCGAGAGCGTCGACGGCCAGGACGTCCAGCTCGTCAACGCGACCATGAAGCGGTTGGTGGAGCGGGCGAGGCGCGGCGAGGGGCCGGCCTTCCTCGAGTGCAAGACCTACCGGTACTACGGCCACCACGTCGGCGACGTCAACCGCGAGTACCGCACGAAGGAGGAAGAGCGCGAGTGGATGACCGGCCACGATCCGCTCCACACGTTGGCCTCACGGCTCACCGCGCATGGGCTCGCCGACGAGAGCGTCTTCGAGCGGATCCGCGCCGACGTGCAGGCGGAGATCGACAGCGGCGTGCAGTTCGCGCTCGCCGCGCCATACCCCGAGGTGAGCGAAGTGGACGAGGACGTCTATGCCTGACGCGGTTCGAGAGCTGACGTACGGCGAGGCGGTCCGCGAGGCCATCGCCGAGGAGATGCGGCGCGACCCGCGGGTGTTCGTCATCGGCGAGGACGTGGCGGAGGCCGGGCACCCCTTCAAGACGCTGGTGGGGCTGGTGCAGGAGTTCGGGACGGAGCGGATCATCGACACGCCGATCTCCGAGCCCGGCTATGCCGGCATCGGCGTCGGCGCCGCGATGACCGGCATGCGGCCGATCGTCGACGTGATGTTCGGCGACTTCATCACGCTGACCATGGACCAGATGGTGAACCAGGCCGCCAAGGTGCACTACATGTCGGGCGGCAAGCTCAAGGTGCCCATCGTCTTCCGCACGACGCTGGGGGCGACGCGCCGGTCGGCCGCTCAGCACTCCCAGTCGCTCCAGGCCTGGGTGAGTCACGTCCCGGGCCTCAAGGTCGCCCTGCCCTCCAGCCCGTACGAGGCCAAGGGGCTGATGAAGACGGCCATCCGCGACGACAGCCCGGTGGTCATCTTCGAGGACAAGATGATGTACCGGATCAAGGGACCGGTGCCGGCCGAGGACTACACCATCCCCTTCGGGGTGGCGGACATCAAGCGGGCGGGCACGGACGTCACCATCGTGGCCACCAGCAGCATGGTGCAGGTCGCCCTCGGCGCCGCCACCATGCTCGAGAAGATTGGCATCAGCGCCGAGGTGATCGACCCGCGCACGACCGCCCCCCTCGACAAGCAGGCGCTGATCGATTCGGTCAAGAAGACCTCGCGCGCCATCGTGGTGGACGAGGGCTACGAGCGCTACGGCGTGACCGCCGAGCTCGCGTCGGTGATCGCCGAGGGGGCCTTCTATCACCTCGACGCGCCGGTCAAGCGCATCGGGGCCATGGATGTCCCGGTGCCGTTCTCGCCGGTACTCGAGGACCTGACGGTGCCCTCGGAAAAGATGGTCTTGGAGGCGGCGAAGGCCCTCTGCGGGAAAGCGTGATGCGCTGATGCCCACGAACGTCATCATGCCGGCGCTGGAGCTGGCGCAGGAGACCGGCAAGGTCCTGCACTGGCTCAAGTCCCCCGGCGACAAGGTGCGGAAGGGCGAGCCGCTCGTGGAGATCGAGACCGACAAGGCCACCACCGAGATCGAGGCGCCAGTCTCGGGCGTTCTCGGAGAGGTGACCGCGCGAGCGGGCGACGTGGTCCCCGTCGGACAGACGATCGCGCTGATCTTCGCCTCCGAGGAGGCGGCGTCGGTCGCGCCGGGGCAGCCGCCCGCTGGCGTCAACGTCGTCCCGGCGCCGGCGGTCAGGGCCTCGCCCCTCGCCCGCAAGATCGCCCAGGAGCACGGCGTCGATCTCGCCCAGGTCAAGCCCGCCGGCGGCAAGATCGAGAAGGCCGACGTCTTCGCCCACGTCGCGCGCCAGAGGGAGTCGGCCGCCGTCGATGGGACCGCGGCGCGGCTCGCCGCTGCGTCGCCGAAGGCACGGCGACTGGCCACCGAGCGCGGTGTGGACATCCAGGCGCTCCGCGGCTCGGGCCCGGGCGGCGCCATCCTCGCGGCGGACGTCTTCGCCGGGACGCCGAGCGCGGCGGCCCGGGCGGAGGCGCCTGGCGTCGGCACCGTCTGGCGCATCATGGCCGAGCGCATGACGGCGAGCTGGACCACCGCGCCCCACTTCTATCTCGTGCGCGAGGTCACCGTGAGCCGCCTCGTCTCCTGGCGGGACAGGGCGCGCAAGCAGACCGGCGCCCGGATCACCTACACGGATCTTCTCGTGAAGCTCGTGGCGGCGGCCCTCTCGCGACATCCGGGCGTGAATGCCTCGTGGAAGGACGGCGCGATCGTGCGGAATGCCGACATCAACATCGGCCTGGCCGTCGCCATCGACGCCGGCCTCGTCGTTCCCATCATCCACCGCGCCGACACGCTGAGCCTCGCCGACATCGCGGCCCGCCGCGAGGACATGGTCAGCCGCGGCCAGGCCGGCAAGCTGCGGCCGGCCGACATCCAGGGCGGCGGGTTCACGATCAGCAATCTGGGCATGTACGGCGTCGATGCCTTCAACGCGATCGTCAACCCACCGCAGGCCGCCATCCTCGCCGTGGGCCGCATCGCCGACCGCGTGATCGCCCTCAACGGCCAGCCGGCCGTCCAGCCCACCATGATGCTGACCCTGTCCTGCGACCACCGCGCCCTCGACGGCGCCCGCGGCGCCCAGTTCCTCGGCGCCCTCGCCGACCTCATCGAGGAGCCCCTGGCGCTGCTCGTGTGAGGGCGAGCAGGCCCGCAAGGACAGCAAACTGCAACGCCTGATCCCGAGGGAGGGTGAGCCATGAGCCGCGGATTGCGATCTGGTGTGTCACTGCTGCTCGTCATCGGCCTGGTGGCCATGACGGGGCTCGAGGCCCGGGCGCAGACTCCCAAGAAGGGAGGCGTGCTGAAGGTCGCCGTGCTCGGGGATCCGCCCACGCTCGACTCCCACTGGACCACGGCGAACTTCGTGGAGATCATCACCCAGCACATCTACGAGAGCCTCTACACGCTGGATCAGAACTACCAGCCGATTCCCGTTCTGGCCGAGGCGCTTCCCGCGGTGAGCGCGGACGGGCTCACGTACACGATCAAGCTGCGTCAGGGCATCCGGTTCCACAACGGAAAGGAGATGACCAGCGACGACGTGGTCGCCTCGCTGAAGCGGTGGGGCGGGTACGCCGTCCAGGCCAAGGCCATGTGGGCCTCGGTGGAGGGCGTGCGGGCCGTCGACAGGTCCACGGTGGAGATCAAGCTCAAGGAGAAGTCGGGCATCGTCCTGATCTCCCTGGCCAACGCGAACAACTTCGCCGCCGTCTACCCGAAGGAGATCGCCGAGAAGTATCCGACGCCGGCCAAGGTCACCGAGTACATCGGCACCGGCCCCTTCAAGTTCGTCGAGTGGAAGCCGGACGTCCACATCCGGATGGTCCGCTACGACGACTACAAGCCGCGGGCCGAGGCGGCCAACGGCTACGGCGGGCGAAGGGTCGCCTACGTCGACGAGATCCGGTGGATCCCGATGCCGGACGTGGCCACGCGGGTCGCCAGCCTCGAGTCGGGCGAGGTGGACTTCGCCGACGACCTCCAGGCCGTGGCCTACGACCGGATCAAGGACAACCCGAAGCTCCGGCCCCTCATCGTGCGGCCGTACGCCTGGGCCATGGCGGTCTTCAACAAGAAGGAAGGCCTCATGACCAACGTGAAGCTTCGCCAGGCGGTGCAGGCCGCCGTCGACATCGAGCCGAACATGCGGGCCGCGGTGGGGAACCCGCTCTTCTACCGGCTCGACTCCGGGCTGGCCTTCACGGAGCAGAAAGCCTGGCACTCGAAGGCCGGCGGCGACGCCTACAACCAGAGGAACAAGGACAAGGCCAAGAAGCTCCTGCAGGAGGCCGGGTACAAGGGGGAGCCCATCCGCTTCATCACCACCAAGGAGTACGAGTGGATGTACAACGTCGCGCTCGTCACCAAGCAGCAGCTCGAAGAGGTCGGCATGACCATCGATCTCCAGGTGGTGGACTGGGCGACCCTCGTCCAGCGGCGGAACAACGAGAAGATGTACGAGATCTTCACCACGGGCATGACGCTGGTGCCGGACCCGACCCAGCATCCCTACCTCCGCTGCGACTGGCCGGGCTGGACCTGCGACGAGGCCATCACCAGCCGCATGGACGCGATCCGGAAGGAGCCAGACCCGAAGAAGCGCATGGCGCTCTGGGAGGAGGTCCACCGGGTCTTCTACGAGCGGGTCCCCGTGATTCGCTACGGCGACCTGTTCGGACTCCGCGCGATGCAGGCCTACGTCAAGGGCTACAACGAGAAGATGGCCTTCCCGCGCTTCTACAACGTGTGGCTGGACAAGTAGCGGGAGGGCATGAGCAAGGACGCGATCGCCGTCACCGACTCGGTCCGCGTTCCCGCGCACGCGATGACCGTGCGCGCGATTCGCGCATCCGGTCCGGGCGGTCAGAACGTGAACAAGGTCGCGACGAAGGTCGAGCTGCGCGTGGATCTCGACGCGATCGAAGGGCTCGATGCGGGCGCGAGGAGCCGCCTCGTGACGCTGGCACGGCATCGCCACGACGCCGACGGGCGCCTGTTCGTGACGAGCCAGGCCACGCGCGCTCAGGCGCGCAACGTCGAGGACGCGCAGGCGAAAGTCGCCGCGTTGATCCGCGCCGCGCTCACGCCGCCGAGGCGGCGCCGGACGTCACGACCGCCGGGGCGTGCCCGGGAGACCCGGCTGGACGCGAAGAAGCGGCGGGCGGCGGTCAAGCGCTCGCGGGCGCGGCCCCACGATGAGTGACGCGGGCCAGCACGCTTGACCATCCCGTACATGAGAGCGCAGAATCGCCATCGATGGAACCGGGCCGCCTGACGCCCGCAACCGCTGCGAAGAGACCGGAGGCCACGATGCGCTACGAGAGAATCTCCGCCGACTGCCACATCGACCTCTGCCAGCTGCCGCCCGACCTGTTCACGTCCAATGCGTCGGCCGCGCTGAGGGATCGCATGCCCTACATCACCGACAGCCCGAAGGGCAAGATGTGGGTGAGCAAGAACGGCGGCTTCTTCGGCCTGGCGGGCGGGATGGGCTCGGCCGGCCGCGAGTACGTCCCGGGCCAGATCCACCGTTCCGACCGCATGGCCTCCACCGGGCTCTACGAGGACGGCAAGAAGGGCATCTACCGTCTGAGCGACCCGGAGCTCCGCCTGAAGGACCAGGACCGCGACGGCGTGCAGGCCGAGGTGCTCTACGGGATCCTGGGCTCCACCACGCGGATCAACGACCCCGAGGCCGCCGTCGAGATGATCCGCATCTACAACGAGTGGCTGGCGGGGTTCTGCGAGCGCCATTCCGATCGCTATGCGGGGCTCGCCTGCATCCCGAGCCGGCCCATCGACAAGGCCGTGGAGACCGTGAAGCAGGTCGTGAAGCGCGGCGGCGTGAGGGGCCTCGACGTGGCCAACACCTTCGACATGCCGCCGACCTACGACCCGTACTGGGAGCCGCTGTGGGAGGTCATCAACGACTGCGGGCTGCCGATGCACTTCCACACGGTGGGCACCCGCATTCCCGACGCGATCCGCAAGACCCTGTGGAGCGCTCCCGGCCCGGAGAAGACCGAGGCCCCCATGGACTTCCGGGTGGCCCGGGCGGGCTTCGCCGTCCACATCACGTCGTTCCAGATGTTCATGTCCATGGTGCTCATGGGCATGATCTACGGAGGCGTGCTGGAGCGCCATCCGCGGATCACCCTCGTGCTCGGCGAGGGCGGGATCGGCTGGATCCCCTACATCCTCGACCGCATGGACCTCGAGTGGGAGGACCAGTTCAAGGATCTCGGCCTGCGCATGGCGCCGAGCGAGTACTGGCGGCGGCAGTGCAAGGCCACCTTCCAGTCCGACAAGGTCGGCATGAAGCTCCTCGACGAGCTCGGGATCGACAATGTCATGTGGGCGTCGGATTTTCCGCATCCCGATGGCATCTGGCCGGATTCGTCGGAGTACATCGAGCGCGAGCTCGGGCACCTGCCGGCGGACGTCCGCCGGAAGATCGTCTGCGAGAACGCCGGCAAGCTCTACGGGTTCATGAAGTAGCGACAGGAGCCCTCACATGCGCCACCGGGTCATTCACCTCATCAATCCGAAGACCGATTCGCTGACCACGCGCCCGTTGTATCTCAACCGGGCGCTGTACTCGCCTCTGGCGGGCCTGCTCGCCGTGGCCGCGGGGATTCCTCGCGACCGCTACGAGGTGGTGCTCACCGATGAGAACATCGAGCCCATCGACTTCGACCTGAAGGCGGACCTCGTCGGCATCTCCGCCATGACCAGCTATGTGAACCGCGGCTACGAGATCGCCGATGCCTTCCGGGCGCGCGGGGTGCCGGTGGCGATGGGCGGCGTGCACCCGAGCTTCATGCCGCAGGAAGCGCTCACGCATTGCGACGCGGTCGTGATCGGCGAGGTCGAGCTCGTGCTGGGCAAGCTTCTCGACGATCTCGAGAAGGGCCAGATGCGCGGCGCCTACAAGTCGGACCGCCTCCACCCGATGGAAGGCCTGGCCGCTCCGCGATACGACCTGCTCAAGCGACACCGCTACGTGAACACCACGTTCGTGCAAACCTCGCGCGGCTGTCACCAGGGCTGCACGTTCTGCGCCGAGCCTCTCATGAACGGGCTCAAGTTCCGCTACCGCCCGGTCGACGAGGTGGTTCGCGAGGTCGAGAGCTGCGGCTCGCGCATGATCTCGATCAATGACGCCGACTTCTTCGGCACGCCGGAGCGGCCCAAGGAGGTCATGCGGGCCCTCAAGGGGCGGGGGATCACCTGGCAGGCGGGCGTCACCTCGAAGCTCGCCCAGGACGACCGCATGCTCGAGCTGGCGGCCGCGAGCGGCTGCACCATGCTGAGCATCGGCTTCGAATCGATCACGCGCTCCACCCTCACGAGCGTGCACAAGCACGTGAACCGGCCCGAGACCTTCGCGTCCCTCGTGGAGAAGGTCCACGGCTACGGCATCATGGTCTTCGGCCTGTTCATGTTCGGCTTCGACGGCGACGATACGACCGTGTTCAAGGAGACGTCGCGCTTCAATATCGACGCCGACTACGATGCCTGCGCGTACTCGGTGCTCACCCCCTATCCGGGCACCTTGACCTGGTACGAGCTGAAGAAGGCGGGTCGCATCGTCTCGTACGACTGGGAGAGGTACGACCAGGCCAATGTCGTCTATCGGCCGGCCCGCATGACCGGCGACCAGCTGCGGCTCGGCCAGACCGAAGCCTACGAGACGTTCTACTCGCCGTCCTCCATGGCACGCCGCTTTCCGATCCGCGGCTCGCGCCGCCGGATCCAGTGGGCCATCTACAATCTGTTCATGAAGAAGGGCGCCGCCACCGATCGCAAGGACGCCGTCGCGCCGCCAACCGCGGAGCCCGAGATGGTGCCCATGCCGCCCATCCTTCCCCTGAAGCGGGAGTGGCGCGAGGCGGTTCTGGAGGCGACGGGAAGTCCCTCAAGACCCGCGTGACAGCGGTGAAGATCGTCGACGCGATCGTGGAGATCCTGAAGCGCGAGGGCGTGGAATTTCTGAGCGCCTATCCCACCACGCCGGTGATCGACGCGGCGGCCGCCGCGGGAATCCAGCCCGTGCTGTGTCGCCAGGAGCGGGTCGGCGTCGGCATCGCGGACGGCTACAGCCGCACCACCAATGGGCGGCGCCTCGGCGTGTTCGCCATGCAGTACGGCCCCGGCGCGGAGAACGCCTTTCCCGGAGTGGCCACGGCGTTCTCCGATTCCACGCCCATGCTGATATTGCCGCTCGGACACCAGAGGGATCGCGCGCAGGTCTTTCCCCTCTTCAGCTCGGCGCGGACGTACGCCTCCGTGACCAAGTGGGTCGAGACGCTGAACCAGGCGGAGCAGGTGTCCGAGGTCATGCGGCGGGCGTTCAACCTCTTGCGGATGGGCCGCCCGGGCCCGGTCATGGTCGAGATCCCTGCCGACGTGGCCGTGGCGGAGGTACCGGAGGAGGCGCTCCAGTACAGGCCGGTGAAGGCGACGTGCCCGGCGGGCAACCCGAGAGATGTCGCCGCGGCCGCCCGCGTTCTGGCCGAGGCGCGCCGGCCCGTGATCCACGCGGGCCAGGGCGTGCTCTACGCCCAGGCGTGCGACGAGCTGCTGGAGCTGGCGGAGCTGCTGCAGGCGCCGGTGATGACGACGCTGGAGGGCAAGAGCGCGTTTCCGGAGAACCACCCGCTGTCGCTCGGGACGGGAGGTGGCGGCGTCATGTCGGGGCCCGTCTTCCAGTTCCTGCCGCGGGCGGACGTCGTCTTCGGCATCGGGTGCAGCTTCACGCGCCATGGCATGGCCACCAACATTCCGGCCGGCAAGGTCCTCATCCATGCCACCAACGACGAGCGTGACCTCAACAAGAACTATCCGGCGGACCATCCGATCCTGGGGGATGCGAAGCTCGTCCTGCGCCAGTTCATCGACGCCGTCACCGATGTCCTCGGCGCCCGCCGGGAGCGCGCGGGCGCGGTGGCGAACGAGGTGCAAGCGGCCCGAGCCGCGTGGCTACAGGAGTGGATGCCCAAGCTCACGTCGGACGAGGTCCCCATCACTCCCTATCGCGTGATCTGGGAGTTCATGCAGGCCATCGATCCGGCCGCCGCGATCGTCACGCACGATTCCGGCAGTCCACGGAACCAGCTCGTGCCGTTCTACTGCGCCACGGCGCCCCGGGGCTACATGGGCTGGGGCAAGTCGCACGCCCTCGGCACGGGGCTGGGCCTGATCATGGGCGCCAAGCTCGCGGCGCCCGACAAGTTCTGCGTGAATTTCATGGGCGACGCTGCCTTCGGCATGACGGGCCTCGATTTCGAGACGGCCGTCCGCTGCGGCATCCCCATCACCACCATCGTCCTGAACAACTCCGCGATGGCGATCGAGCGGCACGCGCTGGTCGTCTCCCACGACCGCTACCGCACGCGAGACATCGGCGGGAGCTACGCGGACATGGGCCGGGCGATGGGCGGGCAGGCCGAGCGCGTCGAGAAGCCCGCGGAGATCGCCGCGGCCATCGAGCGCGCCCGGAAGATGAACGCGGAAGGGAAGGCCGTCTTGATCGAGTTCATCACCAGCGAGGAGATCACGTTCTCTCACCGGCGCGGGTTCTGAAGCGCGGAAACCGCCCCAGGGCCACAGGAGGAAGCCGTCCATGGATGAGATGCGAGCCGTCGACCTCGGCCAGGTCATGACCACCATCCGCAACTCCTCCCGGCCCAACACCGTCCTCTGGCAGGCGCCCGACAGCATCGCCTTCGTGGCGCGCGGCCGCGAGCACCGCAGCGAGTTCCACAGCGATCCCAGCGACGAGGTCATGTTCATGATCAAGGGCGACATGAACCTCCACTACCGCACGCCCGAAGGTGACGAGAAGGTGGCGGTGGTCCGCGAGGGCGAGATCATCTACTGCCCGGCGGGGACGCCGCATTCGCCGCGGTTCTCCCCCGATTCCTTCGTGCTGGTCCTCGAGCGCAAGCGGCGCGAGGAGGAGCAGGATCGCTTCACCTGGTACTGCGAGAAGTGCGGTACCCAGCTCCACCAGAGCGTCAAGCATGTCGGGGACTATCGAGAGGACCCCGTCTCGCGCGCCTACGAGGAGTTTTACGGGAGCGAGACCCACCGCACCTGTGGCAAGTGCGGGCACGTGACGCCTCGCCCGCCCGCCAAGGCCTGAGCTGGCGAGGCCGACTCCTCGAGCCGCGGGCCCAGGGAGCGCGGCCTGCTCGTTAGCGAGATAGCGCCGCCGGTGACCTAAGCCCGCTCCTGTCGCTTACCCTGTGCGCGAATGGATACACGAAAAGTCACGGTCCTGCGTCTTTCCGCTTGACAGCTTCGTCGGGGTGACTCGGTGATGCGCCGGCAACCTTCGGTCAGTGCCGGCCCAGCGGCACGCACGGACTCACCGGTCTACAGTCGGACGCGACCGGAGCAAAAATCATCACTCGTCCTGAGATCAGCCGTTCCTGACGCTTCCCGAAGGCGCAAAAACCAGGGTGTAGAGTCGCCTCAGTAAGAGGAGGGCTCTCGCCATGCACATTCACTCGTCTTCTGTCCTTGCTCCTCAGCATCCCGCCACAGAGCTGGAGCAGCTTGGCGACGAGATCGCCGAGCTATCCGCCCATCTCGACGCCGCCACCGCGCGCCTGCTCGAGCTGATCCGGCAATTCGATGCGCGCGGCGGCTGGAACACGGGCTTCTCCTCCTGCGCGGCCTGGCTCTCCTGGCGAGTGGGGCTGGATCTGGGCGCGGCCCGGGAACGGGTGCGGGTCGCGCGCGCCTTAGGGACGCTGCCCCTGTTGGCCCAGGCGCTGGCCCGCGGCGAGCTGTCCTACGCCAAGGTCCGCGCCCTGACCCGCGTGGCCACACGGGAGACCGAAGCGCGCCTGCTGGGAGTGGGGCGCGCGGGCACGGCCGCCCACGTCGAGCGGATCGTGCGGGGCTGGCGATGTGTGGATCGGCGGGCCGAGGCGCGGGAGACGAAGCACCGGCACACGAGCCGAGCCCTGCGCGTGTATCAGGACGAAGACGGCATGGTGGTTGTCCGGGGGCGGCTCGAGCCCGAAGTCGGCGCGCTGGTCTTGCAAGCGCTCGCAGCCGCCCGCGAGAGCCTGTACCAGCGGGCCCGGGAGCGGGACAGGGCGTCGACAGGGTTCGGAAACGTTTCCGCGGAAACGCCCCCGATGGCCCAGCAGCAGGCCGATGCCCTGGCCCTGCTCGCGGAGACGGCGCTGCATCACGGGCTCGATCCCGGCGCCCCCGGCGAGCGCTACCAGGTGGTGGTCCACGTCGACGCCCCGGTGCTGGCCGACCCGGAGCAGCCGGGGCAGTCCGTCCTCGAAGGCGGCACACACGTTTCCGCGGAAACGTCCCAGCGCCTCGCGTGCGACGCCAGCCGGGTGGTCATGCGCCACGACGGCGAGGGCCGCCTCCTGGAGGTCGGGGCCCGGACCCGGACGATTCCCCCC
>WNFX01001100.1_pt1 | contig 27566 bp, 28 predicted proteins | sample 5400111 | NCBI WGS metagenome assembly WNFX01 (sample SAMN13153363, study PRJNA577476) | soil metagenome | isolation source: 40 cm soil or saprolite under grassland replicate 1 | place: USA:California | collected 2016-06-15
ACAAAATTAAAACGCACAAGAGGCTCCTGTATGGCCGAGCCAGTTTCACCCTGCTTCGCCAAAAACTGCTCCATCTCACATGCTTCTTTGGAGGGTTCACCAACAAGTCGCATGAGCCAACATTACGCAGGCGTTGACAGGAATGGACTGAGAACACCGTTCGACGTTCGGGATTCTCGTCATGGCTCTCGTGGTCTCACTTCGTTCTAAACGTCATAGCGGACACCTGCCTCTACGTGTCAACTCAAATGAAAATGTTACCGAAAGTCAACAGTTCCCTCAAATGAAAATGTTACCGAGGCCGATCTCTCCTTTCTTGATCTCAGGCAACAGAACAAGGGGAGGAAGAATCCAGGGCAGCGGCCGCTGCCCTGGATTCTTCCTCCCCTTGCGCGGCCTGCTGATGGTCTTGACGAGCTTGATCCCACAATCGGGCAAGCTGCTGTTGAAGACGTTTGTGCAAGAGATAGGGATTGGTTGTCTGATAGCGTTGTTCCAGACGCTCCTGCACGGGCTCGGTGAGTATCCCAGTTGCTTTGAGCCGATTGTAGGGGGGTTGTGCCTGGTCCCACTTGCGCCGAACCTTGCCATCGATGACGGTCTTCTCACTCAAATGTAAAACAGGTTGAAAGAGATTGTAGTAGCACCACATCTGTTCATAGAGAGCATTGACCGCCTGAACCTGTTCAGGACTCTCCAGGCGGAGATCTCCAAAGTACTGCCGTACTAACGAATCATTCTTCTGCTCCACGATCCGATTGTCGTTTTTCTGAGAGGGACGACTCCTGCTCAGCTTCAATCCGGTGATTTCCTCTCCCCAAAAGCGAACGAGATGGTGGTTAAAAAACTCACTTCCATTGTCTGGATGCAATTCAAGCACCGCAACAGGAAGGCGGCTAAGACTGAGACGAAACCCTGTTTCCATGGCTTGTTGCCCTCGTCCGAAGATGGCCACGCGCTCACTCCAGCCAGTGGCCACATCTACCATCTGCAAGGTGTGCAGATAGTCCCCTGCTGTGCTCTTGCCACAATGATGGACCACATCCACCTCAAAATGACCGGGTTCTTTGATATCCCAGGCCATGCGACCCATCGGAACATTTTTGCTCACTTGATTGGCTCGTTGCGGTCCTTTTTGAGGCAAACGCCATCGCTCACTGCGGTGTTTGCTCAGTAATCGTTGCACTGTCGCACGGCTGATTGAGGCCAGTTGTCTTTGAAGTTCATCCGTGAGTTGGACAACGCCAAAGCGCTCTAGATGCACTGCTGTTTCGAGCAGAGTGGGAGTCAGCCGTTCTGCACAGAGATAATCCAGGCTTTCCCATACTCGCACCATCACCCGTTCTCCCTCCAATCCCTAGAGGGATGAACGTGGTGTGCTGTGTTTCTTGCGATTTAAGCTTGGCTTGTGCAAGAGTCGTGTCAAACTTTTCCGATGCATTGCTGTGACCAACTCCATTTCACTGAGCAACTGCGTCCGCTCTGCACGCCCGGCCAGTTCATAGCGAGGCTTCATGAGTTTGAGATATTTGCGACGTTCGTTCAAGGTCATTTTCTCTTCTCTCGGCATGGCCTGGCTCCCCTCACTGGGTAACATTTTCATTTGAGGGAAGTGTACCTACCTTAGTAACATTTTACACGAGGGAATACGCTCTATTGCGTTTTCTGTATTTCTCGTGTATAGTTGTTCTATAAGAGCCTTGAACAACCTGCCTTCTAAACGTGTGAGCACTTTTGTCAGAAGACGTAAAAAATGCATGTGAACACTTTTGTCAGGCCCGCTCACATGTTTGGTAAAGGTGTTCAACCCGCCAGGAAAGCTGCTTCATAAGAAGCAAGCGGTGATTCTGCACCACCTTGCCTTCCAAGCAGGCTGTCGCGGGTTCGAGCCCCGTCTCCCGCTCTTTTGATACAAGTAGTCTCTTTGCAGGCTGTCTACATGCCGTCTGAAGGCAAAGAGGCGGTGAGAAGGTCGGCAAAGAGGCGTTTTTGTTTGTGGTGGATTGGTGTACAATGACAACCTGTCCCGATTTGGGGAAACACCTGTCTCGTCCACTCTAGACACCTGCCTTGTGAAACACGCAAACACCTGCCATTGCTTGCTTGTAAGCACCTGCCTTCTCTCCTTGCCTGTCAATGGCCTTTTCAGCGAGAAGGAGAGACTCTGTATGTCGCGATCAGATTCGCACAATCACCCCACTCCATCGTCATCACACACGACATCGAGGAAGCGTCGTTCTCACGATGTGACTGAAGCACGGGCTTATGCACAACGTGCGAAATTGGAGACGCAAACACAACAGCATCTGTCAAAAAAGGAAGACACCAGGCCGACAAAGAAGCCGAAAGGTGAGAAGACCCAGGAGACCCTCCAGGCCAAACGCCGAGCCATGACCACGGTGGCTCGTGCGATTGATGATTACCTCCAGGATCATGAAGGAGGCAACCACAGCAAGAAGACGCTCGAATGGCACGAGACAGCACTCGGCTTCTTCTCCCTCTTTTTGCAAGAGGAACGAGCGATTACACTGGTGGGAGAAGTTGATGCCCCTGATATTAGCGCCTGGTTTGCGTATCTGCGCAAGACTCCTGGCAGGCGAGGGAAGCTGCGCAGTGAACGCACGATTCAGACGTATGCGCGTTCGGTGCGTGCGTTCTTCCACTGGCTGGTGCGACGGGAGACCACCCAGCGCAATCCCTTTGACCGGGTGGTCTTTCCAAAAGTGGGCAAACCACGCATTCAAACCATTGAACCGGAGGAGTTTGAGCAACTCTTGCTGGCCTGTGCTCCACCCAACGAAACGGGGCCACTCGTTGAGCGAGCCGTGGTCCGTAATCGCGCGATCCTCTGGCTCTTCTACGATACGGGTATTCGGGTCTCAGAGTTATGCGGGTTACGGCTGGGTGATTTTGATCGGAAGCATGGCATTTTGACGGTGAAGGGGAAAGGCTCTAAGGAGCGGCGTGTGGCGCTGGGCAACAACTGCTTGCGCAATCTGCTCTATTACCTGGATCGGCAGCGACCAGACGAGGAGGAATTGGCTGAGTGGGGCAGTTCGGGAGAAGATCATCTCTTCCTCTCTGAGACGCGCACACCGCTGACCAAGAATGGAGTAGAGATGCTCTTTAAACGGGTTCGTGAGCGGGCTGGAATCACTGATAAGCGGATTAGTCCGCACATCTTCCGACACACGTTTGCGATTCGCTACCTGGTCCTGGGCAATGATCCATTTTCGCTGCAAGAACTGCTGGGGCATGAAGATCTTTCGACAGTGAAGAATTACATGCATATGAATGATGAGATCATTCAAGAGCAGAAGAGAAAATACAGCCCTGGCGATCATTTGCCAACCAGGATGCCAGGACCACGAGAGAGACGCCGTGGTCCCAAGCCGAAAGGAAAAGGTCAGTAGGCGAAGAGGGAGGAGAAGCTGCTTGCCCACTCTTCATGCGTGCTCTGGGGAGTGGGCAGAGCACCAAAGCTGTTTCTACAACCCGATAAAGTCGAGGTACATCTCTTAGTGCTCTTGAATACATGAGCTTTGAGCACTGTTAGTCATCACATGGTCGAAGAAACGGTTCAACGGTATACGACAATCGACGTTCGTGAAGAAATTGTTTGATATATTGTCGGTCTTCCTGACTAAACTGTGTTATCTCAAGGCAGAAGTTTGGGGTAAACTTTGGGCAGAGCTGTAAAAGCGATTGAGCATAGCAGCATCCATCGACGCTGACTGGATTGACGGTGAGAATATACTGCCAGGTATGTGTCTCTTGAAGTGTGTCAATATCGATCATATGCCGCTCCTTTCTGTGCCGAGGGCACAAAAAAAGCAGGTACGCTGCGGTACCTGCTTCATTCTGAACATCTCTTGTCTGAGAGATATTTTTGTATTCAGTTTTCTCTTGATAAAGGGAAGGATCTCCTGGACGATATAGAGCTTCTTCTGCAGACCACTCTAGGAAAGTAAGAAGATTGCATGTTGGATAAACATTCTCTTAGGAGAAGTATTTGTAGAGAAAGCGTTTTCGAAAAAAATACTTTTGAGAATATTTCATGCTTGGAGATAGGTGTGAGACATCTCTTAGAATATTCGTAGTAAACGTCATTACTTCAAACAAGAAATGATAACATCAATTGATACGAACGAGAACGGAAAAAGTTGCATTTTTATCCCATGAAAGAAAAGATTCCAATAAGTTCTCGTACTCCAGTGGTTGAGCTTCATACATTAACGCATTCAAGGCTTGTTACATTATAGAATTGTTTTTGTCATCATTGTAGCTTTATATAGTTTATAAGAGTTAAAATTGTAGAATCCTTCAAGTCGATGAAAACAACTTTATATGATAATTTAAAGCATAGACGCTAAAGCATGTGAGGGTCTTTATCTGATGCTTGTCACGCAGATACGCTCCGCTCCCCAATAGAGACCATCTCTTACTGAAGAAAGAGGAGCAAAAGGTTCCTCGTGGTCACTTGTAAGAAGCGCGTTCAACCGGCAAATACGTTCATCGAGTGTAAGTGCGGGAGTATTGATTAAGAGAACAGCAATCGCGGGCTGAAGAAGTTTAATCCTCTTCAGGAACAAAGCCAATTCTGGGTTACTGATGGAAGCTAGAGATCTTGATGCAAGTGCCAATGCTACTGATGGTATACCTCTTGACGACGGTTTTTGAACGGTCAGCGGCCAGAAAAAAAGGTGGAAGGAAACCTGAAACAAATATGGAAGGCTGAAAAAAGGGTGGTTAGACCTGGAAGGATACCAGAAATATGAGGTTGACTTGTAAGCGCCACCAACTGCCGACTGCTCGATTGATTGCCATTATTGCTAAATATACTGTTGATAAGTGGCAGTATCTACCTGCTGATGGGTTTCTCCTAAAAGATGCAGGGAAGCCTTAAAAATGGCCTTGATGCGACGCGGTGATGTTCTTCAATGCGATCGTGCGTGATTCTGTTTCACTTCAAAAGTTACAGGTATAGACTCATCGGAGGATCCACACATGCACTGCCTTAAAGCTCTCGCGTTGTTTCTTTTGGTCATAGCTTTCCTCCAATTCAAATTCAACTGTTGTACCAATGGCAAGTGGAAGATGTCTGGGAATATCCCGCATGCTAAAGTAGTAATCACCTTTCTCTGTGTAAATAAACCCTGATCGCTCGTTCATCGTTTTAATCGTTCCTCGGAGGCGGGGACGCATAGCCGAGATTTCTCTCCGCCACAACTGTTTCAGTTGGCGTGCTGTTGTTTGAAAATCATTGGTCACATTGTCTTGCTGCACCTGGATAGGATACTGCGTTGCAAGCTGAGCAAGTTGCGTACGGAGCATCTCCGCTGGCCTGGACCAGCCTTCGTGTTCCGCAATCATTTGTGCGAGCTGTATATGCGTATAGGCATCTTGCCAACGTTCCAGATGTTGTAGGAGCGTTGCCATTGCACAAAACATTTTGTAGCGAGTGTGTAATTTCCCAGGCAGTAAAGCTGCTTTGCAATACCAGATCCATGCCTCCTGGTACTGTTGCAATTGTGTATATACATCAGCTATATCGCGTTGGATGTACCACTCCTGGAACCGTTTATTCAAGCTCTGTAGTTCACTGAGTGCCTCTTCAGTTTGTCCTAATGCTCTTTTCGCCAGGGCTTGCCACCAAGGAAAATTTTTGTCAGAAGGATAGTTGATGCATCCTTGCTGAGCTAGTTGCAGACATTCGTCATATCGCTGTAGCTCAAATGTTGGTTTGAGCATTTTATAGAGCCAGCGTTGGTAATCGGGCATGTACTGACGCCCTTCATGAACTTTTGGCTCTTTTGAGAGGTGCTCTGGCGCTAGCTGCGTGGCAAAATAGTACATGTCCTGCCAGCGCTCGCGTTGCCTGGCCTCGGTACACATACCAAATACGATTTTTATGCGTATCAATGTCTCATCGATAGGACTCTTTTCAAGGACATATTTCGCCGCTTTTTGCATCTGTTCGTACTGATGAATGATCGAAGCACGTTGCATTCCCTCGGGTTCAACAAGATCCTCATTATCATCTTCAGATTTTTTGAAATAGTGATCATAAATGGCCCAAGCAATAGCACGGTGAACGTACGGATTATTGAGTAGTGATGCTGGAAGCTCTCTTCCGAACACGACAGCTTCCTCAGCTCTGTTGAGTTTACGCAAACAGCGAAGATAGCCACTTGCAGCAAAACTATTTCCCGATTGTTGAGCATAGAGTTGATGATACAAGTCTAATGCCTGCGAGAAATGTCCGCTATCTTCTAGTTCTTTTGCCTGATTGCCTAGAGGCTTGTTGGCATTGGGAGGTGGCAGAGTGTCAGACATTGAAAGAGATACTCCTTTACAGTTGAATAATCGGGAGAGAGAGAAATTTCAAGGGCCGCAACTAGTGAGCTACGATCTACAGATGTCCATTGAGGGTCATTAAGAACGCGTTGTAGTCCCTTTTTGGCCTGTTCCCCAATCACGGAGAAGTCAATATACTCCTTTGCAAAAGGGCTGAGAATGCTCAAGCTTTCAAGTGCCAAGAGCATTCGCAAAGTAATCTGCCCCATATGTTATCGTTAGAGGAGAGCGCTTTGTAGTGCATGGACAGGGGCATTTCCCTTTACGAGCAAATGTTCTATACGAGGCACAATGACCTCTTTTACCCAGTCATCTGTAGCATATGGCTTCCAACGATTCTTGTTTGGACTATATGCCACCGAGAGGATAACCTGTTTTGCTCCTTGTGTTATCCGAAAATTGATCATATATTGATAAAAATCAACTTTGTGCTCCAATTGTAATGTTGTGAGATATGCTGAGATTTTTTCTGCTGCATCATGCAATTTGCTCTGCACTGGATCGTTCTGCATCACAATTTCTCCTGCAATTGCAATAAATCTCTAATAAGTTGGTGGTGTTGATCAGTGTAATACAAGCGAATCTCTCTTATTGCCCTGGTAAGAGCAACAAACAATTTAATTCGATCTCGAATAAGCATTTTTCTGTGATCAACTACCGAGGCAAACACGTTCAATTGGGTTGCAAGATGCTCCACGTCGAGGATGAAGACATAGTCACGTTCCAACCCCTTTGCCTCAACAAAGTCCGCAAACAAGATATACTTGCCACTAGTAGTAGACATATCTGTGGCCCAGCGTACAGGGAGTGAGGCTTGCTGAAGTGTGGAGTAAAGCTGCTGCAACAGACCGTTCTTGAGCCCGACACAGAGTATTTGTTCTGGACGCCCTATGTATAAATAATTTTGTAAATCTGCAGTCATTTCGTGAAGAAGTTCTTCCTGGGTCGAGCTGGCACGGAACTGCATAATAGTACTCATCATGCATATCGCTTGCTGAAGAGAGTATTACGATGGTTGCTAGCCGACTTTTTCCACTCCTCCCAGCTCTTCCCGCACGTTGAGCGTAATTAGCTGGGCTAGGTGGAAAGCCAATCATCAGTACGCTAGTAAGATGACCAATATCAACACCCATCTCTAATGTTGGCGTACAGATGAGTGTGTGAATTTCTTCTTGATTGAAGCGCTGTTCTATATCTGCTCGTTCCTGATCACTATTATCTGCTGTATGACTTTCGATTGTAGTAAACATCATCTCCCAGGGTCGGGACTGATCTGTCAGGCTAATTGTGACGTATTGCGGATGAAGTTGATAATACTCATATCCCAAGGGAGTATTTTTTCTGACAAGAATACCACGAGAAGTAAGGCTATCGAGCATCTCTTCGATAGTGGCACTAGTTAGACGTTGAATAAAGTCCTGATGCAATACTCCCTGTTCTCCCAGAGAGACGATATCATAGCCTCGTTCACTGGCTCTTCTCATTCCCGCACCATAATCGTTTTCGACCCGATACTTCTCGACATGGAAGAACTTGAGGTTTTGAATACCTCCTGGTTGCTCAAAAGAGCTTGTGTCAATTGCAGCGGAACCGAGCATAATATTATTCAGCAATTCATATTCGTTTTCATCGAGTGTGAGCGATGAAGCAAGAGAGAGGCTCCAAGGTAAAGCTACGTCCTCCTCTTCCTGATAAGTGAGCATACGCTTATACCAAAAAGGCATTTCTTGAAGGAGGGTTGTGAATGTAGGTCGTGTCTGACTTTCATCGTCTGCTGGAATAGCATTTCGTAAGAGTTCAAAAGCTTCGATAAGGCTAAGGTCTGTACTACCTTCCCAGATACTAGCAGCCCAGGCGTCGAGTGTTCTCTCTGCAATATCGTCAGTGAGTCGTAGCTTAATCCCCGATGCACTGTACTGTTTTCCGCCTTTGGCAGGGGGGTGAGTACTTGAGATCGCAAACGAACAGGCGGAGCAAGCAGGGAAAGCAAACACCCAGGCGAGGTGGGGAGCGTATTGCGTGGAAAAAAGATGGCTTGAACCTGGGAAAAACAAACAAGGAAACAGGCAAAGCAAACGCCCAGGCGAGAAAAGCGGCGAGTTGGTCCAGCATCAGTCAACCCAGCGAAGCGAGCCAACCGATCAGCGCGTGAGCATGCCTCCTCAAGCACTCTGCCCCGCTTGCAAGCGAGCACGCCGTTGTCGGAGCAAGCGTTGGCGTTCCTCCGAACGAGCGCGTTCTCGCATCAGGTCGATGTAGTCTTCCAAGGGCATCTGCTTGCCATGCAAACCTTTGATGGGAACAGATTTGATGAACTGGTCCCCACGAAACACGTCAAAGCAGCGAGCTGCCGCATTGAGATGCAGCATGATGTGATGCCCCGCGAGGTCGGCTTTGATGTAGTAGTACATGCCATCGACTTGGATGCGTCCGTCTGTTTTCACCCGTCGAGGATCCCACCGCCCATCAAGTGCCTGGAGCCAGCGATCAGGATCGACGGTTTTGGGCAAAGCCGGACGGGTGGGCAAAATCGGATGAGCCACATTTGGTGGTTGATTGCGGCAACTCTGCCCCTGATGCGGCCTCTCGGCGTTGTAGTGGTGCTGAAAGTGCTCGGTGACCGTACGAATCTCTTCCAAAGTGGCAGGGCGAGAGATCTCTAAACATTCCTTTTTGTAGGTTTTGTTGTATCTCTCCACGTAACAATTTAATTCAGGGTGATGCGGCGGCAGAACATTGGGCTGGACACCAATGCAATAGAGAAATTGGAGCAGTGCCGAGGGAAAATCGCGCTGAGTCGCGCTGCCTACCCAACGCACATCGCGGTCCATCGTGAGCATGACAGGTAAGCTATAGGAACGCAGGAAATGAATCACCGCATCAAAGGCCGTTTCCGCGTGAAAATCCTCATGAACTTGTGCCGAGAGGAGGCGGGAAGAGCCAGCATCCACAAAATTGCAGACTTCAATGAGATGCTGTCGCTTGCCAGATGGCGCGGTGGGATCAGCGCTGGCCGTGATCACGTCTTTAAAATCCATTTGCACTTCTTGCAGCAGCCCCTGCAAGGGCAAAGGAGAACGCTTGACAGGCTCGGCACGCTCGATGAGTCCGGCCTGGTCGAGGATCTGCCAGACGGTGCGCGTGGATCTGGGTAAGCGCAAGCCGCGGATGCGCAGGGTTTCATCTCGCGACAGGTAGTAGAGTACCGCTTTGGGACCTGGCGTGCGTTTCAGGTTTTCAGGTGGAGAAAGACGGAGTTCCATAATGCGTTCGACGACCTCCTCGCCTAGGCGAGGAGAGTGGTGGTGAGGAGCGCGAGAGCGAGACAAGAGGATAGTCACATCACGAGGATCAGCTTCAGCAAAACGTTTCTTCCACGTGTTCACCATACTTTTCGAACACCCCACTGCGTCGGCCAACTGCTGCTGGGACCAGTCGGGATGGAGAGAGAGCAGAGCGCGAAGATGGGCGCGTTGGCAGACCCACTGGCTTTCCATAACGACCTCCTGAGGGAAGGCGAGAATGAACAGAACCATAGAAGAAGTGTAACTCATGAAAAGAGGCTCTGGCAAGAAACGAAAAAGCAAGCGCTTGTTCGCTAGATCGACACAAAAGACAAACGAGAAAGCAGGCGGTTACCCGCCAGGTTGGCATGCAAAAAACAAGCGAAGAGACAGATGCTTATCTACTCGATTCGCATAAAAAACAAATGAGAAGGCAGGCACTTATTGCTCGTTCGTTTGCGTTCTCAAGTACTCACCCCCCTGCCAAAGGCGGAAAACAGTACACTCCGCTGTAACCGGCCCCAGGCCAAAGCGAAGGCTCGAGGGGAGCGACATTTTCGCCACCAGAAGTGTCTCGAACGGAGTCTCGATCAGCAGCTTCCCCATCTTGAAGCTCTTGACTCATCCTGAAATGGAGCGACCTGCAATGCGAGAACAGATCGATACTGATCGATCAGCCGGTACAACCATTTGTATCCCGAAGGCTCGCGAGCTTACGCCCGCAGATCGGGCAACTCAATCAGTCGCGCTCATCCGCATACCATTTACACCATTGGCGAAGGAGTAGACCAGATGGGAAGCGGTTTTTCCCAGGGACATCTGTACTAGTGCTCACTCTTCGCGCCGATTGATCACTCGTCGCCCTAAAACCTGCTTACTCTTCGCGCTTACTACCAAGACCATTTGGACACGTGTATGTATCCTCACGTCTTTTGTGTGTTGATACGTTTTTGATAACTCCGTCATCTGTTCTTCCGTCAGTTCTGGTATCTGCAATGCTCTCATGGCTCCCTCCTTCCCCAGAGTATACCTCATGCCGCAGAATTTTCGTGTTTGTACTTAGTCAATCTGGTTGCAGGGCTGATCGCCTACTGTCGCCAGCCCAAGAAACTGACCCTCCGGTTGCAACCTCTGCTAGAGCCAGAGGTTTAGCTTATCCCGAACTCACGTATCATTATCAAGATTTCTTCATGAAAATGGATTTTTGATTACTGCATTATGCTAACGTCTAATATCTTAGAAGAGAAGAAGTTCCTCAAGAAAAAATGTTCAAATTGTAGGCTTAGCAGAATTAGTGTATGGCTGAGACAGTAGCGATACTATTTCATACTTGGCTCTGTAAGGCGTTGCAAAAGATGCAGGTAAGAGAGATTTTAAGGATAAAAGATGAAGAATGGGATACTTACTATGCTAGCAGAGAAAGCAAAGCTGCTCTGGCGTCTGGAGCAAGAGCGACCGCTTCAAGTATCAGTGATGGGTCAAACAGGAGTTGGCAAATCCTCGTTAGTCAACGCACTTTTTGGGGCAAACTTCAGGGTAAGCTCCACCCGTCCGGAGACGTTGGCATCTCAAATGTGGAAGGAGGAGAGAGGTGGTCATACGCTGGAATTTTGGGATCTTCCGGGTCTCGGTGAAACGAGTAGCCATGACGAGCGTTATATAGAAGAATATACATCAAAATTGCTTTCTTCGAATATCGTGCTCTGGGCTGTTCACGCCGATAGTCGCTCCTTCTCCCTTGATCGTACCGCTCTTGAAAAGCTTCTTACTTCTCTGCCTCCTTCTCAAAGAGGAGAAGTAATAAACAAGTTGATCTTTGTTCTCACAAAAGCTGATTTACTGACCCCTTCTCCCTGGGTTCTTACCAAGAGAGGCTGTCATGGAGTCTTTACCACCCGGCAAAAAACAGAAGAACTGCTCGCAGAGAAAGAGCAGTATTTTCAAGAAGCATTTATTACTCCTTTCGCGCACCTCTTAAAGGCTCAGACCTTTCATAGTGGAGACTTCAACGTAGAAGATGATCATATAGAGTATGATGGACATGTGATCTCTTATAGGGGCTATTGAGCAAATCAAGATTCGAAGAGTTGAACAAGAAAAACCCAGAGTATCGCGAAGTTTTTACAAGACTCCATAATGCTCATCGCTGTTTCGCTTTAATCTCAACATGCTTATGCAGGTAATTGTTGATAAATTGGAATTACGAGCGATCGCAAGTCTCGAAAATTTTCGACCCCACGAAGCATCATTGAAGCAGCTCCCTTTCGAGCAAGCAAAGCACTTTGGCAATATGATCATCTTTGACGAGGAGATGCAGCAAATCCACGATTTGAGTACCCTGAAATGTCAATCAGATTCGCAAGAAAGAGGAGCGTAACATGTCATATCAGCCAACACCGCAAGAAATAGAACTATTGCGAAATGAGGTGCACCAACGAATCGCGACTTCTGAAGAATATTCGGACCAGTGGCAACGAGGAATGCAGGAGAAGCGCAAACGAAGAATTGACGAAATCATCATCGATGTAGTCGTCAGCTATTATGGCCGCGTTGTCCAGGAAGTCGTCAAGCAGTTACGCAGACTCTTCTCTTTTTAAAGAGAGCTATTGCATATGGATAAGAAGATGGAAGAGAGTACTCATCCCTCCGATATCTGGTCTGGTGCGCTGATAGCTGTCGGCCTCGTCATTTTGCAAGGCTTTTTTTCAACAAACACCCTTGATCCAGCGGCAACGGTCTCTGTCTTTGCGTTTGCTGTCGCCATTCCTATTCTTTCTTGTAATCTGCTCACGAATGTTCTCAAGAGAAGAGATCGAAAAAAGACGGAAGAGAGTGGCTGGGAAATACTGTTCTATATAGTAGGAGTAGTAGCGGCCTCTGTTGGCATTGGTGCTGCATTCTGGCATACCTCCACGATGTCTGCGTTTGTGTTTATTCTTAGTTCCCTGCTGTCTATCGGTGTCTTTATGATCATGCTCAAGCGGCTCTCATAGGTGACTAGTCCGATGCAGCTAATGTATTTTAACTCTTTTGTGTTATATTACAGTGCCTGCATATATTATAAAATGATCCAGGGAATGGAAATCATGTCGAACATTCAGCGCAAAAAACTTGCGCTGAATGTTCGACGCGATGACCTTCAGCCCAGTAGTTTCGTTCGATCATTGAGCGCAATTACCACCTATTCTCTTTTCTTTCAAAATAGTGTTGTATTTATCCCTTGATATATGCTATACTGCCGCTAAGATATCTTATCTCGACGTTGTTTTCGTGTGGGCAACAACGTAAACGACGTATGATTTTCATACATGCTAGACGCTAACGTTTCACTGTTTTCATGACGTTTGTTTTACTCTACAAGCGACGTTATGTCCTAATTTTACTCATATCTCGGTGTTAGGTCAGAATCTGGCCTCTCCATCGCAAAAACCTTCGGACTGCATGATTTTCGCGTCACGTTGATTGCTCGCCATCAAGAGAAACTGGATGCCTCTGGATGAGCGCCTTTCAAGGGAGAATAGCACGTATGATATTTGCCTAATTGCCGCGTGTGAGAAGGAGGAGTGAGTGACTTTTGAACAATTCTCTAAGATTTTGATACAACGATGGAGTCTCGTTGTATTCTGCTTTTTATCTGTAGGTCTGGGAGCATTTATTGGCAACGTACTTATGAAACCGCTCTACCAATCGACAGCTCTGGTAGAGGTGGTTGTTCGTTCTGGAGGTGATCCATTAGCTATTGACAACATACGTGCTAGTCAGCTACTCGTTGAGACGGAAGCGAATTTGGCAACTACCTCTCCAATCCTTAATCAAGTTGTCTCGCATTATCCGGGGTCCTCGGTCGATGACCTCGCAAAAGAAGTGGCAGCAACTGCTAAGACCGATACACAACTGATTCAAATTAATGTCCTGGATCCCAGCCCGAGGCGGGCTGCGAAGCTCGCAAACGATATCGCGACGACGCTAATCACACAGCCACTGCCGGTGACACAGCAAAAGCTGGCACAGGGGAATTTCCTGGTCGTAGTTCAGTTAGCGCGACCCGCTTCAAGCCCTTCACTGCCTAATAAGCTCCTCAATACGGGGGCGGGCTTGCTGACAGGCCTGATGTTGGGTCTGTTGCTAGCACTGGTGTTCGAGCAATTAGACACGCATGTTCGTACTCCAGAGGTCCTCACCCGGTTACTGGGCTGGCCGATTCTGGGAACACTCCGGCGAACAGCGCGTAAAGCAGATATGATTCTCTCAACCGGCTATCATTCCAATAGCGAGTCCTATAATATCTTGCATGCGCATATCGGGTTCGCACTGAGAGATAGACCATTGCGCACCCTCGTGGTCACCAGTGGCGTGCCTGGCGAAGGCAAGAGCGTCGTCGCGGCTAACCTGGCGATTGGTATGGCAAAAGCCGGTAATAATACTCTCCTTATCGACGCGAATCTGCGTCATCCAACACTGCATGAACAATTGGGCCTACCGGATCATGCCATGGGTTTCAGCAATGCCATGTTAGCTTTCAGAGCGCCGACAACCGGTAACGCACCTGCTTACTGGCAGACTCTCACTCCTACAGCAGACTCAGGGTCATCCACTACGACGGTTGGTAGCGGCGAGCCATCTCTTGCCCCTTTCGTTCAAACAGTAAATATTCCAAATTTGTTTGTCATGCCATCGGGGCCACTCCCTCCGAGTCCTTCGGAGCTCCTCAACTCAAAAGCTATGCAGCGCTTCTTTACAGCACTGAACAATTATGGAGCCGACGTAGTGATCTTCGATACTCCTTCTTTGCTAGGCATGTCAGATGCCACCATTCTCGCATCGAAGGTTGACGGCACACTCATTGTGGTCGATATCACCCATGCTAGCAAGGGGCATCTCAAGCAGGTGAAAGCGGAGCTGGGGCAGGCGGGTGTCCGTGTTCTTGGATGTGTTATCAACAAAGAGCAGCGCAGCCGCGAAAACGCTCCCTATTTGTACAACTATGGCACGGAAAAGCAGAGCAAGAGGGACGATCATAGCAGGAAAGATACGGCTCTTCCTGCCACTTAACGCGTTACATCGGCGGCTCCGAAGTATGACCAGGATGAAGAGAGTAACGCAGCAAAGCGCGGTGACAACAGTATAGACCCTCCTGTCAGGGATGACAGGAACGAAGAAACGATCAAGCTACCTGCAGATGATATCCGCAGAACTGAGCAGCTCAACCATGGAAAAAGAAGAAGGGATAAGTGAAATGGATCACAGTGAGTATAGTGTTGTGCCGCCAAGAAAGAACGCGCTGTTTGGAAGGAGGGAACAATGATGAGAAGTAATTTGTGGAGCAGGATATTTCCACAGGACAGCACGAGGGAAATATCTTTGCACATCCCTCCTAGAGTGAAAGAGGCGGTTCTTGTTCTCCCAATGGGATTAGCGCTCGGAATCCTTCTATCCAGGGTGTTAACGGCAATGACCACTCCAAGCGTAATGGAAGTGCTTAGCTCTCTCTCTCCCACGGTTCTATGGGGGGGTGCCATTGCAACCATAAGCATGCTACTTATTATCATGTTGCGTCAGTACGAATTAGCGGCAGTGGTTCTCGTGGCTGTCAAGCTCTATGTGGATTGGTATCTGAATTTGACGTTTACGGTACCAACGCTCGCGCTCGGGCTGTTGTTGATCTTCTTTTTAGGACGATCTCCTCAATACCCCTGGGCGGCACCACGCGCTTTATGGCTCTGGGTTCTGTTTCTCGTATTGACTCTCTTGCAAACAGGCCGCGCTCCCAGTCTCCTTTATGCTGCTCAGTATTATGTGGAGAACATTTTTAGCGCCCTGGTCATGTTCTGGCTGGGAACAGTTATCGCACGAGATGTGGTCTATGTTCGCCGCTTCTTCCAAGTTCTTTCTGTCTTCGGGGCCTTTATTGCCGTACATACTCTCATTGAGGCTACTACCGGGACATTTCTCCTTGAATCATCGCGTAACGCCGCCAATGTAGTAGCTACTTCGTACCTCACTTCCTCAGCGCGCGCCATCCATCGTGCTACATCGTTTTTTTTATATACGAACTCAGATGGTGCCTTCTTGGCTCTTATGTTTTTTATTCCTCTTGCTCTCCTCTTTACGACAAAATTATCATTCGCTTGGAAAATGCTTTTTATCGCCGAAGTATTCCTTCTACTACTCGCACTGCTTTTTACTTATAGCACAGGAGCCTGGACATCTCTCCTGGTAGGCTTTATTATCTTCATCGCACTGGTTGGACGCATGGGCTATCGTACCCAACTTGTCCTGCTCTTATTTGTTGCTGCAGTAGTGGTGATTGTGGGCTTCCCATCCCAGCTCAACCTCCTGTTTCAACATTCATCAGATCCTGGCGAATTAGCGTTACGGACAGCTGTCTGGCAGACAGCAATACGGGTGATCGAGGCTTTTCCACTGACAGGGCTTGGCATTGGTCGTGACGTGTATCTGTTGGGTTACCAACCTTTTCGTGTAGCGGGAGAATATGACCTGGTCAACCACCCTCACAATTCGTTTTTAGAGTTCGCTGCCTTGGGAGGTTTGCCAGTAGGGATCGTATTTATCGCACTTCTTTCAGTGATCTTCTGGCTGGCTTTGCGTAATTGGCGGCAAACTGATGTTGAGAATCGTCCTTTACTGGCTGGGGGAGTAGCGGCTGCTATAGCCTTGAGCTGGTACAGTTTAAGCGATGCTGGATGGACAGTTGCCCCTTTACTCACAGTTGGTTGGATGATTCTTGGGGTAGTTTCATCCCCTTTCCTCTTGAAAAAGAACATCGTGCCTGCACCGACCAGGCCTTTATCGCAGCCAGATAATTCTTAACCCTGTCCCGGTCAGGGCATCCTGAATGGAAAAAGCAAGGCAGCAGGAAGTATTGCTGACATCCGGTGTGTCAATATCTGGGTATATTATGAGCAATAGCAGCTTTCAAATTATTCCAGTTTTGTGTAGCGTTCTCAGAAGACATGGTATCATAGTAACTATACCAGAGGATAATTCTCGGATGTGCGTTTGCCAGTGTTTGGGAAAGCATGGTCTTCATCTGGTCAGCTGTAGGATAGGGGTCACCTGATACACCGTACTCACTACGACTAAATGCTTGTAAAACGATTGCAGCATTTTCTCCATGTGCATTGGCGTACGCTTGTATGCCAGATGCAACCATAGCTGTCTGATCAAGGCTAGGATAGTCCGATGATTCTTCCCTGACCGGATAAAAATCACTACCTATTACGTCAGCGGTATCATAAAAAGGACTGTTGCCACGCCATACTGCTGTTGAGTGTCCTGCAGTGTCTATAAAGAGTCGAGGATGCTTCGGATCTAGTTGGTGTACCAGATCAGCGAGCTCACTTTTCATCTGGTCATGATCACCTGGATCTACTTCGTCCCCGATATAATAGCCCCAGACTGCTGGATGATGTTTTACTAAGTTCACTACATACCGAATAAAACTGGTGTTATCTGTACAATTGCATGTTTGCGCTAAAGCAGGAAACTTTAAGCCTAAACTTTTCCCACGATAAAACGTAGGGTTATTCAGCGCTATAATCACTTTCATGCCGACTGACTGTGCGTGATCAAGATAAGCTTTTTGAAAGCTGGCATCCCCATACATCTCATCGTAATTAATGACCAGTTTAAACCCTGCCGCTGCCATTATGTTTAAAGATGAAAGACACCTTGCCTCATCCTTTGGACTGCAACTTTCATACATGCCATATCCATCAAATGATGTGGAAGGTGTTGTTGATGTGGAGGGAGATACTACCGACGGAGATTTATTTGTTTGTACTTGTGGACTACATGCACTTAACAGAGGAGCAAGGACGACCATTGCGAGGGAAAGAATCCCAAGGGTTAATGCATATTTAATTTTCATGAGTAGTATATCTCCATTATAGCAATCACGTATTGCAGCTTATCTTAACTCAACGCAATAATCAAGGGTTTCATGTACTTGCACTACACCACCGTTATCAATGGACATAGGGACTGTTTTGGTAATGGTCCTAAGTACTCGCCGCCATAAACTCGAAGCGCCCTAATGCGAGATAGGAGGCCAGACAAAGGCCACAAAGCTCACTTCTCATTTGCGGCAGCCTGTACTACTACTACTACCGCACTTAGGAAAAAGGATGGCGGAAAAGTGGCATTGAGCATGGCTCATGTGGTAAACTGAAGCATGATTTCTGTCCATCCTCTCAGTCGGCCCGATCAACGGGCCTTACATCACCTCCAACACCATGGCGTCCCCTGTTTGCGTCAACGAGCTCAAATGGTGCGCGTGCTCAGCCCAAGGCTGGTCGGTTCCGGCCATTGCTCACGTGCTCTCTTGTTGCCACCGTAGCGTGCGGCACTGGCTGCACGCCTTTCTTGATCAGGGACTGAGCCTGGCTACAAAGGCGGCCTCGCGGGAGGCCCGCTCGTCCGAAGCAAACCTCTGCTGGCGATTCCGCCATGCATTTAGCAGCTGAGCACCTCCCGTCGACAGGGCGATACGTACCCGTCATTGCACTGACGATCCCAGAGATCCGACGCTTGTTGTCGACCATCGATTTCTTGCCCAGTCCAGAGCACTTCCGGCGCTGGTCCACCTGGCGACGCTACAAGCAAGCGTTAGCCAAAAGAAGTCATTATCGCAAACGCGGAGCGCAGCCGCCAGACTTTTCCCTGATGTGGTTGCCCGCCGCCTAGCCATTAACTACAGTTGTAGTATTAGTGCTCCATTCCTCATTGGCGCTATCATTCCCGCGTGGCAAATTTACAGACATAACATATCTGTTTTGGCTCCAGACCTTGCTTCATCGTTTTATTTTACACCAATGAGGAACGGAGCATTAGTGATTTCCTGGTTTTTCTCTCTTATTTACTAACGAACTATAGTATAGACACATAAGGGCGATACGTCAAGTTCTATAAGCCCTGCGCCAGGGCTTTCCTCTGAAAATCTTCTCCTGTGGCCATGACTGAGACCGGGAGAAGAGGCGAAAAAAGCTCAAAGGAGGGAAGCGTCAGAACTCAGAAGAGAACTTGGCATGAAGATCGCTTGTGGGGTATGCTTGTGGGAAACACCCATCTGTTGAGGAGTGACTCATGAACTGCCCGTACTGTGCTTCAACGGCCACCAAGGAACAGACCAAGAAAACGTCGCTGGGCTATCGCACGTTCCGCTGCTTGAATTGCCGGTGCACCTCTTTCAGAGCGTTGAGGCACAGCACTCACCACGAGCCGCTTGTTGCCGCATCGAGGCCGTGTACACGATACAGCCACTCGTGAATATGGCAGCAATACGGCTCAATCTTCGCCTGTTCGGTGAATGTGTGAGCCGCTCGTATCCAACGCCTGTGTATCAATTGTTGTAACACTCACAAAAGGAGAAATATGATGTCACTTTATATGGACATCCATCACAAAGTCGAAGGGTTGACCGCAGATGCAGTTATGCACGCCCACGAGGCAGATGTACAGACGCAGGACAAGTACGGTGTCAAGTACCTGAAGTACTGGTTTGACGAGGGCAGTGGCAAGGTGTTCTGCCTGGTCCAGGCTCCCAGCAAGGAGGCGGCTGCCACAGTCCATCGCGAAGCCCACGGCCTTGAAGCCGATGAAATCATCCAGGTTCAGGAAGGCGTCTAACCCTCACAACGGAGAGGATGCCTTTCGCAACCTCTCCCACCTGTTTCCTGTTTGTAGAGACATTGGAGAACTGAAAGCCGAAGATAGGCAACTTCCCCGATGGAGGAAGCAGGGAGTTGAAGTATCCTTGCTTCGAGAAAGGAGGAATCTATGCCACGCTATGTCGTCGAACGAACCTTCCCTGATGGGCTGATCATTCCCATGGACGAGACGGGAGCGCAGATGTGTCACGCAGTCGTGAGCCACAATGCCCAGGAGCAGGTGACCTGGATCCATTCCTATGTCAGCGAGGACAAACAGAAGACCTATTGCATCTACGATGGGCCCTCCCCAGTAGCAATCCGACAAGCCGCACGGCGAAATCACTTTCCGATTGATCGCATTACGGAGGTCCACGTCCTCGATCCGCATTTCTATATATAAATATACATCATAAAACATATATTAAAGAAGAAGCTTTCCTCACGGACAGGGAAGCTGGAAGCTGGCCCTCGAGTACTAATGGGGGTCACCATATTTTTTCGGGAGAATCTGACATTAAGAGATGAAACAGCTTCTCAGGCTGATCTGTCCACTTCTCCTTGCGAGAGATCAACACTCAAAAGCAGGGGTTTCTGCATCTTTTGCATTTCAAGGAGTGAAAAGCATGCACCCCAAGGCAACTCGGTGGGCTTAGAGTATACCTTGTCCGAAAAAATATAGTGACCCCTCTATGCTTATCCAGCCGAATACTACACTTTCTGGAGAGGGCAGTTTCCAGAGATGGATTTGCCCTGGGGAATGTTTGGTGAGAATCTTACAGTCACGGGTCTTCTGGATGAAACTGTGCATATTGGTGATCATATTCAGGTTGGATCTGCTAAGCTGATGGTGACGCAGCCCAGGTTGCCATGTTATAAGCTTGGTCTCAAGTTTGGGCGTGACGATCGTCTGGGCCGTAATGCAAGATATCCGCTTGCCAAAGATTCCGGATCTGATTTCTTCCGCCGACATCCTGTCAATGGTGGGATCATGGGATTTTTTCTTTCCCTTATCAAAGGCAAATTTGCCTCACTATCATTACCGTTTTTTTTCCTCCGTTCGGAATAATATAGTAACGTCACTTGCAATTTGCAAGTATTTAATAACAAAGAAGGAGAATCCCAATGAGAAATACCGTGAGCGTTCAACTGGCCAGTGGAAATAGCCGCCCATCCAAACAGCGCAAGCTGATCACGAGCGTCGCCCTCTGGAGCCTTCAGGTGGTACTTGCCTTGATGTTTCTCTTCGTAGGTGGCATCAAGCTGATCCTGCCGATCCAGGTGTTGTTGGCGCAGATGCCGCTGCCGCTGCCGGGCCTGTTCATCCGCTTCATTGCTACCGCCGAGGTTGCGGGTGCGCTCGGTCTGATCCTGCCAGGGCTGCTGCGCATTCGACCGATGCTGACGCCGCTGGCCGCCCTTGGGCTGGTACTCGACATGATCGGGGCGACGGCCTACAACCTGATCAGCGGTCAGATCGGGGCTGCAGTGACAACAGTGGTGCTGGGACTCATCTGCCTGGCCATCGCCTACGGTCGTCGCTCCTGGGCTGCGCGCTAGTACTGAGACCTATTTCCATGCCCATTGGCATACCGTGTAAATCACGGAAGGAAATGAGTAAGCAAGCTATCTCAAATCCTCAGGAAAGAAACTCTGCAATTTGTCTCACTTACTCACCTTGCGCAGAGAGGAGTTGGGGGGAGATGAAGCCCTCCAAACCTTCCCGCTTGGCTGCGAAAGGTGTGTTCTACGGTTGAAAGCCTGGAGTTATTGCTCGATACGGAGGTCATCATGCGAAAGATCGTTGTCTCAGAGTTTGTGTCGTTGGACAATGTCATGCAAGCACCTGGTGGGGCAGAAGAAGATACCGAGGGCGGCTTCACCCACGGCGGGTGGACATCGCCGTTCTGGCACGATGACATTGGGGCGCACTTCTTTGAGGAAATGAGCCAAAGTGACGCGCTGCTTCTGGGGCGCAAAACCTGGCAGATCCACGGCGGGGCATTTGAACCAATGCCAGCCGATGACCCTTTTGGCGATCTCATGAACACCATGCCCAAGTACGTTGTTTCCACCACACTGACCACGGCCTCGGCCTGGCGCAACTCCACCTTGATTCGCAGCCATGTGGTCGAGGAAGTCCGCACCTTGAAAGCACAGCAAGGCCTGAACATCGTCATCGATGGCAGCAGCGTGCTGGTTCATACCTTGGCCGAGCACGATCTGATTGACGAATATAGCCTGCTTGTTTATCCGGTTGTGCTCGGCAGTGGCAAGAAGCTTTTTCCTGAGGGGCTGCGCGTGAATCTGCGCCTGATCGAAGCCAGGCCATTCCCTTCAGGGGTCGTGCTGCTTCGCTATGAACTGAAAAAGTAAGGAAGCAGCCTCTTTTCTATATTGAACAGATGCAGGCCTGTGCCAACTGGATGCACCGGTACATGGCCTGCATCCCCTCTTCCTGACAATATATTCAGGAGGAAGCAAGCACAGCAGAGGAGACGCAGATGAGCTACATTCTTCTGAGGAAAGATGACCTTCCCCACGATGAGAACACCTACGAGTTCCAGGGATATCAGCATGGAGAGGCCAGCATTTCGTTTCTCTGGGTGGACCTGCCGCCAGGGCATGGCCCGCGACTGCACAGACATCCTTATGAAGAGGTCTTTATTGTGCTGGAAGGGGAGGCTACCTTTACGGTTGGCTCGGCCACACTTGAAGTGAAGGCTGGGCAGATCGCGATAGTTCCGGCAGGTGTGCCTCACAAGTTTCTCAATGCCGGTGAAGGGCCGCTCAGGCAGATAGACATCCACCGAAGCTCGCGGTTCATCACGGAGTGGCTGGAAGACTAAGCAGGAGGTGATAGACTTGCCGTTATGAAGACACTCCTCACATGTATAGGAAACGAACTGGACGGCCACTCTTACACCCAACTCAACGAGGCTTCTCAGCGCGAGTTTGGGGTTTGTTTGCTTGCCGGGCCACAGATCCATGACCGGCTCTATTTTCTGCTGGTCGAGACAGAAACTGAGCAGCTCCTTGCTTCTGGCTTTCTCAAGCCGATTGCTCCAGTGATCTGCAACCAGGAAACCTTTTCCTTCCTTAATATCGGAGGAACTTCCTCTGAGCGTGCGCTGCGCTGCTGCTGGAAGACGCATCAGCCAATCATGCACATCGCCATGAGTCGGTTCCAAACGCTCACAAAGGAGCTTCAACAGCAAACCCTTCCCCTGGTCATTTGTCATGCAGACCTCCATCCGGCTAATCTGATCCACGACCCCTCCGGCCACGTCTGGGTGATCGATTGGGATATGGTCATGCTGGCTCCCAAAGAGAGCGATTTCCTCTTTGTCGGGGACCCACCAGCCGATGGCTCAGTTGGAGCCGCTCTTCCTGCGTTTTGGCAGGGGTATGGACCAACGGTGATTGACCGGGTGGCACTCACGTACTATCGCTATGAACGGTGATTCAAGATCTGATTGCCTGTGCTTCCAATGTGTTCCTCCGGGACGATTTGGGAGAAGAGACGAATGATCGACCAGAGGAGGTTCTTTTTCGACTGGGAGTTGTCGCTGCAAGGCCCATATCACAAGTTGAAACACCTGGGCATCAGTATCGAGGGCAGCATCATATCTGGAAAAGTGGACATCCACGCTTCGGCAGGCCAGTTGCGCGTTGACCTTCCTGAAGGTTGCCTCACCACCAGATGCATCAGAAGAGACACCTGTGTCCCTCCATTTTCACACGTGCTCTGCGTCAACTCATGCATCGCACGTTAGCATTCCTGGGGCTTTGATCCTGGAGCAGCATCTCCAGCGGCCTTGCGTATCGGCTCTATAATCTCTTTGCTCAACCAGTATGCAATGCCTTCCTCTAGCGTGCGAGAGCGAGAGGCCAAGACCAAATGCGTTGCTCCTGCCGCAATGAAGCTTTGGACAATCTGGCGGATCGTTGCTGGATTCTCCTGAGGATCAAAGGTGATTTGTGCGGAGCGCGCAATCGTTGCCGGGTCGCGTCCAATTTCAGCACAAGAGCCATCGATGACGCGGCTCCTGTGTTGAAACTCTTCAGCAGTCGTATGTGGGAAGCCCGGGCCGTTCCAAACATCAGCATATCGCGCGACCACGCGCAAGGTGAGCTGCTCACCCCAACCACCAATGATGAAGGGGGATGTGGCTTTTGAATTGGTTTCGGTTCGCAATAGGTTTCCGAGAGGTGGTAGTAGCGTCCTTCAAAATTGACCACCGGCTCGGCCCACATGCGACGGATGATCTCGCAAACTTCACCCAGCCGCCGGATACGTTCCGCAGCAGTGAGGAAATCAGTCCCATAGGCCGTATGCTCTCGCTCGACACCGCCGGCTCCCAGACCAAATTCCAGCCGCCCATGCGAGATGATATCCACGGTAGCCGCCTTTGAGGAAATGCAACGCCTCTTCCCTGGACGCTATCGTCCCTCCCAAGTGAGCACATTGCAGCATGGGCTCCGCAAGATCCGCGCCTGCCTGCTCACCCTCATGGAGGAACCATGGCCACAAGAGGTAATCCAACGATGCGCGTCCACCACGATCTCGGCGGCATCCGATCAATGAGGACGGAGGGCGGCGAACCAACAAACCGAGACGATGTCCACGTCCTTTGCTCTGCTTTCCGCTGGTTCACAACAAGAACAGATGGCAGGAAGGCTGAAGGGGCCTGAGCCGCTCGCTGAGAACGTAATTAGTAGTGCAGCGCAGAGCGCGTCTCCTCTTACCCAACGGGATCATGAGCCACCCAACGCGGAGCCTGATCAGACCTTACACCCCTGCGATGTCTCTTGTCCTGAGGTTGCTGATCAGCCATCCCCATCGGCCAGGTTTCCCGTGCTGACGATCGAGCGAGCCATCCAGTCGTATCTGCAGGAGCAGAGAACACATGGAAGGAGCTCCAAAACGATGGAATGGCATCAGACCGCACTGGGCTTGTTCCAGCAGTATCTGGTTGGGGTGGGGCACCTCAGCTTGCTGTGTCAGATCACGCAGGCCGAGGTACGAGGCTGGGTAGCGTTTCTGCAGACCACGCCTTCGTGCAACGACACGACGCGATCGGCGAGCACGATTGCGACCTACGCACGCTCGGCTCGGGCTTTTTGCCACTGGGCGGTACACAGTGGGCATCTGGAGCGCACCCCCATCGTCGGTGGGATCATTCCCAAGGCCGGGAGAAAACGCATCCACCTGATCGACGCCGACGAGTTTGAGCGCTTGAGGCTTTCCTGTCGAGCCGCAGGAGCGTGTGATAGATCCGTGGAGCGAGCCGCCGCACGCAATCGTGCCGTCCTCTGGGTGTTGCTGGACACCGGCTGCGCGTCTCGGAACTGTGTGGGTTACGCCTTTCCGATGTGGACCGCGAACGGAGAGCTCTGAGGGTGCACAGAACGGGGGACAGCGAACGTTGGCTCGGGCTCTCGCCTAATGGATGGTATCAGGTTCTCTCTTACCTGGAGTGGTACCATCCAGCAGGGAGTACGAAGAGTGAGGGGATCGAGAAAGATCATCTCTTTCTCTCGCAGTGGTCTGGGCCTCTGACGAGCAATAGCATCACGCTCCTGTTTGATCGGCTCTGCAAGCGGGTTGGGATCAGCGACAAGCCTGTGACTCCCTCGGTGCTGCGTGATACCTTTGCCGTCTGCTTCTTGCAGGCGGGAGGAGAACTGGACGAGTTGGCGAGCGTTCTGGGCCTGAGAGACACAGCGGCACTCAAGCGCTATGCACGTGTGGGCACGCAGGAGAGCCAGAACGAAGCGCAGAAGGAGCTCGCTGAGGAGCACGTGTCTGAACCGTTACCTGCTCCACCCAAACGCAGGCGACGCCGGAAGACGTCCTCTTCGGCACGCATCAGCAACGAACGATAGGCCGGCGTGATGGTACCTGTGGAGGGGAGCCAATCACCAATGCTGAAGAGGCACATGATCCCGTCTGATTCAAAAGGAGTGACAAGGGGAGAAGACTGAGAACTCCCGGTCTCGTGAGCCAGCAGAACAGCTGTGTGGCGTCTCTGCTCGGGCAAAGCCTCTCTCGGGAGGATGCTCCTGAGTACGAGAAGCGTCCGTCGGATGGTTGTTTCTATGGCACAAGACACTGCACACAGAAGAGCTTCCTAGAGACAAAAATGTTCGAGGAGAACCCATCCACGAATCGTACCGACGGGTAAGATTTCTCGTGATGCAATGCGCCTCAACACTTCCTCTTTGCGCAGAGGGTTCCATGCCTCCGGAGCAAGGCTTGTCTGCGCAGCCCACCTCGCCGCTTCCGCCAGGTTCTCCCCAGCTAGCCACCATTGCACATGAAGCGCGATCATGGCAGGGGTGTGGTTGACCAACCCTTCCTGCTCGATCAGGGCTTTGAGCTGTTGCAGAGACAGCTCGGCGCCAGAGAGGTTCCCCTTTGCCAGCTCGAGCCGTGCTGCTCGATATGCTGCAAACGATGGAGCCAATCGGCTGCCTCTTCCAGCCGATTCCAGGCGTAGGAGACCTGGAACAGGAAATGATAGGCATAGCCTGCCATGATGGTGCGGGCACCGCTCTGTTCGATCAGGGCGAGGGTCTCCAGGCATTCTTGCTGAGCCAGGTGTAACTGTGCAGCCTGGACAGAAGCAAAAGCGAGCCAGGTCATCACGCGGATCGTGACCAGGGAGTCTCCTGATCCCACCATCTGTTGCTTTACAGCAAGCAGTGTGGGGATCAGGGAAGCGCCCTCGCCCAGCAGCAGCGCAGTGCGCCAGAACGTGAAGTAGAGGGGGATCATATTCCAGCGCGCCTCCTCGTCCGGGGGCAGCGCTTCTATCTCCAGAGCGAGATGGAGCATTCGTTCCTGGTCCCCGCGCTTAATGATCGCGGGGACCTCGATCAGGGCTTGTAGCACGCGCATCCTCCGCTCTATCAACGCCACCTCTGCTTCGGAGAGGGCCAGCTCCGACGTTCTTCGCAGAATCTCCTCTATGCGCACGAGTGTGCGCTCCACCTGGGCGGCCATACTGATATGCACGGCTTGGGGACCGATGGTGATGGAGTTGAGGAAGTGAAGAGCGGCTAAGAGAGCCAGGCGGAGATGAACACACAGAACACTATCTGGCAGTGAAAGCACCCAAGTGTGAACGATCCCTGCTTCCCCACTGAGCCAGAACGATTCCGCTGCTTGCTCGATCAGGGAGGCGGCAAAGGAGTAATCCGGCGCAGCCAGCGCATGGAATCAACGATGGCCTGGTCAGAGATCACATGGTAGTCATCCAGGATCAGGACGATGTCTGAGCCCTCTTCCACGAGGTCCTGAAGGAGGGACATCAGAATGGTGGAGAGCGGGGGAGACTCGGATGAGTGTAGCATGTCAAGGCCCGGAGGGAAACAGCACATCAACCGCGAGCGGGTGCAGACCGAAGAGCGCCAGCACCAGCAGGAGACAGACCCGATACCTGCGCAGGTGACAGTACGCAGGTATTCGTTGATCGAGCCTGAACGCATCCTGCTTATCGGTAATGCTCTGCTCGCGAACGAGATGATCTGGAACTATGGCTGGTTACACTCCTTCTGTACTGCTCGGTACCTGACCCATTGAGTGTAGCGGAATCCAGTGAGCGAAGGAGAGACAAGTATAGCTGATTTCATGAGAGAAATGTTGCCTCAAAACGAGGACACTCTCTGAGGGTGAGCGACGACCAAACCTCGCCGGGATGGTTTACAAATCCCGGCAGTGACGAAGACTTATCCACCTCTGACTGAAGCTCAGGGTACTTGAGAAATCGGTGTCGTCATCACTACCGGGATCCAAGGAATGGCTGAGGTGTGCCAAAATCGTTCAGTATTTGGGGGAGATCAAACTCGCTCGTGGTCGAATGACCCTGTAGTCACACATTCCCTATGGCAATCCAGCACCCGCAACGGCAACCTGGATGGTCTCAATATAGCCCCGGGCCTGGCGATCAGTGGGATCCTGACTTTCGGTGGTGGCGATGAACAAGGTCCGGCGGTCTTCGCCTCCTAACATGCAGGCCACGGGGATCGCCGAAAGCGGGAGACGATCGGTAATCTGAGCGCCTTCCTTCGCCCGCAACACATCCCTGGTATTGGGGGAAGCGATCCACACCGCCCCTTCAGCATCCAGGCAGATGCCATCGGGGGTAATCTGTCCCGGCGTGGCCCCGTAATTCCCGAAGTCCTCAAACTGGGCCCAGGCCCGACGCTGCGAGAGCGATCCATCCGGTTCAATGTGAAAAGCGGTCAGGCG
>WNFX01001140.1_pt1 | contig 27546 bp, 31 predicted proteins | sample 5400111 | NCBI WGS metagenome assembly WNFX01 (sample SAMN13153363, study PRJNA577476) | soil metagenome | isolation source: 40 cm soil or saprolite under grassland replicate 1 | place: USA:California | collected 2016-06-15
CTGTCTATGCAGTATTCATTGCCCTGGGCATCGAGAAACAGCACGCCATAGGCATACGAGTTTTGCGCGGTTCTCATATCTTCCAGCCCCGCGCCAGGCCACAGCACATCAGTCGGCCAGAACCGCGACATCGTGCTCACAATGGGAGCGCGTGCCCCGCCAGGCTCAAGATGCAGCGTCGTTCCCGTCTCACACTGCACGCTGTAGCCCTTTTCCAGGTAGTTCACCAGTTGGCTAAGTTTCGCCATGCTTCACCTCAATGGTAGCTATTGGGCTGCATCCCACTCGGGTCGTTCGGGACGTTTTGCACCACCATCATGCCCCCACTCACAAATTGACTATCCCCAGGGTTCAGAAACACATGCAGGATCACCGTCACGTCCTGCACATCAGATACAATGGCGGCGCGGGCGTTGCCCCTGTCCGTAATGTAGGTCACTATCGTTCCCAATGTTGGCATCGTTCACCTCAGTTCTTCTGCTATTCCTTGCCCGGGTTCTCGAACTGCTTGAGCAGCTCGACAATGTTCGCCCGACGCTCTTTCAGCGCCCCAGGGATACCAGTACTGCCAGGGTAGTCAGGCATTATCAGGGCGCCAAACGCTTCAGACTCCGCCCCAAGCGCACCCATGAGATTCCACCAGTTTGGCCCGTTGATACGCGCCACATCAGGGCCTTGGGTCTCTACCACCAGGAGAAATTGTTGATAGGCTTCTAACAATGCACGAGCCGCAATCCTTGAGCAGCTATCAAGAGCGCGATCTAAACGCAGCACAGCTTCAGTTTGTGCCCGCCTTCCCTTCTCGACTTCCTGGGAAAGGGATTTCATCGATTGCGTCAGCGCTTTCGTGTCCACCTGGGCGAACGATGAAAGCATCGCACTGGATTGCCTCTCAGCCACTTCAGCCTGGCGCAGTTGCTCTTGATAAAAGGCTTCATTGGGCTTGCCCGCCGTGCGTTTGGCGGCTGCCCTGGCCTCTTCTAATCGGGCAGATGCCGCCTTATAGTCTGCTCTGAGCTGCTCAATCCGGGCCGGGAATTGCTCAAGTTCAGAGGAGGCCGCTTGCAGTTCAGTCTGCAATGCGGTAAGCCTGGCGCTACACGCTTCGTATTCACGCCGCAGCGGGAGGATATCGGGCTTTGTTGGCTGTTTAAGGAGTGTTTGCATGGCTAGCGCCTTGCCTTCTGAAAGTTGGCCTGGACCTGTTTCCAGGACAGATCGCCAGATGTGCCCGTCTCAAGCGCGCGAAACGCCTTCATTCGTTCGTAGGCATCATCAATTTCGCCCTGGGTGGGCTGTCGTACCACCGTTGATGATGGGAGCCGGCTTTTCGGATTGCCCTGGGCATCGTACCCGGCATAGGTGGGTACCATGCCGCCCAGGACCTGGCCCAAATCTTGAGCCGTGGTCTGAGGTACCGAGTTCCACCAGCTCTGGAGCTTGTTTGTTAACTTCCTGACCTTCGCCATATCTGGCGCCTCCTGCCCCAGCTCCTCCTGGAGGTCTGTCATTGTGAGCTGGATCGCCGTCCATGTTGAATCCGGAAAACTGGCTTTCCTGGCCTCGGCCAGGTAGCTGTTAAAACTTCTGCGATGGTTCATGTTCTTTCCTTTGACTGAAACTAAAAGCGCTTCGTCGTTCATGGCAAAGGTGACGGGCGAGCATTCCCACAGCCGAAGCTTCGAAAGCTCTCTCACCCCATCTTTTGTATAGCTATAGCCACCAGGTAGCACGTCGTACCCGATGGAAAACTGAGAAATTGCGCCCTGCTTGATCAGGCTGTACGCTTCGGCTCCCCGCTGCGTCTCCAGATTGATTTGCCCAGCTCCCAGCAGCCCATACGTATCTTCTTTGAGGGAAAACCAGCCGCCTATCGGCTCATCAACATCATGATTCCAGAGCATTGAGCACAGGAATGTTGCTTTGCCCTGGTCCACTCTGGCCTGAGCATCTTTGATACTCTGTGCAAATGCGCCCTTGATGACCCGGTCATTGCCCTGATCCACGTTGCCAAACACCGATAAATAGGCTGCCACAAAACCTTGTTGGTCATCGGTGCCCTTCAGGGAAAAACGGACCTGTTTATGCTGCATACGCGCCTCCTTTTCTTGTGCTTAGTATAGCATACAACCAGCTTGTCTACTCACCCTGTTGTCCTACCCCTGCATGGCTTGAAAAAGAGACCGTGCAGGGGTGTGTGCTACTCAATAATTGAGTACCCCTTTTTCACACGCTCCAGGTCAGCAGGCAAATTATACATAGACTGACGCGGCGCTCTTGCGGCTTTGCGTCGTTTGAAGAGTTTCTTCATAGCGCGTAACCTCCTGCAAAGGCTTCGCACCACATTTGTACTCGTTCTCGATCAAAGTGTTTTCCCAGGAAATGAAGACGCGCCGCCCGGTACTCTGTTCGCGTCAGATGGTAGGTGATACCATTTCTGCTCGTCGCAACAGGAGCATCTTCGAACGCCTTCGGTATGCAATTTTCATCTATCGAAAGGAACCTGTGCAGCAGCTCCTCGCGTGGGATGAGCTGCGCAAATTCATCCAGGACAATTGCGTGCAGGGCGTCTAATGTTTCCCAGTCCAGCTTTGCCAGATCAACGAGCACGTACCCCGATGCATAATCACGCTTCACCCCAGCCGGTATGGCCAGTACATACGCCTGTTCAGAAAGAGAGAGCGGGGCAAGAGGAAGTAGAATAGAACCTGGGGGAATGTCATTTTGTAAGATTGGAAGGCCCTCTAGCTTCTCAAGTCTTCGATAGAAACTATTTAATTGCACCATTCATGTCACCTTTCGCTGACCTGGACTCCAGTTCTGCCAGGCGCTTATCAAACTCTGAATTCTTGTTGACTTCGATTGCTGTTGAAAGCAGGATGCTTGCAGCTCGTACCTTCGTTGCGCTCGGGTTGGGATCATCGCTCTCAAGTGTTTCTTCCAGGAAGGTAATTGCTTTTCTCACGCTCTTTTGGAGCCGTGAGAGTTCAACTGCAAATACTTGCTGACACGCAGATTCATAGGCTTTTTTGACGTGGGGCGCAGCCAGGTAGCGCCGCCCGGTCTCATGGCTGATATGAAGTCTTTTGCATGCGGCTTCTAACGTTGGGCAAGCTAGTAGTGCAGCAACGAACTTCGTTTCCTTTTCATTGAGTGTGGCAATATGTGGCATTTCAAAAATCTTTGCTACCACGAGAAAGACCTCCAGGCGGATCGTGTTTCTATTCTATCACGAACCTGTTGTCGATTCATCCGGACCGCCCGTCTTCTGTTTGTCTTCTTGCTCGTACTGATCCAGCCGTTTCCGGTACTCTGCCAGCTGGCGCCCAACACGCTCAATCTCAATCTCAAGCTCAGCATACCTCAGCAGCAATCGGTTATAGTTCAGCTTCACACTCTTTTTCATCTCTTCATGGCTCACCTGGGTTACAGGTATGTCGCCGCTGCGTCTGTTGTAATAACTCATGCTGGGACCTCCTGTTCTATTCGGTTAAGCATCGACGAAACGTCACGTTTCACCCTATCTCTGTCACGTTTCGCGTGTTGCCTGCATCGGTCCGAACAGTATTGTTGTTGTCGCCCGCCACCAGGATGACTGCCGAGTTCATTCCCACATAGACAGTGTTTCATATGCTGGCCGCCACTTCTTCTTTTCTCAGCTTGCGCGCCAGCGCGCGCTGGAGTGAACCTTTGATCCACCGTCGTGCATCTTGCTCATTCCAGATGTAGACACCATCGGCAGCCACAACAACCCAGGTCCCGTTGCTGAGCTGCTTTTTTGTGGCATGGCGGCCAGCGTCTTCTAAGGTTTCCAGTAAAATTTGAGCCGTTAACTCATCCATTGTGTATCTCACTTTCTGGTTTGGCCTGCTGGATCCACCAGCAAGAACAAAGCCATCTCCCATCTTCGCGTCGACGCCAATCAGAGCGGCCACAATGCCCACACGTTTGACCTTTGAGCGACTGCGGAATCTCACCAGGCGCTGTAGGTGGAGGTTGATGGTATTTGCCGTTTTGACCCGGCATGGTGCCCTCGGGCGTCTTCTCATGCTGATTTACCGTATCATCTGAAGGGTCGGCATGCCGGGTATGCCGGAAGTTTCCTGTAAACTCCCTAAAATTACTCTCGCGAGGGGTATATATAGGGGGTTCTTGGAAACTGCCGGTTGACCCGGCATACCCCCCTTTTTGTTCACCGTCTGGGGGCACTTCTGAAGCGGGTTCGTTGGGCATGCCGGGTGGAGGGTCGTTAGGCATGCCGGAAGAATCTTCACCCGGCATGGAATCCTCAGCATTTTCAGGGGATGGAGGGTCAGCAATTATTCTGAGTCCGTAGTACATCCACACGTTCCCTTTTTTCTTTTTTAGATAACGCTTACTCATCATCACGCCGAACAATTTTCCATTCAGCGCACTTAAGTGATATGCCTTGCACCAGGTGCTGTAGGCATCGTATAAGTTGGCGGCTTGTACTTCCAGCTTTTCACCGATAAAGCAGCGTTCTGTAATGAAGAGCGATAGTTCATCTTCAGATTCCCTGTATTTGTTTGTTGCCACGAGCACCGATTCGGGCCGGTTCAATCCTTGTGATTGCCAGGCCAGGCAGCCACGTACCAGCCAGGCCAGAATGCCGCTAGCCTCAGCTTTTAGTTTGTCGCTGAGCTTGTTATCTTTTTCTCGCTCGTTCTCCGCTTTGGGGCGTTCGACGAAGCGGATCCCAAACTCGATCAGGCAAGCTCGTTCCCAAAACGCTTTATCTTGCGGGTCCGCACGCGGCTTATAATTGGTGTGCAGTAGAAGCGTATGCGTGGGGACAAAAGAAAATTGATGACCATAATTTCTACGTGCAGGAATATCACCGCCGCCTGTCAGTTCTTTAATCTGAGAGACGTTGAGCTTATCTCCCTGCCGGGTTTCGGCTCCCCAGACGATACGCTTGCCTTGCAGGTCAGCCAGGTGCTCTGACGCTGATCCGGCGGCGCGCAATTTGTCATTGGAAATCAGCACGTCCTTGCTGACCGGACTGGCCAGGGCTTTCCCGAGCACTTCTTTTATGATCGTGAGCAAGGTATCCTTCCCGTTGCGTCCTTCTTCACCCCAGAGAATCGGGAAGATATGCTCAGAGGTTTTTCCTGTGATGGCATAGCCGAACATCCTGCACAAAAACGCTATGAGCTCATTGCGAACATCAGCAGGTTTGTCTTCAAAGATTTCAAGCAGGAATTGTATAAAGCGTGGGCAGGGTTCGCTAAGGCCTTTCCATTCCGTTGGGCAAACAGTACGAATATAATCACCCGGGCGACCATCGCGAAAAGAACCGGTGTGCAAGTCAATAACGCCGTTTTCTAGTCCCAATAGCCAGGGGTCGGCGTCCCAGCGATCGCTGGTAATGGCGAGCCTTGGGTCACCCTGGGCAAACCATTGGACGTTTTTATTACGGGTAGCGCCTCGCAGCGCCTTAGCGCGTTCGGCGAGCCTTTTCCGCTCAGCCTCGATAAATTTGTAGCGTTCTTGTAACTTCTCAAATGCTGGGTCCTTCTTAGCTTCGAGAAAGCCGAGCTTTTCTCGCATGTGCATGATCTGGTCGCCTGTTTCCCCTTGATCGTCATTCAGATCTGCTGATGCTTTGAGGTACGTCGTTGCGAGCCTCCCGGCAACGAATTTGCGAGCCTGGTTCAGATCGTCTCTTTTCCAATAATGTTCATGCCAGAGGTACCAGGTTTGTTCCGTCGCGTCATAGAGGAGCTGGCCCTCGAACAGATCAGCAAAAAGAAGCGCATCGCCATATTCATTCTGTTTCAAACAGTCGAGGATTTGTTCAATTGTTATTGTGCGAGGAGTTTTAGGCTTCGCTTCGTCCTGGAAGATACTGTCAAGGTCGATATCATCATGGTGTCTATATCCATTGCTGTTCTGCTGATAGCCCGGTTCAAAATGTTTTCGAAAGTCTTTCCAATGAAGATCAGCACAGCGGTTATGGCTGCACGAGAATCCAAGACTACCATCTGCAAATTCATAGACACAAGCGTTATGGTCGCTTTCATGGCAGAATGGACATTCAGCGAGCAGCCACCTGGTCCCGCTTTTGTAGGGTTCAGGTGGACGTGTTTGTATTGCATGTAGGTCGAGAAAATCTTGCAAGCTAAAGGTATTTTTCTTGTGGGTATTCTGTCGATTCTGTGATGCCTGGTGCTGTACCGGTGTAGCAATAGCTTCCAGAAGTGTCCTTGAGACGATATGAAGAAGCGATGGAGGTTCGAGAATACGAGACATGCGGTGTGGGCGTTCATCGGTATTGTCACCTTTACAGGCCAGCGTTCCATACAGTTTACTGATTCGCGAGGGGTTAAAGACTGTTTGATCAATGTGCTGGCCGAGGATATCAAATCGTCCGGCGAGTCCCTTAAACGCGCGGGCTAACAGGTCTGCTTCATCAATGCCCAGGTCGATTCTATAGAGCAGGTGAGCGCCGTTTCCACTATCAGCAGAAAGCGGCTCCGGCCAGCCTTCGCTTTTGAGCGTCTCTCGTATCGTTTGTGCGTGCTGCAATGCTCTGGTGTGTTCCGCGTCTGATGAAGAAATTCCTGATGGACGCTCCGGATCGACATCGATGAGTAACCAGCGCAATCGAGTAATCTGTGTATCAGTCGTGCAGCTCTTGTCAGCCCGAAATTCATCGGCAGAACGCAGCCGGTTCTGGGCGCGCGCCAACAAATCACGCTGGCAGGGGTTGAGGGTAATGTAGATGCCGCGAGCGCTGCGTATCAGGCTAAGCGCCTTGACGAAAGCTTCCATGTCATTGAAGTAGCCGCTTGCTGTATAGGCATAGCGAGATGCTTTCGTTGTGGCATGCAGAGCGCGCAATTCAACGACCTGGTCGGGTTCTACCATCAAGGCCAGTGCTCGCCGTATTTCGCCCTCGTCAAAAAGTTGGTGAGCCTCAGCAGTAGGCCATTCATCTTGTGCAGTCGCTGTATTCACGGTTCCACCTCCGCAGTGCTGGAGGTGGACATCTCATACTGAGCCATGGTATCATTAACAGACAGATTCGCCATAAAGGTATCCTTTTATAGGCGGCCATCTGACTATCATACTTTTACACATTCCTATGAACTCTGGTGAACTCTTGCACATTTCGGTTCACTGGTGTATAGTTACAAAATGCAAGTATGGTCGTCAGATCATCGCCTGCTAAGAGCGTTGGTTTTCCGTGAAACAGGGAAAGCCAACGGTCAAGACTTGCCCTTTCAACGAGACAGACCTTCAAAAACCGACTCGTTGAGAGGGCGTTATTATTTTTCAGGGCTGCCTATTACTTCGCTTAACGCGGAATTGTTCTACATCTTTTCGCCAGTACAGTTTTGTTCTACGACTCACTGTCCACACCTGGAATTTGCCTCGGGCTGCCAGTTCGCGTACGTAGACATCAGACACGTTATGCCCGCTGTTCGCCGTCAGAATTTTTGCAGCCTGACTGGATGTAATCCAATCTTCCTTGTTCAATACTGCTATCACGGTTCCTCCTTATGGATGTAGAGCCATTCCCGTATGCGCTCATTGTACTGCTAATTCGTGCTCATGTCAACATATAGTACCCCGCAATGTACTTATAGAAGTTCGCTATACTTTGATAGAATACACTATTTTTAGATAAAATGCGTTGAACTTCATTAAAGTATGCGAAAGTACATCTTTTTACCACAAATTGGGCGGGTTACGCGCTATCTTCATTTGTCCAATCCTGCCAGGCTTTGAAGAGAGCTTCTAGCTCATCGAGGCCCATTGTGATCGCCATATGCTCTGTGGTGATCGGGATATCAAGACTGCGTTCATCATCAAGGGGCGCGGTAAAAGACAGGTGAACAATATCGACACATTCGTGTTGTGAATTGAAGCGGGGCGAGTAGCGTATAATAGCCGAATGCGCCATGTTGGTAGCCTTCACTCAATTTGACGCAGCGGGTTCCATCTTTCTTGTTGTCGTCAACAACTTTGGGCATGTCTTCTTTCATGGGTATGGTCCTTTCCTGTTTTACCTGTCCTTTCGTACAGGTTGTGAAACTGAATAGCGATGTTGAGTAACGCTATGGCGAAAACTTTGTTCAGCATCAATCAACACATGCAGCCCCCGGCTAAGAAACCATTCTTCCAGGTTCCGATAGGCTGTTTGAGCGCTTCGGAGGCTTCGCCAGGCAAGAATGGCTTCATACTCTTCAGTCTCGCTACATAGTTTCTCTTCAAGCTCGTCAATTTCAAGCTCCAGCGAATCCAACCTTTGCAATTGCGCTTGTACGTCAATGGATGTCTGGCGATCCAGGCCCTGATATTTTTGCCAGAGCGAGTTTTTGATAGGGTCAGGCTCCGCAATCTGAAATAGTTCGTCAATGATCTGGTGTAAGGCGTGTTCGTTCATGGAAGCCTCACTTTCATCCCCACAGCCAGGCCGCAATCACCTCCCGAGTCTGCCAGGAAGTAGTATCCCGCCATCACCCGGGTATCGTTGGTGACATAGACCGCCCCAGCGTGTTCAAGACGGCCTGCTATCCACTGCCCACCCAGGAAGACTTCGCACGCCTGGCCAGATGTCAGATCGTCGTCCGGGTTGTCCAGTGCGTAGCGCCCCCGGTTGGCCGCCTGGACCAACATGCCTTCTCTCATCGCTCGTCCTCCTTATTGCAATGGCGGCAGCCGCAACAAATTCATGATGGCTTGTTTCGGGCTGCGGTTCATCTCATGCCTATCTGAGCGGTAGATTTTCAGGTAGTCCGCTTGCAGGTCCTTTGCAAAGTAGGTGCAGATGTAGCGTACGGCGTCGCTATCATCAGCAATTTGCTGGTAGTCGGTTTGTGCTTGCTGCTCTATGGCTCGCCAATCCTTATTCATGCTAAAACTCCTCCCCCGGCTGAATGGGCAGCCAGGGCTTTTCCATTGACTGAAGAATAACGGCTGTCCTGGCTTCCATTTCCAGGTTGTACATCCGTGTCCCTTCTCGTAGCCAATTAAACAGGTCGCAGAGGTCTCGGGCTGAAAGCGTGATGATATGGTCATGCGCTCTGAGTCTATACCTGTCATCTGCAATCTTCTCTACTTCAATGCTCATGTTTGTTCGCTCCTTTGCTTGTCTAACCAGCGCTGCGCCGTCCTGGGCGAACAGCCCGCTTCTTGTGCTATCTGTTCAACTGAGGCGCCTGGCAGCCTTCTCAGTGCCTCTGCAACGGCCTGTTCTTTGGATGCAAAACGGCCCTGGTCAACGAGTTTTCCATTGACGAGCCCTTGCAAGGATGCTCTATCATCACTTGATTGGCCTGTAGACTCGATTTGCAAGGGCGATGCAAGCATTGCCTGGGTAATGGCTGGAATCTGCGGATTGGTGTGCTCTGCAATCGTGATCTTGACCGTCTCAACAGTTTTCTGATAGAGCGCCTCCATGCGTTGCTGATACCGTTCGTCCAATTTCAACAACACCTCGTCGAGGCTGGGCGAAATGGTAGCAGGTGGAGCTGCTGTGACTTCCGCAGGAACATCAGCGACCAGGCCGCTAAATCGCAGGTGCTTGCTACACAACAAGGCGACGATGCCGCTCGCCACAAGCACGCGCAGGGCAAGCAAGGGATAGAGCACCCAGGGCGAGACCGCCGCCTCACTCATGCCCGTTGCATTGCTGATGAGTTGAAGATAGAGCATGCAGCCGCCGACAATGAACAGAAGCGCGGCAAGGGTGGCATAGAGCCGTCCCTTGATCTTATCGCCTGCTCTAAAGGCGTCGAGTGAAAAGGCGAGCGTTGGTCCGGTGGATGCTTCAATGCTGATAGCTTGCGCCCATGACCAGGCCCCTTGCAAGGCTGTATTATGCGCCATTAAATGACCTTGTTGTAAGAAATCCGCAGCGCTGAGAATGACGCCCACGGCGAGCAAGGGCTCGCTCGTCATGGCCAGAAAGCGAAAGAGAAATGAGATGATCCCGGCATACCAGCCCAGCGATACAAACGATTGCCACCCTGGGTGTTTGACTTGTGGTTCCTGCATACTATTCCCTTCCCTATTGTATGAATCCGCTGATTTCCTTGAGTGACTCACTCAAATCACCCCTTTTTACGCTCGTTTTTGAGTGCTGATTTGAGTTGTGAGTATGCACACGCGTGAGTCGTGAGTGAGCATTTCACTAGTCCACCATGCCTGTTTGATGCTGCCAACGCCTCTTGATTTCACTCACTTTTGTTTGACTGATACCGCAAGCATCGGCAACCTTACGTTGGCTCTCGCCTTTGGAGAGCAAGGTGAGCACCTCCAGCTCGCCGGCTGTCGGTTTCCCCTGGTCCATCTCACTCACTGTTACGCGCGGCGCAGCCAGGAGCTTGGCCTGCTCATGCTCAGCGCTCAGGTGACGATACGAGCCATCTTCCTGTTCCAGGACTACAACACCATTGGCATCAATCGTTCGGCTGCGCAAGTCTGCATGCCGCAGCTTGATAGCCTGGAGCGCAATATGATGGCGGGTGAGCGCCACAACGTAGATAGCGCCACACACGCAGCAGGTGATGAAGAGTCCCGCTACAGCCTGCCCTATGAGCGGCAGATTTGGCAGTAATGCAATGATCAGCATAATCTCAAAGGGCAGTGCTAAGAGAATGGTCAGAATGAGGATCCGGGATCGCCATACGTGCATAGGGGTACTCCTATCACAAGGCATTGCTGATCGTTGTAATACCAGCCAGCAATGTGGCCAATTCGCTTTGTTGGTGAGTCCTGGGGGTGAGCTTTTACCTCATCCCAGGGCGATGAAACTACAGATGATCGAGTACTGATGGGCGCTCCTTATGCCGTTTTCTCAAGGAGGAAGCGCCCAGCGACCTGATATAGCCTTCAGTCACCGCTACGCTGGTGTGCCCTAAAAAGCGTGAGAGATCATAAATATCTCCGCCCTGGGACATAAAGCGGGCAGCATAGGAATGCCGGAATTTATGGGGGTTGACGGTGATAGTGAGCCCTGAATCTGCTTTTAAGCGTAGCAAGATATCTACCAGCGATTCATGGGCCATGGGTCCGCCATATCTCGACAAAAAGACTGGCGCTTCACCTTTTGCGCCCCGGCGATACTGCCGCATATAGCGAGAAAGGGCGCGGCGTGCTCTATTGCCCAGTGGAACTTCCCTCCACTTGTTGCCCTTGCCGTGTACGGTGATGTAGCTATCTTCGCGCGTATTCTGGGCCAGGGTGACATTACTGATGGTGAGTGTTCGTAGTTCAGCTGCTCTGATACCCGAGTCTAAGAGGACGGCCAGGATCGCCGTATCACGCACCTGGTACTCGTGCGACTTGCTTGCATGGGTACAGGCAGTAAAGAGTGCTGCAATTTCCTCATCGGTAAAGACTGATTTTATCTTCTGCTCAACACGGGGCATTTTTATGCCTTTCACCGTTTGCAGCTTCACATACCCTTGATAATCCGAGTCATCCAAACACCAGTAGAGCAGGGCCCAGATGCAGCGGACATAGCCAGCTATGGTATGTGTTGAAAGAGCCTGCCCCTTTTTTTGGCCGGTGTGGTGTGCGACAAGCCAGACGAGAAACGCTTGCACTGTTCGATTATTGATGTGCTCTAACTGTACCTCATGGCCGGAACACCACTCAGCAAAGACAGAGAGGCGTTGTTGGTACCCGACCTGGGTCCGTTTCCCTAGATGCCCTATCCCTGCCAGGTAGTCAACCAGCACGTCTGAAACATCCATAGGTTCCTCCAATACATGCCCCTACCGAAAGCTCCGCCATCACAATGAACAAGATAAGTGGAAGCGTCAACAGCATATTCGATCTATCCCTTTGGTCGTGTCATGTCTTATGTGGCTCACCTGGCATCTCTTAAGATGAGTGAATGAGCGATGCTACACGGTTGATGGGATGTTACATACTTCCCATAAGATGTATAATCTGTTATGGTATTGCCAGGGCTGTATCGCCCGTATTTTGCTCGATTGACACGACCAAAGGGATAGATCGAATATGCTGTTGACGCTTCCACTTATCTTGTTCATTGTGATGGCGGAGCTTTCGGTAGGGGCATTTACGGTACTGTTTGTGCTCGACTGGCGAAATGAGGTCAAGCGCAGCTTTCTCATCACATACGCGCTTATTTACCTGGTGTTGACCGGACTGACTTACCTGTTCCAGCATGGCTTTTCGTCACCGGAACTGCTCAATACGTATACACAGCTTGATAAAGCCTGGACGGGCTACCTGAGCCTTCCTTTGCTGCTGTTCCTGCTGCTCATGCTGCCCTACAATCTTTTTCTCTGGCTGGACCGCAGCGCGGGGGTCGACGGCAGGCAGAAGGAGGTGATTCAAGTTTCACGGCTGCGCCTGCTACGGCTGATCAGCGGGGGACTGGTGGTGCTGGCGGGACTGGTGACGCTCTTCGTGTTGGCGATGATTTATCGGCCCCTGGCTGCTGCGAACCTGGGAGGGGCCTTGACGGTTGCGAGCTTCTTCGCCGCGGCACTGGCCCTCGGCGGCGTGATGACGGCGATGTGGCTTGGACACTGGTACCTGGTCACGCCCGCACTTTCGGAGAAGCCGTTGTTATTTGCGACCACCCTTGTGCTACTCGGAGTACTGATACAGGTCATCTTCGCCTTCAGCGCGGGCCCGGGCATTATACCCGCCCAGGCCAGCCAGGCAGCGACACCAACCGTCACGGCTACTGCCACTACGACCGTACCAGCAGGTACACCGGCGGTGAATGCTCCGACCAAGCCAGCTAATGTACCGGTGGTTACACCCCTGAGTACAGGTGCGCTCGCCTGGCTGCGTATCCTGGTGGGCTTCATCCTGCCACTGGTGCTTGGTGGGCTGGCCTGGAAGCTGGTGCGCGACCGCTCGTTCCAGTCGGCCACAGGTATGCTCTACCTGGTGGTGGTGTGCGCATTGGCGGGAGAGGCGATGGCAAGGGGATTGTTTTTGATGGGGCTGTAATGCCACCTACATATCTTGCCTCCCGGCGCGCAGCGCTCTCTCGCGCTCCTTGAGTTCGCGGCGCAGGATTTTACCTGAAGGAACTTTGGGAATGGCGTCGATGAACTCTACGTAGTGCAGCTTTTTGTAGCCTGCCAGTTTGCCGTTGGCAAAGGCGACGATCTCGTCGGGGGTGACGTCAAAGCCTTTGCGCAGGACGACGTAACCCTTGGGCACTTCTCCCGCTTCATCGTCAGGCACGCCGATGACGGCGGAGTCCATGACGGCAGGATGCTCCATGAGCAAGGATTCGAGTTCGGCGGGGGCGATGCCGAAGCCCTTATACTTGATCATTTCTTTCTTGCGATCCACGATGTAGGTGTAGCCGTCGGCGTCCACGTGGCCAATATCGCCGGTATAGAGCCAGCCGTTGCGCAGGGCATTGGCGGTCTCTTCGGGAGCTTTCCAGTAGCCCTGCATAATCTGCGGGCCACGGATGATGATTTCACCATCTTCGCCAGGAGGTAGTTCGTGCTCACCAGTTTCAATGTCTACGATCTTCTGTTCGGTATTGTGAACAGGCATCCCCACACTATCTAAGCGGACCAGAGCGGGATCACCCGGCTGTGCGTGCGTGAGGGGCGAGGCCTCGGTCATGCCGTACCCCTGCACGACGCGAGCGCTGGTCTTATCTTGCAGCTTGCGAGCGGGATCAAGTGGCAGGGGAGCTGCACCGGAGAAGACATATTTGACGGTCTTCATTTTACCGAGATCGACGGGCGCATTGGCAAGAGCGAGTATAATTGGTGGGACGGCGAAATAATAGGTCACGCCGTGCTTCTCGCATAGCTCCAGGGACTGGAGCAGATCGAAGCGCTCCATGATTACCTGGGTGGCCCCGCAGGCGAGGAAACTGCCGGTCAGCATCACGCCGTAGATGTGATAAAAGGGCAGGAAGATCAGCGCCACGTCGGTGAAGTTGGTGCGAAGAGCGGTGGTGAACTGGAGGTTGTTGGCGGTCAGGTTGCGGTGGGTGAGCAGTGTCCCCTTGGGGAAGCCCGTGGTGCCGGAGGAGTAGGGCAAGGCTACCAGGTCGTCGCTGCTGATTTCGACATGTTTGTGACGTTTGGGCGAGGATTCCCGGAGTAGTTTGGCAAAGGGTATAGCATCCGGCACGCCCGCTGGAGCATGTTCACCCGTCACGATGATATATTTTAGTTCAGGCAGTTCCTTTTGTGTCAACACGATCTGGAGAAGCGGCAGCAGTTCTCGCTGGATAACGATGGCTTTGGCCTCAGAGTTCTCGAGCTGGTAGGCGATTTCGCGCTCCTTGTATGCCGGGTTCATGGGGCTGACGACGATGCCCATGGATGCGGCCGCAATGAAGGTGATGGTGTACTCGGGACGATTGGCCATGAGCAGGCAAATACGATCACCTTTTTTCAGGCCCAGGTTATCGAGTCCATTGGCGATACAGTTGACCATGGAGACGACCTCGCGATAGGTCAACATGAGGTCATGGTAGATGATTGCCGGTCGATCAGGATTGCGCACGGCGGCTTCTCGCAGGAGATGGTCATAGGGCACATCCGGGAAATCCACCGGTGGGCGGAAGAGTTCAGGTGCAATCATTTTTTCGGGCATAGGCTGGGAGTCCTTTCTGTCTCGACAATGAGCAGTACAGAAGACCATAGGGAACACCGGGTCAGAGCGGATGAATTATGTTGTCCGCATTTATTCTGCTTTGTAGCATACTCCAGTTCAACTATAGGGTCAAGTGTAAAGATAACGTATATATTTAGATACGGCAAACAGGTACGCCAAATTCATGTTACAATAGCGTCTGTATAGAAGAGCTCCAGGAAACATAGTGATAGAGGGAATACAATATGAGCAGCACAGAGGTAGCAGGCATTGAATGGTCTGCTGAGAAGATGATACCGGCGTTTCAAGCGCCAGAGCACCTGAATGTGTATAGCATACGCTCCGCCTCGCGCGATGTACAACTCAGCGTCACGACGATGGCGGGATTGATTAACCGTCCTCGGCCACAGATTTACCTTATAAATAACGACGATGATACCTTCTGGCTGAACACGGTGTTTGCATCCATTCCACATGACACTGCGCCTGTTGCTAACAACGATGTTCTCGAAGCGCTCCTGATCACCTACCGCAGCAGTGTGCAGGGCATAATTATTTATGATCCCGACTTCATTGATAGTATCAACATTGCCACTACGCTGGCGGGCCAACGCGATGGCATCGTAGTTTCACCTGCACAAGCACAGGAATTACAGCAGGGTCCGCATAAACTGCCTGTACTCGCCGACCTGCGCACCTACAGCTGGCACACCCGGCTGCATGCCTACTACTGGGCACAACAAAACCTGCTCGGCAATGCCTCGACACGCCTGATAGCTGGCCTTGATCCAAATAACGTGACGGGCCTGCGGTCGTTCCTGGTCGCTACCCATACCTTTGTCTACTGGCTCGACTCGCGTAAATCACTCCCCGACCCGGCACTCGGTTGGGTGTCAGAGCGCAGCTTAATGCAGCAGATTTTCGCGGCACTACCACCTGGGGCAACTCACCTGGGGTGGTTCATTGATGAGCCAAGCGGTGTACGCCTGACAACCGAGGCGGCGAAGACAGTACTGGCGACTGACCTTTTCTCTAATCTGGAAGTGTGGACGAGTATACAGCCCCCGGCAGCACTCACCAAAGAGACGTCTACGGCAGCCGCGCAAGAGGTGACCGCACCCGAACCCAAAATCTATGTTTCATTTACCATCAGCGATGGGGACAATCTACAGTACAGCCAGCATCGCATGCTGAAGATCTGGCGCGATCCTGCACGCGGTTCATTGCCGATAGGCTGGACCATCTCCCCGGTACTCCAGCAAGCGGCCCCGGCCATGGCGGCCTATTACGCGCACACAGCCTCCGCCAATGATGAGATGATTGCGGGACCCAGTGGGGCGGGGTATATGTTCCCTTCACACTGGCCGGCAGAGCATCTCCCGGCGTTCCTGCAACGTACCGGAGCATTAATGCAGCAGATGAACCTGACACTGCTGGAAGTATTAGATGTTAATTACTTTGAGAGCGTCGGGCTATCATTCCTCACGTGGCTTGGCAGATCGGGCATGATATTCGCCGATGAAGCCCTGCAGGAGCAGTTTGTGCAGGGGCTCTTACCATCCGGGATACACGGCCTGTTGAGCGGCGCTGGACTGGGCAAGCCAAGCTGGACCGTGGGAACTACAAAAGTGCCAGTCTATCAAAACCTCGGGCTGGCCAGTAGTGTAGATGGAACGGTGCGGTTGATCCAGAATGCCGCTTCAGCCTGGGATGGACAGCCGCTCTTCCTCAACGTTTACATCCTGGCCTGGTCCATGACGCCGGCAGACCTCAAACAGGTGGCAGCACAGCTTGACAGCAAGTACAAAGTGGTCAAGCCAGGGACGCTATTAGCGATGGTTGCACAGTCCCAGTAACAAGGACATGTCAACCTTCAACGAACTGCGGTAAGAGTCCTATCCCTTTGGGTCATAGACTGATAGAAATGTACGGGGAAGTTACCGGCACGCGCCTTAAACGTATTTTCTTCAAGGGAGGGCTTGCCAGCGGTTGACTATGCCTGATTGAATGTGCCTACCAAGATAGAAAGTAGATTACATCTCATGATTTCCGATGACCCTAACAAGCGCCTTGAACTCGTAGCGGAAGGCCTGGCATTTCCGACCAGCCTGACGTTCGACGAGGCAGGCGTGCCTTATGTAGCCGAATCCGGGCTTCCATTTGGAGGAGCAGCCCCGGGAGGGCGTATCTGGCGTATTGAGCCCGACGGGAGCCGCAAGCTGCTGGCCGACAAACTACGGCAGCCAGTCAACGGTCTCACATTTCATAACGGCAGGCTGTATATTTCAGAAGGAGGCCACCCCGGGCGCATCAGTCGTCTCGACCTCGGTGGGCAGCAAACAGTTATCCTGGACAATTTGCCGGGGCCGGGCAATTACCATACGAACATGGCTGTCTTCGGACCAGATGACAAATTGTATTTCAGCCAGGGATCGATGACTAATACCGCTATTGTCGGCCTGGACGCCTACGAATTAGGCTGGCTGCGACGACTGCCTCACGAACACGATATTCCCGGTTATGACATTGTGCTCACCGGTGCGAGCGTCGAGACGGACAACCCGCTCAGCCAGGAAAAGGGAGCGCGGATTCGCACGGGCGCTTTTGCGCCCTTCGGCAAGGTTACCGAAGTTGGACAGCGTATTCCCGGACAGGTACCCTGCACGGCAGCGGTGATGCGCTGCAACCCTGATGGAACGCAACTGGAACTGGTGGCCTGGGGACTGCGTAATGCCTTTGCGCTGGGCTTCCTGCCCGATGGCCGTTTGCTGGCCGTTGACCAGGGAGCAGACGATCGGGGCAGCCGGCCTGTGGGGAACGTGCCGGATATGCTATTTGAGGTGTGCCAGGGAGCATGGTACGGCTGGCCCGATTTTATCGGAGACGACCCGATCACCGATGAGCAGTATCGCCCAGAGCGCGGACCGGCGCCAACATTTGTGCTGGCCAATCACGACGAACTTCCTCCGCCGGAGCATCCATTGTTGCGCTTCCCGCCACACGCGGCAGCCGTGAAATTTGACGTGGTACCTGCTTCGGCAATGAACTGGGCAGGCCATATCTGCGTGGCGCTCTTTGGTGATGAAGCACCGATGACGGCACCTTCCGGTGGCCCACGCGTAGGACGTGCGGTGGTACGCGTGGACCCAGCCGACTGGAGCCTACATCCCATGGTGTCAGGCCCACTGGCGCGACCCATAGATGTACGTTTTAATCCCGTGGACGGGGCAATGTACCTGCTCGATTTTGGAGAATTCGAGATGACTGACGAGCGGAGGGTCGCGGCCAGCGCTCAAAGCGGCAAGCTCTGGCGGGTACGGATGAACGTCTAGGGGTATCCCAGGAGGCCCTAATCCTACGTGGACACGTTTCGCAGCAAGCTCATACTGCGCTTGTAGAAATGATCGGCTCCGATCTGCTTTGCAACATCGATGACGCGTAAGGCTAGATGGCGCGCCTCTTCGATCAGGCCTTGCTGCTGTGCGAAACATGCCTGGTCGAAGAGCAGGTCGGCAACGTTATAGCGGTCGCACATCTCTTCAACGAGCGCTATGGTCTCCTCCATGTATTCCTGCGAGCGAGCATAGTCACCCTGGACACGCGCGAACTCAGTCAATGCTTCTAGTTCGCCAATGCGCTCATGTGGGAGGACCTGAGCAGGGTCGCGCAGGGAGAAATGGTGCACGCTGGAAGCGAGATCCTTGTATGCCCTGTCTCTATCGCCCTGAAGTCGCGCATAAAATCCGCTTTTATAGAGTGCGATAGCAATGCGACCCGGGTCGCCTGCTTGCTGCATGTGCTGTAAATAGGCTTCAGCAAAACGCCGCGCGATATCATATTCGCCGCTAATATGGGCGATATGCGCTAAATTGCAGAGGGGATGCCAGAGCGTGACGGGGCTGCCAAGCTCTTCAGCAATGGCCAGGCTTTCTTTGAGGACCTGTTGTGCGCGCGTAAGTTCTCCATGATAGTAGAGCAGCACACCCAGATGGTTGAGGAAACGCGCCTGGTGATAGCGATCCCCGAGATAGCGGCTGGCATGCACGCCACACAGCAGGAGGTGTTCTCCTTCTTCATAGGTATTCAAGCGGCCAATGATAGGGGAGAGGCCGGCTACAAAGCGTATCACTTGCCCATAATGCTCTTGCTGCCATGCTTGCTTCATGGAGGCGAGTAAGAAACCGCGCTCGCACTCCAGGCGCGGCACATCCGCCTGATAGCGTTCAATGTAAGCGAGTGCATACTCCTGGACACTGCTCTGGACAGCACCAACTATTTCCGGGTTAAGGTCTTCCAGGCGCTCTTCTGCATAGGCCTGGAGCAGAGGGTGCAGCTGATAGCGGGGGAGGGAGGAGTCTAGCAGCGCCTCACCAGGCGCAAGCTCAAGCAGGGAGGAGCGGACGAATTGTCCCAGGTTTGCGGCTGTATGGGCAAGCTGGGTAAGTGAGAGGTCAACACTGTCAAACATCACATCTTTCTGGGCTTTGTCATCCAGCAGAGCCAAGGCGTGTTCAGGCAAGCTTGCCACTTCGACAGTAGATATACCATGCTCCTCGATTAGCAGTGGACTGGTAGTTTGTGCATGTATAGCCGCAGCAGGCGCCAGACCAAAGGATTGCGTGCCCAGCGTAGAGAGCAAAGCGAATTGCTCCTGCATCCCTGGTCTCAGGGCAGCTAATGTACGGGCCAACCTGGAACGAATCTCGTACTCCTCATCGAGCAATCTGTCGAGGAGGCGCTCAGCAACGCGCGCCGCCAGCAATGAGAAGGGGATACCCTTGGTAAGCACTGTGGTAGCAACCGCCTCAATCGCCAGGGGCAGGTGGCCAACTGCCGCGCAGATACACTCAGCGTGCTGGCACTCCATTTCCACCATACCGCGACCGACCAGGTTGGCAAGCAGGTCAAGCGCTGCTTCTGGCTTGAGGGGTGAGAGATGGAGACGAGAAGTGACCAGGGCAGGAGCAGGGATATAGGAACTCGTGATAAGCACCGCATGATGTTCCTGAGCATGGTCACCACTTTTACGAAGTTCGCAGCCTGCCATATCTATCTGGCTTCGCACCAGTAGGGCTTCCAGCGCCTGCCTTAAGGGGAAATCTGCCTCCAGGTCATCCAGAAGAATCAGGACGCGCTTACCAGCCAACGCGGCGCGAACACGATCGATGGCACATGCCAGATCGGCATCGGTAAATTGTGGAAGCGCGGGAGCGAGAGACTTAGAGTTGGAGTCGGAGGCTGCGAGAGAATGAAAGACTGTAGTGATACCACTGAGCAATGAAATGAGTCCATTGGTGCCCCGGCGGCCCCTACCTGTAAAGGTCGCTATGCCATGAGGAAAGAGACGCGCGCGCTCGTGTTCATCAGAGGCGAGCATATGCACAGCTTCATAAGCGAGGGCGCTCTTACCACTACCCGGCATGCCCGTCACAGCTAATACATTGACATCCTTTTTGCAGAGGGTATTCAATAACTCGTGTAGTTCAGTGGAGCGGCCGATAAGTCGAGTGGGGCGAAGAGGGAGCAACAGAGGCGAGGGAGATTGCTGCACAGCCAGGTGTTCACTCAGGCGCTGTACCTGGTCAGCCTCTTCCGAGCCCAGGTCACTAAGCTCAGCAGCGCGCAGGTAAGTTTGCAGGTCGCGGGGTGTTTTACAAAGAAGCCAGGCCAGAGCAAGAACTCTCCTGCGTACACTGCTGCGAAAGGGATGTGCAAGGTGCCCTGCTTCAAGACGGGCCAGGAAGTCTTCAGAAATACCACTTGCTTTCAGGAAAGGATCACGGCGTACAGCATCTACGAGGGCACGCTGGCTTTGCCAACCACATGCCTGGCGACGTTTGCTAAACCATCGACCAAATTGCACTGCGTCCATGCATGCCTCCTGTGAGGACCGTGTGAAGCTCTTGGTGAGGCCATAACAAGCTGTTATGTAAGACTTAACACAATGCGATTTATCCTGTCAAGGGTTATGGGATAGTTGCTCAAGATGCGTTAGAGGGAGGTATAGCAAAACAAATTGCCTTGAGGCTTTCTGCCCGAGGAGGAGGCTGCGACTAGCCGCTGATGGCTAAAGAACAGTTGCCGGTGCCGGGCAACGAGTTCATTGCTCAGCGGACTAACCCCAGTGAGGTCTGGCACCCAATCGTCATCGATTGTAATCTAGCTAGCTCCATCTCATTTGCTGCTCAATACATCGACCAACCTCAGTAGATAGTATAGCGACATCACAGTCTCTATGCTGCGGAACTGAGAACGATGAGCGCGGAATTAGCGCGGAACTAAGAATCGGGTCGAAACCTGAGATGCCTGTATGGATGGGGGTGCAGGCATCTATGATGGTCATGATACATTGTCCTCAGCTACATCCTCCTGGAACGCAAGAGACTGCGCAACCTGGTCAATGTCCTGTCGAAGCCTGTATGTGGAAGTGTAAAGACGGGGATATGCTGCCCATCATCGAGTGGCGTTGCTTTGAGAGAAGCTCCTAGATCAATGGTATCGCCATTGGAAATGCGGAGGGAAAACTGCTCTATCCGATAGCGGTACTGGCGATTCCCGATGATGGCTGTATCCCGGAGAGGATGCGTCGTCACGCCGACAATATCGCTATAAAAATATTCTTCGGTTTGCTCGATATGGGATGATGGATCAAAGGCATTGACATCACAGGTATAGACGGCTAGATAGTGCTCGGCAGGCAGGAAGTACGTGTAGACATTGATACTGAAACGCCACTGGCCGTCTTTTCCTCTTTTTGCTTGAACTTCTCTCGCCGGATAATGGCTCGCCCCGTGCGAGCCGGGGAGCACAAAACTATGTGTACGTAATATCTGATCTGTGACCTGGTTTCTACGCATATTAAATTTTGCCAGCGCTGTGGGGAGCATCGCCTGTGCCTGCTTATGCACCCATTGATCGTAATGCCGATCGGTAGGATTCGATCTTATAATCACGCCGATGATACTGGCACCAATGAGCAGCAGCAGACATCCTGATGCAATAAGAACGATATTCTGTAAGGAGATGCCAATTGCAAGGAACAAAGCGCCTACCAAACAGGTTATGATCGAGCCCCTGGGAACTGGCTTCGGGAAGAAATACCGTTGCCAATCCATTTGAGGATATTGGTGTTCTGGAATCTGTGCCTGGTTTTGCCTGTACATGGACATGCCACTGGCTTCCCTATCTTAAGCACTACCTAATCTTTAGACGCTCTGGTGAGTAAAGTATAAAATGTATGACATATGCCGGTGTTTCTGAAAGGCGTAGGCATAGTCCAGGATGGTAATGTTGACAGGGAACATGGAGAAGTAGCATATTGTACAGATAGGATAATCCATGCTGAGGATTCCTAGCAGCATTAGCTGATAATTAAGGAGGCTCGACGTGAACATCGCACAGGGGTTGGCACACGCGAAAAAAGCCTTTGGAAACCACCAGGCAGTAGCATGTGGGAATACGCGCTATACCTGGAACGATTTTGAGCAGCACACCGATGCTCTCGCTCGCGGCTTAGCTGCCCTGGGCATAGAGCGTGGAGACCGCGTGGCAGTGCTGATGCTCAATTGCCATCGCTACCTCGAATTGTATTACGCCTGCGCGCGCATGGGAGCAGTCATCGTGCCGCTGAACATCCGCCTGGCGCGGCCAGAAATTGTATTTATTCTCAATGATAGCGCAACAAAGGTACTCGTCGTCGACAAACCATTCGCTCCCTATGCCACCGGACGCGACACCTTCCCTTCGGTGACACACATCGTCTACTGTGGAGAAGAGACGCCGCCGGACATGATCAACTATGATGATGTGATGAGCAAAGGCACGCAGATGCAGGAGAGCGTTGACCAGGTAATGGAGGATGACGATGTCGCCGGGCTGTTCTATACAGGAGGCACCACGGGACGGGCCAAGGGCGTGATGCTTTCGCACAAAAATATCGTCTCCAACGCCATGCATGGGATTATTGCCTTTGGTTTCAATAACCAGGCGACCTGGCTGCATGCTGCACCCATGTTCCACCTGGCCGATGTTGGCGCGATCTTTGCAGTGACGATGCTTGGCGCGCGGCACGCCTTCATTCCGATGTTCAACCCGGCGCAAGTGCTGCAGGCCATTCAGGATGAGAAGGTAACAGTAACGCTGCTTGTGCCGGCAATGATCAATGCTGTGCTCAACCATCCTGACGTTGACAAATACGATCTTTCCAGCCTGCGCTGCCTGATCTACGGGGCCTCGCCCATGCCAATCGAGTTACTCAAACAGGGCCTACGCAAGTGGGGGCAGATCTTCGCGCAAGGTTATGGCATGACTGAAACATCACCAGGACTTACTGTGCTGGACATGCACGATCATATCGTTGACGGCACGCCCGAACAGCTACGCCGGCTCGCCTCCTGTGGTAAGGAGATAGTCGGCGTGGAGGTACGCGTTGTGAACGCAGCAGGTGACGACGTCGAGCCAGGCGAGATCGGCGAAATCATCGCACGAGGTCCCAATGTCATGCTGGGCTACTGGCGTATGCAAGAAGCGACTTCTGCTGCGATTGTCGATGAGTGGATGCATACTGGCGACCTGGCAATGGTGGACGAGGAGAACTACATCTACATCATCGATAGGGCAAAGGACATGATCATCTCAGGCGGCGAAAACATTTATTCGGTCGAGGTGGAGAACGCATTGTACACACACCCGGCGGTCTTAGAGGCCGCGGTGATCGGCATTCCCCACGAGTCGTGGGGAGAAGCTGTGCACGCGGTGGTAGTCTGCAGGCCCGGTATGAATGCCAGCGCCGAGGAGTTGATTGCGCATGCCCGCACGCAAATTGCCGGCTACAAAGTTCCCCGCAGCATTGAGTTCTACCCAGAAGCCTTACCCAAGAGCGGCGCGGGCAAGATTCTCAAACGAGACCTGCGCACGAAGTACTGGGCGGATAAAAACCGGAACGTGAATTAGCTCTGTAGGAGAGGACCAGACAGAGGCGACGATACATAGGGGCTGGGCTTGCCCCAGCCCTGAGAACAGTGTGTAGGGGATGCTGCAATCGCATTGCAGGAAGGTTATCTTGACGCTCGTGGAGTTCTATTTATTCCGTATCAAACAGATCAAGCTGGCCTAGCCGAGCCAGCTTCTTTGCCAGTTCATAGACATCTTTTTTATCCCCTTCTTTACGGATGCCCAAAGTGACCACTATTACCACTACCTGTTCTGCCTCCAACTTGTAGATGATGCGGTAGCGTTGTCCTATGGCTCGTATGCTGCGATAATCTGCTAGCTCTTCACTTAGTGGTTTCCCCTGCTTCTCCGGATCATCCTCTAGACGGCTTATACGCTTGCTGATATTCTGCCTGATGCGCGTATCCTTAATTGCTGCTAGCTGCTTCCTGGCTGGTACAGTTAACCTGATAATCCAACTCATTCCAGCCCTAGCTCCTTCTTCACATCTTCCCAAGCCAGTGTCTCACCTCTTTCTAGAGCTCTTACACCCTCGCGGAAGGAGGCCATCAACTCCTCGTCCTGCATGATCTCTAATGTCTCTTGCAGCGACTCTATCGTTTCAAGCGCTTCCCGGATTCTCTGGTAGGTCTCGTATGGTAAGATGGTCATGATAGGTTTTCCATGCCTGGTCACAGTCACAGCTTCAGGGTCTTCAGCGAACTGCTCAGGTAGCTGTGTGATCTTACTCTGGGCTTCTGAAATGGAGATAGTGCGCTCTAGGGAAGATAGTCTTTTTCTTGCCATGAGTAACCTCTTTTCTATAAACTAGTACCTAATCATTTATATACGATTTTATGTAATATATCAAGTATTGAGAAGATCACTCTGGTAAAAGCTCCTCTGAAATCCCATACAATGGCAGGTACTACTACGTCAAGAGAAAACGAAAAGAGGCAGGCTAGATGTCAAACGCGACACCTGAGTTTAAGCAGCAATTAAAGGAAGCTTTTGATGCGATTGAGGTAGAGCAGGTCTTCACTTTCCGGCGCACATTTACCGATGGTGATGTTGTGCTGTTCTGTGGAGTGACTGGTGACTACAACCCGTATCACATAGACGAGCCATTCATCAAGAGTAGCTGGTTTGGGCGGCGCATTATCCCTGGCCTGCTCACGGCGAGCATGATCACGCATATTGGAGGCATGATTGGCTTTCTGGCGACGGAGATGAGCTTCCAATATGTGCAGGCCGTTTATGTGGGGGATACGATTACCTGTACGGTTACTTTTACAGAGAAGGACGAGGCCAAACGCTTGTTTTCAGCGGCTGCTTCTTACATTAACCAGGACGGCGTAGAGGTATTGCGCGCCACATTCAGCGGTTTTCCAGCAAACGTGCGGCTGGCACACTGAGAATGGAGCGGAGTTCATTATCCTGGTAAAAACTCAACCCATCAAGTACAATACACAATAAGGTTGTCTCCTTATCACCTCTTGAAGCAAAGGATCCCTGGCTTCAGTTCTGGGGAAGAATGTTAATGAAAGGAAAGAGTCCATGCTCAGCTTCGCCCCGACTGAGGAGCAAGAAGAGATACGCAACCTGGCATATAGTATAGCCAGCGAGCAGTTGCGTCCACGTGCGCGTGACGCTGAGAAGAGAGGCGACATTGCGCCGGAACTCATGCAGACGCTGGCACAGACTGGCCTGACAACACCTTTTCCTGAGGTAGTTGGCGGCTCAGGGGCTATTGAGGCAATCACCTACACTTTGATCGCTGAAGAACTGGGCTTTGGCGATGGCGGCCTGGCGATGAACGTCATTGGCTCATTGATGGGCCCATTGACTGTTGCTCTGGCGGGCGACGAGAGCCAGCAGCAGCGTTTCATCCCTCCATTCTGCGATGAACGTCAAGGGTATTTACAGCGTGGCAGCTTTGCCTTTGCAGAGCGTAGCGGCGGCTATAGCCTGGCAGAGATCAATACGACGATCCAATGGCACGGAGAACACGGCTTTATCAACGGCACCAAGCGCAACGTCATTCACGGGGTTGAGTCTAACCCACGTGTTGTGCTGGCGCGGCAAAAGGGATCAACGGGGATCGAAGGGCTGTGTGCGGTGATTGTGCCAGCAGAAATGGACGGTATGTCGGTAAAGGGTGACGAGCTGAAGCTGGGATTGATCGCTGCTCCGAGCGCGTCTTTCATTTTTGAAAATGCGGCCGCCGCTGGCACACAGATACTGGGTAAGCCTGGCAATAATGGAGTTGTACGAGCAGCAACGCTCTACCAGATACTGCGTGCGGGCGCGGCATGTGGGATGGCGCGTGCCGCGCTTGAGTATGCGAAGGATTACGCTAAAGACCGCTACGCCTTTGGTCGTCCCATAGCCTCTTATCAGGGTATTGCCTTCATGATTGCAGAAATGGCGATGAAGCTCGACGCGGCCCGTCTTCTGGTGTGGAAGGCCGCGCAAAGCTGGGACAAGGATGATGAATGCGCAGATTACGTGTGTGAAGCGGAGTCCGCTCAGCATCAGGCAGTCAAGATCGCGAAGTCGGCTACGATCGATGCTATCCAGGTCTTGGGCGGGGCAGGCTTCTTACAGGATCATCCTGCTGAGATGTGGGCACGCGACGCAGCAGAAATGGAGTAACCTGACATGATAGAGTTCACCCTCAGCAAATCACAGCAAGCGGCGCGCGAGTATGCTCACCAGGTCGCCCTTGAAGAGATGCGGCCTATTTCGTTGCAGTGCGATCAAACGGAGGAGATACCAGAATCGTTTTTCTGGAACATGCAGAAACGGTTCTGGGCGGGTGCAGCGGGCCAGGCTCGCCAGCAGGCAGAACGCGAGGACGAGAAACAAGGGAATGTCCTCTCGGTGATTTCGCAGGAGGAGATGGCCTGGGGCGATGCAGCACTCTCCACGGCGATTCCGGGACCGGGGCTGGCTGCTCCTCCAATTCTTTCGCAGGGCACTCCCGAGCAGCAGATGAGGTTTCTCGGGCGATACATGGATGGGAAGCTGCACTGGGGCGCGTTGGCGCTGACGGAACCCGGGATTGGTTCAGATGTAGCGGGCATGTCCACTACAGCCGTTCTGGACGGCGAGGAGTGGGTAATCAACGGCCACAAGCACTACATTACCAATGGAGCACGAGCCGACCTGGTCATCACCTTTGCTACGATCGATAAGAGCCTGGGAAGAGAGGGCATCCGCCCATTTGTTGTCCCCAAGGGCACGCCTGGCTTTAATGTCGGGCGCATTGAACAGAAGATGGGACTGCGCGCCTCGCAAACAGCTGAACTGATCTTCGAGAACTGCCGCATTCCCAAGGAGAACCTGCTCAGCGGGCGCGAACAGAGTAAAAAGGCAGGGTTCAAGGCGGCAATGGGAACGCTTGATGCCACGCGTCCAATGGTGGGAGCCCTGGCGGTAGGGATCGCACGCGCGGCCTATGAGACTACCTGCGGATGGATACAGGAGGAGCTGCCGAAGGGATATCCAGTGCAGAAACGACGCGAGATCGAGGACGAACTGGAGGAGATCCGGCAAGAGTTGGAGATGGCGCGCTTCCTCGTCTGGCGCGCTGCCTGGATGCTTGACCGTCGTACGCCCAATTCAAAAGAGGCCTCTATGTGCAAAGCTTACGCTGATGGAGGGGCGCACGCGCCCCTTATTTCTTGACTTCTGTGACGAGTGGTTTCTCGTCATCTAACAGGCCGTTGTAGTCCTCTTCATTCAGCAACTGGTTTTGCCAGGCAAGAGTCACGGCCGCACGGCTCTCCCGCCTGATGCCACGGCGGCGCTCCATCAGTGCATGTGATAATTTGTCGCGCCTGGCATCGATACGTTTATCGCGTAGCTTCCCTCTCATGCTTTCACCTCCTCTCCTGTGGACGGATGATCATGCGATCCCGGGCGGACTAAGGCAATAGGGTTTAACAAATTGGTTGGTGCCTTTCTCTAACACTTTGTATACGAACATGCCTCAGATCTATACGCTCCATCCCTGGGCAT
>WNFX01004983.1_pt1 | contig 27505 bp, 18 predicted proteins | sample 5400111 | NCBI WGS metagenome assembly WNFX01 (sample SAMN13153363, study PRJNA577476) | soil metagenome | isolation source: 40 cm soil or saprolite under grassland replicate 1 | place: USA:California | collected 2016-06-15
AAGACCTATTGTGGCTGGAGCGCCGGCGTGCGCGCCGTTCTCGCGAAATACAATCTGCCTTACACGGAGAAAGACATTATTCAGAATCCGGCGTTTCGCTGGGAGATGGAGACCAAGAGCGGACAGCCGCTTTCGCCATGTGTTGAAATCAACGGGCAAATGCTCGCCGACGTGAGCGGGGAGGAAGTTGAGCAATATTTGATCGAGAACAAGCTTGTTCAGCCGAGCGACGCCGCGACCGAGGTTCCTACCAATGCGCCCTGCGCAACCGAACAGCACGAGGGCGTAGTGAAGCTGAATTTGTAGAATTTGTAGGGGAAAATCTGTAGGGGAAGCTGTCAGCTTCCCCTGTAATCGAACCTGCAGGCGACCCATTGGTCGCATTCGTTTCATCGAAACACATCCGCGCGGGATCGGTTACTTTCGCGCAACGCAATGTGTGGCTAGATTGTCTTGCTTCTGAGCGATGAAACTTTTTGCCCGTCTCCGGTCCGGAAAAAAGAAAAGCGGGCATCCTCTTTTCCGCTACGGCTGGAAGATCACGTTGGCGGCAATTGTCGCGGGCAGCGGCGTGGTGATCTTTCTCTTTTATGGAGCGTGGGCGCAGACGTTCGACATGAAGAAGGTCGGCGAAATGCCGGAGCGGAACACCGTTTATGATGTCGATGGAAAAATCTACAGTCGTCTTGCCGGCGCGAACCGTCTGAAAGTCTCGCTCAGCGAAGTTTCACCGCTGTTCATTGAGGCAGTGCTGACGCGTGAAGACGCGCGCTTCTACGAACACAAAGGGATCGATTGGCGGGGAATTCTCCGGGCCCTCGCCCACGATGTTCTGAGCGGGTCCGCCAGAGAGGGCGCCAGCAGCATCACCCAGCAGCTGGCCCGCAATAGTCTTCCGTTGGGTGGCCGCACCCTCAGTCGAAAGTTGCTCGAAGCAATGGTCGCGTTCCGAATTGAGCATCAATTCACCAAGCAGCAGATTCTCGAACTTTATGTAAATCGAATCTATTTCGGCACCGGCTGTTACGGAGTTGAAACGGCCTCGCAACTTTATTTCGGCAAAAGTGCATCGAAGTTGAATCTCTCCGAGGCTGCGCTCCTCGCCGGATTGATCCGAAGTCCGAATCGGTTTTCGCCGCTAAGAAACCCCGAAGGTGCGGCGATGCAGCGCAACGCGGTGCTGGATCGCATGGTGGCGTTGAAAAGGATTTCGCCGGCGCAGGCCGAGGAGGCGAAAAGAACAAAAATTGCCGCACATCCAAAGCGTTTGCCTTTCATCCAAGAAAATTACGCGATGGACGCGGTGCAACGCGATTTGAACCAGTTGTTGACGCAGGACCAGATCGACAACGGCGGACTCTCGATTTACACAACGCTCGATCCGGCGGTGCAAAACGCCGCGCAGCAGGCGCTGGAGACGCAGCTCACGAAGATCGAGCATCAATCCAATTTTCATCATCCGCTGAAAGCGAATTATCATCCACCCGAGAACGGAGAAGGCGATTCGTCCATGCCGTATTTAGAAGGGGCGGTGGTGGTGATTGACAATGAAAGCGGCGGGATTCGCGCGCTGGTCGGTGGACGGGATTACGCGCAAAGCAAATTCAATCGCGCGCTCGCTCCGACTAATCGGCAGCTGGGCTCGGCCTTTAAGCCATTCGTTTACGCGATCGCGTTTACTCACGGACTCCTCCCCGGAGGTGCCATCAGCGATGGGCCGATTCAACCTGGCGAAATCGACGGCGCCGGGAATTGGTCGCCGGCAAATTCCGATGGCACCTACGGCGGCATCATGCCTTGCTCCTACGGCCTCATCCATTCGCGCAACACCATGAGTGTGCGAGTTGGTCAATTCGCCGGACTCGATTCAGTGCAAGAAGTCGCGACCACGCTCGGGCTTTCGCAAAACGTTCCGCACGGGCCGGCGATTTACATCGGTTCCTTCGAGACAAACCTGAAAGATCTTACTGCGGCTTACTCGGTTTTTCCAAACTCTGGGGTACGCAAACAGACTTACATCATTGAGCGGATCGACGACCAGCTGCACAAACCGATTTATCGCGCCGCGCATATCTCTGCGCCCGCGCTTGATCCGAGCGCGGCTTGGATGACGTCGCAGCTCATGGAGGAAGTCCTCACCCGCGGCACCGCTGCTGGCGCGAGATCATCGTTGGGCTTCAGATTACCTGCTGCTGGAAAGACTGGGACGACCAACGATTACAAAGATGCCTGGTTCCTCGGTTATACGAGTACGCTGACTTCCGGCGTGTGGGTGGGATTCGATCAACCGACAACGATTATTCCACACGGCTACGGCGCCGCGCTCGCCTTACCCGTGTGGACACAGGTAATGAACAAAGCGGCAGACCATTATCCGGCTAAACCGCTCGAACCAACCGTGCCAACCACTCACGCAACGGTCTGTTCCATTTCCAATCAACTCGCTACCACCGGTTGCATGGCGGCCGGAACAGCTTACGACATCGACCTGCCCAGCGACAAAGTCCCAACTACCGCGTGCCAGGTGCATGGCGGCGAGCAATGGCCGTTTGCACAGCAGGTGCCGAATCTTCCGCAGAAAGCATTAACTTTCCCGGGTCGTTTCTTCAAATCATTCCGAAGACTTTTCGGCGGAAGATAGTGCTTGTCATCCTGAGCGACATAGACGGCGAAGGATCTCACATTCAGAGTGCAGAATACCCAGGCGCGGCGGCGTGATCAATCAGCTCGTGTGCGATCCTTCACTTCGTTCAGGATGACTGCGTTTGTTGAGCTTCTTCCAATCGTCCCAACTATCGATATCAAACGCACGGTAGAGCGTGCATCGCGCCTGCAACAAGGCATAGGACTAAAGTCCTATAGACTGCCTGATTACTGTTCGTAGACTTTTCGCCTAATAAAACCCAAGTAACGAAGAGCCGAGTTGCGGCCTCAACGCGAGGCTGTATCCGAATGAAGGAAATTTACCATGTCAGTTGCGACGATTGAGGTCCGGTTCCCAGATAAATTCCTCAAACCCGACGATGTAGAGGAGCGCAGGGTTTTGACCACGCTCGAAGTCATTTATGAGGGCGGCTCGCTTCACGGCAAGACCGCCGATTTCCCCACGCGCGACCCCTCCCAGGTCGTGGTTGGCCTCCACCGGCGTAATTGGCATTTCCTTGAAACATATAAGCGCACGATCTGCATCGATATTCGCACCCGCCGAGTGATCTTTCGCTGCGCCGATGTGACTTTTAAACGCAACAAGAGCAGTTGGTGGGACCGGCTGTTCGCGGTGTTTCGCATGCGCAAACTGAAACCGATTGCAAATTTTTTGCTCACGGGCTGGCATCGCCCCGCAGTTTTACTGATTGGTGTCAGACAAGTCGCTACAACCGCATAGAAACGCTCGTTAAGCCCTTACCCTTACCCCCGGAGCCATCCGAGACATTTCATTGCGGACGCACATCGCGGCGACCGAAAGCGTTTCGTTGTGCGCGCGGGTGAAAAGCTGACTGCGTTTCTGGAACTCGAATCGACGGTGCCATTCAGGAGAAATGTTGGGCAACAACAACAGCACCGCGGAGTGCAGGAACAGGAAGCAACGATCAGTCAACTAAAGTCCACTTCTACGAATCAGGAAGCGACCATCTCGCAGCTCAAATCAACTGAGGCCAAGCAGGAAACTGTGAAACAGCAGGCATCGCAAATCCAAAAGGTGAGCGCACAGCTCGAAGTGAGTAAATCTGCACCGCAAACGGTGCTCAACAGTCAGTAAAGCTCCCGAGTCCAACCAAGCAGCCGTATTTAACAATCAGCCGTCACGCTTTACCGCGTGGCGGCTTTTTGTTTCGCTCCGCGCTCACCATTCTTTGAAATCGCCCGCGTGCCCGTGCTGTTCGATCACATTGCTAGCATCATCATAAACGCGAATCGCAGCATCATGTGAACGGCTGTAAAACTTGGCGTAGCCGATTGCATCCCTGATTGCGTTTGGCCCGCGATACCACAGCGGACTGTATGGCAGCGCAGCGTTGCTGAACCAAGTTTATGGAAGCCTTTAGGACGCGCCGGGCTCGTTTCGTCAAGTTAACAACGTTTCGTCGTCGCTGCGCCAGTGTTTTCATGAGCGGAGCGAACTATTGGAGGCGGATGATCTTGCTCAAGGCGCACGATTTTTGTCAAAGCTGATTTCGCCCTGCAGCTGTATAAGTTGGACGGTAGAAGCTCACAGTCGCGGCGAATTGTCTTGCCACGCTGACGAGATTCTTTCAAAACTCGCCAGACGGATCTGAATCACGCGGAGGACATTCTCCCCCCACTAGGTTTCTTCGCCAGTTCCGGACCCGCAATTCCAGAATCAACGCAGCGGGAGAAAGAAAGGAAGAACGATATATGAATCTCATCAAATTACGGACATTGGCTGCAGTTTGCTTTACCTGTATCGCCGTAGCCCTATTCTCCGCTTCGCTTCTAGCACTCACGTCCGAACAAAAGAAAGCTCTTAGGCGATGTATGGACGAATACACCGACAATTTAGTTTGGTGTCTCGACGATCACCCTGACTGGGATTTTCGGAAGTGCGACGAACCTGCGCGGTATGGTCTGCAACTCTGCATAAAAGCAGCAGGTCTTCAAAAGGGGACTCGGACGCCAAAATTTTCGAGTCCGACGCCGCCACGCTCGAAAAGGTAGTGGAGCTTTGCCATAACAGTGCCTAAAGCGGACTCACCACTCTTTGAAACCGCCAGTGTAGTCGTGCGTCTCAAATAGCATTGCCAGGCAGATTTGGTGGCCTTCCATCTGCCGGCGCAAACCAGCGCAAAACTTGAACAATCTCTCGCAAATTACGGTGAGCCTTCGGCGTATTGAGAGGGTCAGTAACGGTGGAACTATGAACAGGCTCAAAGAAAATAGTTTTCGAGTCGATCTTTACGATGGGCGTTCCACGGCTGTGTGATGTAGCTTTCCGGCCAAAGATTGTTTACAACATCTGCGCAACCTAATTCGCGCGAGATTAAGTGATCGACTTCGAATTCTGAGTGTCGGCTGTACGGAATACCGTATTCGGCGAAAACCTGTTTTTTCATCGAAAGTGTGACATGCCGTTTGTCTAGTCCCCATTTCGTGTGGCAAATTTGATCTTGGCTGAGGTTTTTGCGATAAACACCCGGCGTGATTTTCAAGTCGGGCAGAACGGGGTCGTCGGCAAACAGCAAATCGGCCAACGCAAATGCAGCGATGAAAAGAAGTACACGCGAAGCCTTGGGTAAAATCATTACGGAAATAATTACCGAAGAATGATCAGGCCATCAATCGGGTTATGATCCGCGCAAAGAAATGGAAGCGTTATCGCTTGACCGCCCAGACAGCTTCTGGTAGCAAGGTGCCATGCTTGGTGAGTACGAAAACCAATTCTCCCTCACCCGCGCAGCGCTCAGTACGGCTGGGCGCGCGAAAAGCAAATTCCTGTCAGTATCAGTTGATGCGCCGCCCAGAGGATAGGATATGGCCAAGAAGCATGCAGCTTCAAGAGAAAGGCCCAAGGAACATGGCCAGCCCGGAGCCTCTCCGGCTGAGCTGACCGTCAATCCCGCAACGAACGACCTGACCCTCAACCCAGGCGACACGCTGGACGAAGCAGTCTCCGTAACAGTCCCAAAAGGTCAGAAGTTCAAGAACGTTAATCTCGTTGCCTCGGCGACGATCGCTCTATTTGTCGATTCGATCAATCCTCCTGGAGGCTACGGCCCGATTACCGGCAAGCAGGATCAGACCCTGGTCTTTCGCGTTCGATTCCACGGGATTCCCTGCCGGGCGGAGCCACAGGTGTTCACGGGCACGCTGGACGTCATGGCCGACGGGAAAGTTGTTGCGAAAAAGGATGTCAAGGTCACTGTTCCAGCTTGCCCATCGGGGTTTGTCTACTCGGCAAAATTCATCTGCGGTGAGCAGCCGAATTGCGGTTGCGATTGCGCCCCAGTTCAGCCGGGTAGGTACGCCACCGAGATCAATATCCACAACTACGGGACTAAGGAGGTCGCGATTCAGAAGCGGCTCATTCCCGTCGTGCTGGCCGGCGCGCCTGCTGGGCGCGAACCCAAGGTCGTTGCGGCCCGCGCGGATGACAAGATCGTCCTTCCGCCCCAGACCGCCACGATGGACGACTGCTGTCGGATTGCCGAACTTCTTTTCGGCTGCGAGGCCGCGTCACCCATGCCGATCACGATCGGATTCCTGGAGATCAGCGCGAACGGTCCGATCGCCGTCACGGCTGTGTATACCGCTACCGGGTTAGATTCGTCAGGCGTGTCCATTGAAGTCGAGCAGATAGCGCCGAGACGCGCGTAAGGAGGACCGCGATGTCGCACATCACAGGGACCCTTCAGGTGTTAACCCCGCCCATGACGATCGGGCCGGGCACCACCACATTCAATCCTCCGGCGGCGCCCGGTGGCACGAAGCTGTTGATGCTTCACTTCACCAACCTGAACTTCAAGCCTGGAGATCAGCTTCAGGTGCAGCTCGGCTATAGGGTCGATACTTTCACGGCAGCGGATGGACCGGCGTTCTGGACCCGGCCGATTAACGTCTACGTCTTTCCGGGCGGCGTTCAGATCACCTACGTCAAGGGTGGGGGCGCCAAGGGCAGCGTCGACCTCGACATGTTTGGCAGAGGTGAACGTCATGATGCCGTGCCCTCGGCATTCCACCACGGGAACTCCAATTGCGACCCCTTCTATATTGATCCCGCTTACGTGGAGCCGGACTACGACCCGTTCTGGTTCTGTACGCCGCCGCCTCACTGGGACAACGCCGCCAAGGTCACGGATCCAGCCGACGTCCGCGCGAAGGTCATGCGCAGCGTCGGAATGATCGTCACGCAAGACACTCAGGCGGGAGTTCCCGGCCTCTCGACGTGTTCGGTCACCCTTATTGATTCGGACAAGGTCATTACAGCGGGCCATTGCCACACGCCGGAAGAGGCGCTCACCAGTTCGGTCACGTTTGACTACGTCACGGATAAAGACGGCAACCGGCCATCTCCTTATAGCCCGAGGTTCTACAAGGTGAAGGAAGTTCTGTTCCATCACCACGACGGCGTCGGCGACTTCAGCATCCTTCGGCTCGCGGAGCCGGTTGTCGGCGTGCCGATTATTCAGCTTCGTCACGACCTGCCGGGTATCGGGGAACAGGTGTTTGGAATCCATCATCCTAACGGCGCCGTCAAAAAGCTCTCTCCGCCCGTGGGGGAGGGATTCTCAACCGTAAAGAGCAGCGGGCCCGGTGGGATAACGGTGCCATCCGGCTTCCACGTATCGGGCGGCAGCTCCGGCTCGGGGCTGTTTGACATGGCGGGCCGAATTTGCGGTGTTCTTTCGGATGGCGACCCCTGCTGCGTTTTCAGCTGCTCCGATCTTTTCTACTTCCCGACAAAGACTATTCTGGCAGCGATCGTGCCCGCACCACCGCCGCCTACGACGCGCGACGTGATGGTCGCGTTCGACCGATCGGGCAGTATGTCGGAAGATGACGGGACCGGCCGCACGAAGATCGAGGCGGCGCGTGACGCAGCTTCGCTCTTCTACCAGCTCATCAAGACGGGAAGCAATCGGGCCGGACTGGTTTCATTCAGCACAACTCCAGTGGTCGATCAGAGCCGCGCGAACGTGACGAGCGGATTGAAGAATACGCTTATCGGCTCACCGCCGTTCATCACAGGTAAGGTGGGCAACCTGAATCCCGGCGGGCGGACTTCCATCGGCGGCGGTCTGGATTCCGCTAAGAATGAGCTGCATCCCGCGGGCGCGAATCCTAGGGCGATTCTGTTAATGACCGACGGGCTTCAGAATGAGGGGCTTGCGCCTGCCGACGTCGATCTGTCCGGGCTCACCATCCATGCGATCGGATTCGGAACCGAATCCAGCCTGGACGGCAACATGCTGAACACACTGGCGACCGCCCATGGCGGCCGGTACTTGCGCGCGGGCGGCGGGCTGACGCTGGAGAAGTTCTTCTCCGACGCGTTCGGCAATATCTTCGAGAACGGGATCATCCACGACCCGGAAGTCGATCTCCCCGCCAATCAGTCGGGCGCCAAGACGCCGTTCCGGATCTGCGGCGAGGATGCGATCACACTCGTCGCCGGCTGGAGCCGCACGGACGCTTCGCTGCTGCTGGAGGTAACCAGCCCCGGCGGGGCGGTCATCACGAGCGCCACGCCAGGCGTGCAGTCGTCGTCCGGACGAACGTGGACCTTCCTGCGGTTCAAGCTGCCGATCGCCGGCGAACGGGATGGGCTCTGGCACGTGCGCGTCGTGCGCCCCGGCGGAGGTGGCGAGTTCCCGCCTCCCAAGCCGGCGATGCGCTACTTTATTAACATCATCGCCACCGGGGGACCGGTGATGTCCCGCATGCCCGATTCAAAGCGGTATTACACTGGCGACACGATCAACCCGCGGGTGCTGGTTCGCTACAGCAACGGCGGCTGGCCAGAGGAGATGAACATTTCTCTAACGGTGACCCGGCCGGATACGAGCGTGGGCAACGCGCTGAGCGCCGCCGGCCTCAAGCCGCCCGGAATCGTGGACGGAGACAGCATCCCCGCCCGGTACGCAACCCTGAAGTCGATCGAAACTACGACTGGCAATCCGGTCGCGAAGTACGTCGAAACGACAATGGCGCTCTCCGATGAGCCCGGCCTCAACGGGTCGTTCGAATCCGGCGGGCTCTTCGGCCGGCCGTTGCCTGATCTGCTGAATGTGGAAGGCAACTACACATTCCAGGCAAAGGCGCAGTACACGCGGGACTGCATCGGCGCGCGGGAGATCATCTGGTCGATCCACGTGGACGTCGGTATCGATCCGGGCAGGACGACTGTCAGCACAACGCCCTTGGGTGAGGGACCGGATGGGGGCCCGTGCGTGCGGATGACCTTCACGCCCGGGGACAAATACGGCAACATGCTCGGCCCCGGGCGGCTCGATGGGTTCACCGTTGTGGCGCAGCCCGGCAGCACGCCGTCAGGTCCCGTTCACGACCTTGGCAATGGCAGCTACCAAGTCGATGTTTGCTCCGAACCGGATTCACTGGAGCCTCCCTCCATCGGCGTTTCGCAGCCGGGGCGTGATACAGTGGTTCTTACGGCGCCGGAGTTCCGGCGGTTCGTGTACAGCGTGAAGTTCGTCTGCGGCGAGCAGAAAGACGATTGCTGCAGCTGCGCTCCGGTGGTGCCGGGCCGATACTCGACCGAGATCAACATCCTGAACCCGCACGGCAAGGTGTCGGCGGTCGGCAAGAGGGTTATTCCGCTGGTAATGGCTGGTGCGGCGACGGGTAGGGAGCCGAAAGTCGCGCTGCCCGCCTTTAGGGAGATCATCCGGTTGCCGGCCCACTCGGCGACAATGGACGACTGCTGCCGGATTCTGGAGATGGCGCTCGGCGCGCCACCTGCCGGCCCGGTCCCGCTCACCATCGGAATACTGGAGATTATCGCGACGGCCGAGATCGCCGTGACCGCGATCTACACGGCGTCTTTCGGAGAGAACGGCCTGCCATCGATGAAGGTGGAGCAGATCAGGTCGAATGTTCTGACCACTTAGCTGTCTCTGTGCGGCTTGAACGGCCCGTGAAATGAAAAAGAAAAAAGCGGTTCTCCGCGTTCCAACAACGCGAACGTTCGCTCGCTCAATCGACACTTCGCCCCGCGTGGGGATCGAGATGTCTGCAATGAATCATCTGCGCTCCCGGACGTCCACTCATTGGTCGTGCGGATGAAAAGCTGACTGCGTTTATGGAACTGGACTCGGCGGTCCGGCGAATTGTCTTGACTAGCTAACGAGATTTCTTCCAAACTCGACACCACTAAACGGATCTGAATCAGGCGGAGGATCATTTCCCCGCTGGTTCTTCGTCTCTTCCGGACCCGCAATCCTACAATTAATGCAGCGGGGAAAGCGAACGGAAGAAGGGTTATCTACCTATGAAAATCCACGCGTTGAAGATTACAATGATTGGCACTGTTTATGTGGCGACCGTGGGCACGGTTCGCGCAACAGCCTTCCCAATCGGAATCAGCAATGGCAACTCGTAATATTTATCTCAAGATCGAAACGATTCCGGGATACTCGCCGGTGGAACCCGACGATCATACGTCGCCGCCGATCCAATACCGGCGGGACTGCATGCGCAATATGGGACACGAGGAGGGTACGATCCCTGACGATGAAGTGGCTTCACGGCGGTTGACAGCGCTGATCTACCGCGAGTACCTCGACTCGCAGTACTTGGTTCCGAAGCCGGACAAGCTCATCGCCGCAGACGTGAACGAGCCTGCCTTCACACGGCGCGTCCCAGGAACTGTAATCTACGCGTGCCGCGGCGATTGGCTCCACATCCATGTCAAGAACGGAGACGTTGCGCCGCACAGCTTCCACTTGCACGGCGTTCGCTACGGGATCGATTCGGATGGCTCATGGCCGTTCGGCACGCAGAGCGACGACGGGCGCCGCTCGGATGAGATCTGTCCAGGCCAGATGTGGACGTATACGTTCCATGTCACCAACGAGACACTAGGGGCGTGGCCGTTTCACGATCACTACCGTAATATCGGCAGCTATGTAAATCGCGGCCTCTTCGGTGGCCTCGTTGTCTTGCCGAAAGGGGAGTACGAGCGATTGCCTCGGTTTCCGTATCCGTCCGGATTCGAGAAGCGCGTGCGGGAGGTGCTTAAGAAGCTGGAGAGCAAACCGGGTCGATCCCATAAGGTGCAGCGTGGCGCGGCAGTGAATCCGATGGCGATGCCCATGCCTGGCCATGTGGGAATGGGTGGGCAATCACCGATGCACGGTCAGGGTATAAAGATCAGCGAGACGCCACCGGAGCTTTTCCCTTACCTGGTTACGCTGGACGAGCTGGCGCACGCTCCCCAACCGATCCCGTCCCGCGAGCACCTTCTTCACGTGCCACTTTTCTTCCACCAGATGAGCGGGGCTCGCGGAACCCCGATTTTCCAGAGCGCCCCTCTCAATCCCGGCGTTTCCTATACATCACCGCAGTTCACGCTCGCCGCAACCTACAATTACATCTGCGGCATCCATGGAGCGTCGATGGCTGGCATTGTCGATGTCGTCCTAGGAGGACCTTCAACGGCCGCGGTCACCATTGTGGACAATCAATTTATCGGCGACGCGGGGACCAACACGGTCAAAGTTGGCGTCGGCGGCGCGGTCACCTGGACTAACAACGGCCTCAGCCAACACAGCGTTGTGGAGCGCGGCGGCGACAACCTTCCCTCTTTTTGCTTCAACGGCCGCTCCTTCGTAGGCAACACCCCAACGATCATAGCTCACGCCGGGCAGCGCATCCGCTGGTACGTATTTAACCTTGATCTAGGGATGGCGTGGCACGATTTCCATCCGCACGCGCAGCGCTGGCAGTTCGCGGATCAAATGATCGACGTCCGCAGCATCGGCCCAGCCGAGTCGTTCATTGTTGAGACTGAAGCGCCGCACGCGCTCCTGCTAGCTCCTCCGTTTGAGCATTGCCACAAGCCCCATAAGGGCGCAAAGGCTTTCCACCTGCGTGGCGATTTCCTCGTCCACTGCCACGTCGAGATGCACATGATGCAGGGGCTCGTCGCGCTGCTCCGCTCGCATCAGACCGTTTACTTGACGCACAAGGAGGCGCAGACGCTCGGAGCCGACGTTGGACTCGCGCTCGATCCGGGCGACAACGCCTGCCCGAAGGTCCAGCTCGATCGCTGTGCGAACACGGTGGGGGGACGCTGGGAAGAGCTTCCGGGCTTGCCCGAGGTTACGTTCATGCACGCCGTGTTGCTACCGGAATCGTCCCGTGTGCTCTACTGGGGCTATGGTCAGCGCGCCGACCAATCTCGCCTCTGGGATCAGGCGACGGGTCTCTATACCCAGCCCTCCAACCAGCCGATCGCAGTCGCCCCCGATGAGAACATTTGGTCTGGGGCCCATGCTTTCCTGAACGATGCAGCAGGGATCGTGCTCGTCCATGGTGGCTTCATGATCGGAGGCGGGGTTAGCGCCGACACTGAGCGCCGAGCCTTCTTGTTCAACCCGACGATCAACACATTCACTCACGCATCCGAACTACATACGGGACGTTTCTACCCGACGACTATCACGCTCGCCGACGGCAGCGCACTCACTCTCTTCGGAGAGGATCATGCCAACGCAGCTGGCACAGGTGTCCAATCGCTCGAAGTCTTCACCCCAGGTGGGGCCGGAGCATGGAGCCCGCCGAAGACAGTACCATTCAACTACTTTTACTACCCCTGGACGTTTCTTCTCCCGAGCGGCGACCTCTTTATCGCCGGGCCGCAGAAACCTGCGCGTCGCTTCGACCCGATGGCGACGCCGATCGTCGATGATCCGGCGCGGCAGTATAATCAACTGACGCCACAGCAGCGCGGCGTAAACATGGATGGAACAGCGGTACTCTTGCCGCTTCGTCCGCCAAATTATGAGCCACGCGTAATGATCGCGGGCGGAACAAGCGACGGGGCAACTTGGTCGCCGACGGAGGTGAACCCACTGCAGAGCGCCGAATGGATCAACCTCTCAGTCGCGGCACCAGCGTGGCGGGCGCTGCCAGACATGAATGTCGCTCGCCGGCATCTGAACTCCGTGTTGCTCCCGGACGGTCGTGTTCTAATCCTCGGCGGTTGGGAGATGCCCCCAGACGGCGGTCCGGTCGAAATCTTCGACCCGGAGGATCCGGCGTCCGGCTTTCAGCTCGGGCCCAACATGAAGTACCCGCGCGGTTATCACTCGGCGGCGATTCTACTTTCAGACGGCAGCGTTATCATGGGCGGCCAGGGCGGCGGGCTGGACGGCAGCACGGTGCCCAACGAGCGCTATCTGCCCTCATATTTCTTCAAACCACGTCCCACGATTACCGGCTCGCCAGCGACGGTTGCTCACGGGGCCACCTTCTCAGTGCAAACAGCTACGCCCGCTGCGATCGCGGAAGTTGTTCTCATTAGCCCGGGCGCGGTAACTCATGGCTTCAATCAGAATCAACGCTACGTCGGCTGTGCAATCACAGGCACAACAGGGACGAATGTCGAGGCCGCCGCGCCGCCGGATGGCAACACCGCTCCGCCTGGTTACTATCTCCTTTTCCTCGTCGACCACGATCGCTCTCCCTCAATAGGAGTCTGGATCCGAGTCGCTCCATAAAGGTTGGTATTGTATCATTCAATTCGGGGCATTCGGTTCCCTCGTAAGGAGCAGCCCGGCAAGGCCGCTTTTTTCATCGATAGAACTAGCGAGGGGTATAGGGGGTATCGAAAATCCTATTATAGGCCTACATCAGGTTTTAGCTAAAAAGCTAGGTTAGACATGATCGAGGACTTAACGGGTTTACGGTTTGGTAAGCTAAAGGTACTAGGTACCTGGCGCTTTTCACCCGATGGAACTAGCGAGGGGTATAGGGGGTATCCAAAATCCTATTATAGGCCTACATCAGGTTTTAGCTAAAAACTAGGTTAGACATGATTAAGGCCTTAACAGGTTTAAGCTTTGGTAAGCTAAAGGTGCCGCTGGTAGGGCCAGTGGGGAGCCAGTGGAGGTGTTGCGCTTATGACCACGATTGAGGTCTTTCAGGCTGCGGCATTGCCGCAGGTCCAAGGTTTCAGCGATGAGCGCATCCGGCTTCTTGCAGCCATCTGCCGGGAAATGCAATTTCTAGTCGCCACTAACTCGTTCTTTTTGCCGACTCGGAAGCTGGGCGAGATCCTTGGTGTGCATTGGACGCAAGCTGGGCGCTGGCTGCGAGCGCTGGAGGTTTTAAAGGTCATCCACCTCGCCCCTGGCGAAGTGCGGAAACGTGGCGGCAATCGCAGCCCGCGTTACCATTACGGCCCTTGTACGCGGAAAGCCGATGTACTCATCGTTACACCGCTAGCACCATCTGAGCCCGCCGTCCTCCTGAACGGCGATGAACCCAACAGAATGAAGGTGCAGCTAACAGCTGACCCGGATGAATCAAAGCTGCTCACTCCTGCAGGAGTGGATGTGTACAGATAACGTCGCAAAAGATTCAGACGACCGCCATAGACCAAAGCCGCTACACCGCGCTCACCTCCGTCGTCGGGTACGATCAATTCCCCCTAAATCACTGAAAGATTGCTATTGCCGTAAATAGTACATCATATTGACACCAACAGGATAACAATGGCGCGATTATTCAAAAGTCATTTGCAGGGCGATTTCGGTTCCGACCACAAGAACTTCGAGGCTGTCGTTCTTGAAGGCCGGGATCTTTGGCATTGGTGGCGCGACAATTTCGCACCCGGAAATCCGTGGAAGCGTGGGCAGCGGATTATTGAAAACCGCGCAGCTTTCCCCGGCTCCCTCATTCAAAGTGATTTCGGGGACGGAGAGCACGGAAACTTCGAGGTCGTCGTTCCGCTGTTCGGCGACGCGGGACTGGTTGAGCTCTGGCACATGTGGCACGACAACTCCGATGTCGACAAGCCGTGGTCCTTCGGTCAGCGCATCACGGAGCCCGGCCGGCGGGTCGTTGGTCCGGCATCGATCATCCAAAGCAACTTCGGATCGGGAGACCACGGCAATTTCGAGGTCGTGGTCCCCGTGGTGGATAACCGGGGACGCGTCGAGTTGCAGCACTACTGGCACGATAACTCGGATGTGAATAACCCGTGGTCAATCGGACAGCGAGTCAGCGACCCTATGCATGAAATCATCGGCGGCGGCTGTATCATTCAGAGCGACTTCGGTAGTGACGATCATGGTAATTTCGAGGTCGCCGCGTGGGTGAGGCTGCCGGACCGCCGCTCCGTGCTTCAGCACTACTGGCACGACAATTCCGATGTCAATCTGCCCTGGCGAAATGGACAAATCATCGTCGAGGGCGCCAAAGGCAACGGTGTGATCATCCAGAGCAGTTTTGGTTCTTCACACGGTAATTTCGAAGTAGTGGTTCCTGTCGAGCAGCCAGGCGCCAGAACGTATCTCCAACACGTCTGGCATGACAACAGCGACGTGAACCTGCCCTGGCGTTTCGGACAGGTGATCAGCGAGGTCGCTTCGGCGGAGGCCTCCGCGTCCATCTTCGAAAGCGACTACCGCTCCGGCGACCATGGTAATTTCGAGGTGCTTTTGGAGGAATGCCGTCAATCGCTGGTAGATTACTGGCATCCTAATGAAGACGTGAACCTGCCTTGGATTCGGCACGCTGTATTGATTGGCGAGCCACCGAACAGGGAAATTCGCGATACGGTTCGCATCTGCCAGCTCACTGGGGAGTCCGACCGAACTGGCTGGAACGGCGCTGGGCAACCGCCGTTTGCGTTCAATAAAACCGAGTCTCGTTATGGAGTGCGTGGGACGGATCTCGGCGTTTCATTCGAGCACAAAAATCGAATTTACTTTCTTTTCGGCGATACGTGGCGGGTCGGAGAGACATCGAGTTCCCACTTCGATTGGGATGCGATCGCGCTGTGCACGGACACTAACGTCGAAGGTGGGCTGTCGCTCACGTTCTATAAGCAGCCGCCAATCGTCCAGGGCATTTCTCAGGGAGGCTTTGAGGTGCCGCTGGATGGCTTCAGTCATGAGGGTCGAATGTTCTGTTTCTTCTCGACCGACCACAGGCATGTCGGGGACGCCGACCTGATGGGTCGCTCGGTGCTCGCGGTTTCAGAGAACGATGGGTATGAGTTTGTGCCCCTGGTCAGCTTTTCGAGGAATAAGTTCATCAATGTTTCGGTCGACCGTGCCTTTCTTGACCCTGTGCAGTCACGGACTATCCGCTGGGCAGAAGGGACCGAGGTCCTTTGGGTATGGGGCAGCGGAAGGTACCGTGCAAGTCCCGCGTATCTTGCCGTGGTCGATCTCGAGGGTCTGCTTGGAGCGATACGGCTGCGCCGCGACGGCCCAGTTGAGTTGCCAGAGATCAACGGCGAGGGCGGCCCCGTTCGATTCTTTGCAGGGACGGAGGCTAACATTTTTTGGAGTCCAAATGAAGCGGATTCCGTTCCCTTATTCTGCGCCGGTGACATTGGCGAACTTTCTGGGCGGCGCAACGCGATTTTTAACCGGTATTTCCTCACCTACAACGCCGGGAACCCTCGAGGCATCACGCTGCGTCACGCGCCACAGCCATGGGGCCTCTGGTCGGACGCGTTCACGATTTTCGATCCTTGGTGGGCATCGGGACCCAATCAGCCCATTGGAATTGGCTACGGAACGTTCATGCACATTCCTTGGAACGTGGCGCATGTTGATAACGTGCAGGATGACGCTTTCCTGACTGGCCGTCGCGATAACGAATGGGCGGGGGAATACGGCCCATACCAGATCACCCGGTTTTCAACGGGGAAAGCCAACCAAGTGTGTAATTTATATTATACTATGTCCACATGGAACCCGTATCAATCAATGCTCATGCGGACTCGCATTCGCGCGGGAGACCTCTTTGAATAAGCGTTGGATAGGATCGTACAGGTCGCATCGCCGGAAGAGATAACTACGTCAGTTTTTAAGAAATGCTACTAAGGAGCTTCGAAAGGAGTAGAGCGCAAAGCCGGGTGGAGGTGGGACTGCATCTCAGCAGTCGATTCCAACGGACAAACGATCTTTGTTGCTGATGCGCATCGCGGTGAGGGAAAGCGGTTCGTTGTGCGAGGCGAAGAAAAGTTGACCGCGTTTGTGGAAATCGAAGCGGCGATTCGCGGTTGCGGCGAATTGTCTTGACAAGTCGCACACATTTCTCGAAACTCAACCTCGCTAAACGGATTCGAAACCGGCGGAGGCCTTTCGCCCCGCTAGGTTCTTCGCCTCTTCCGGACCCGCAATCCCAAAAAGTAAGTTCAGCGGGGAACGGAAAACAAATGAAAGAACCATTGATTCAATTCAAAAAGATAATCCTGCCGTTTGTGAGCGCGCTTTTTTTTGTAATCGGCATTTTCCTGGCTGTATTCGCAATCTGGCCAACCAGCTTACGAACCCTGCACGCTCAAACATCTGACGCTCCGCTGCTTCCCGTTCCTCCAGTTAAGAACGATTGCAACGTTGTATCGCCTGGAGCAATTTTCACAGGCACGCAGGATTTTAACCCAAACGCCCCGGACTGGACCGGTTGGGCATACCCTTACAACCTGATCTACAAAGAATGGATGCGCATCGGTGGACCCGACAGCCCAATCGGTTGCCCTATTGGTCAGGCACACACTGATTCTGACGGCATCTACGTACAGTTCCAACATGGCCAGATTGCCGTTTCTCCCAATGTGTGGGAGCAGGGTGTCGTAGCAGCTTATCAGGATTACCTCACGGGCGAGGGAATAATAGTCGACTGGACTGTCTCCTGGGACGATCCCTCCCAGTATAACTACACGAAATTCCTTGTACGTTGGGATTATTCATCTCAGGGCACGGCCTACCAAGGGACGAACTACCAGCACTTCGACGACGTGGATCCCAAGCCATGCGAGCGTGGGGATGGCGATCAGTGCGATGTGTTGGCCGATATGACCGAGGTCCAGGTATTCCTCCTGCACTATTTCCATGACACACATCTGCGAACAAAGGGTACTTTTCGTCTTCCAGATAATGGATTCAAAGACAGTAATGGCAACCGTGTAGGCGCCGATCACGGGTACGGACATTACAGGATCGAGATCAGAGGGTGTGATGAAGGGGCGATAGGAGAATCTACGTGTAGACAGGATTGGATGCACTCCGTTGAGGTAAACTTTCAGCCAAGGACCGACCACAGGGCGGATTTTCCAATTGACTTGACCATAGTTCCGAGCGCGGATGATGCGGCTTCGTCTAAAGCGACCTTCTTCCAGCGGGCCGCTGCAATCACACTGCACAACGCATGCCTTCCCTTGCTGCCCTACAGTGCTTACCGACACGAAGAGGATTACACGTCAATAATACTGGCAAAGCTCGATTACGCTAACTATTACCAAGAGGACCATTGTCCGGGCCGGAATCTGGGAGGACCTGGCAATCGCCAGGAAGCCTTCGCATCGCTGAGGAACCAATCGATAGACTCCAAGGTGGGCACGACAATCGACAGTTGCCCGGGATGCCGCACCGGTGAGTACGATGTGGCTCTGAGCGGATATATGCCGGTCATCAACCGCTTCGGAACCATTCTGCCAGGCGATGTGTATAACCACATCGTCAACGACCTCCTGGACGAACGAGGCCCGCTCGACCTGAGCGATCACTCCATTTACGCCATCGGGGTGCCCGAATCCGAAAATCACATCAACATGATCGAGAGTTCGCGTTATTTGACCAACGATTTGCTGTACGCGCAAACGGGCGAGCCGCAATACGATAATTCGAGTAATGCAACGGTTGGCCCTCCGCCGGCATTTTCTCCCGTGCCGTCCATGCGCGATTACTGGCTCAACCGCCTGCACAACTTTTTGCAAACGGATTTTATAGAGTACAACGCACGGCCGTATCAAGGTTATTCGATGCGAGCGATCCAGAACCTCTACAGCTATGCAATGGACCCGCAAGTGAAGGCCGCCGCCGGGATGGTGCTGGACTATGTTTCGGCAAAGGTTGCCGCCTCAAGCAGCAACAGTCGTCGCGCCGTACCATACCGTCGCAAAGCTGAATACAATGATCCCTGGCTTATCGGTTTTCACGCTGATGCTCAGTCCGCCCGGATGATGGCGCTGGCGGGCGATCTCAGTATCCTGGAGCAAACGTCACAAAATGTTGATCCCAACTGTAATACGTGCCAAAAGGGCTTTTTTGCGCCATGGTATGGGCGGCCCGATATGGAGATGGCCATTGTGAGCAGCTACCGGGTCCCCGATATTATCCTCGACTCCATGATTAATCCAAAACATCGCATCTTCTACCAGGGCATTCATCACTATGCCGACGAGCAGTATGCGGCGTCTCCGAGCTTCCTGATCAGTGCGGGCGGGCATCATGCGACATATGCATACACGTTCGCTGGAAAAGGCTCAAGCGACGACCTTGGGATGGCCCTGCCGACTACGGTGATGCCCACAGGATTCTTCATCTCCCGCGATGACCTTATCCGGTTCAATGGCTCAAGCGACGATACAACCCGTTCGAACATGGGCGTTGCCCCGAATTTCGCGTGCGGCATCAACCCCCCTGTATTGCCCGATGCGTTCAACAAAGATCTGGGGCTGTACGATTCCAACGGAGTTCCCTGCGTAGATCAATCTACCCCGTGGACGTTCATTAATTTCACTTCGGCCTGCAGGCTAAATACACCTCGCCTGAATGACGATACACACTCACCGAATGGCTTTTACGCTGCGCTCTACCAGCGTACTGATCCAGCTCCGGGGATAGAATCAATCATCCAACCGGGGTCAATCAAGACAGGGTTTGTCGAAGTCTTCGATACACAAGTCAACCCCAATGTCAGCTTTGGCGAATTCGTGCAGCATGTCCTCGCGGCCAATGATAAGCGCGAGTACCATGCGTTTGCAAAGAGCAACACGTACGTAACGATAACCGGGCAAGAGATTGGGTTCGAGCTCGCGCCCGACAGCCGAATTCTTGACATCAAAAACGGCCCGGCGCCGGTACAAAGCACCAGTGATTTTGCAACAGGTACGATCATTCAAAGCTCGGGTACATCCGGCCTGGTCACGATCACCAACCCTTACACGGGCGAGAAACTAACCTTGGACGACTCGAATCCCTCCAACCCTGTACGGTCCACGAGCACTATTCCCGCTTACGCCCGCGATACCTGCCTAGTTGGCTTTGTATGGCGCATGGCCGACCCGACCGACCATGTTTGTGTAACGACCGCGCAATACGATAGCACACAGCTCGAAAACAAGGTTGCGCAGGCGCACACCGTGCCGGGTACGGTTGATACGTGCAAACAAGGCTACCGGTGGCGTCTTGCCGATGCGACCGACCACGTTTGTGTGCTGCCGAGTTCATATATCCAGGCGCAATGGGACAACAAACTGCGGTTGAGCCGCTTGGCTGCTCCATTGCCGTAGCGGACGGCATGATGGTGTCGGTTAGCGGCTTTTTGTTTCGCCCCGCTCACCACTCTTTGAAATCGCCCGCGTGTTCATGCGTCTCGATCACGTTGCCCGCTTCATCGACTACGATTTTGCGCTTCATGTACACGTACACTTTTCCATATGCTGGCCATCGTCCCTCCAGGGCGCGCAAGGTATCGTGTTTAATGTCTTCCCAGCATCCAAGTTTGCTACTCCATGACCCATTTTCGTTTAATCTGGCAGCGTGTGAAAATGTCCGATCAGGATAACCGTAGATCGCGAGTTTTTGATACCCGGCTTCATAGGTTGCATCAGCGCAGATTTCGAATCCAATCAACTCGTAAGCCTTAACAAAACTATCTACGTCAAGGTCAAGTGGTGCCTCAGCAGGCCAATAATGCCAAGGCTCTACCGGCGGCTGCATCCATCTACTTGCATCTCCTGCAGCCCAAGCAGCGCAATTGTTACGATCATTTTCCTCGCTGGTTTTTTCGTATATCGACCGATGAAGGTTCGGAAAGATGTTTTCCCTATCGGGCGAAATCCATTGGGGCATACCTTTTGGTTCTGCTACTCCACCACCGTGTCCATGCTGTGACCGCTTCTTCGATGGTGGCTTTCCCTTGCGCAGGATTGTCTCTGGCAATCGCTCGCAAGGCCCAGAACCAGTGACTCGGAGCGGTTTGTATTTCCCTAATAAGCATTGGCAGGGCCCGTTCTCCCATACCGATAATTTCTTGGTACGCCGGATGAAGAATCTTTTGTTGAACTATCGAGAAGTGGCCCGTCTCGCGCTTCCACCTGTCCGCAAGAAGCTCAAAAGTGATAGCGTCGCTAATGCTGGTGTCCGGCGCCCAATTGAATCGGTAAACCGTCTCAAATCGAAAATCTCGCGGTGGCAACTTAGCAAAATGCCACACTATCTTGTTAAACGTCGTTGCTTCGGAGGCGGGAACATGCCAATAAGTTCGAGGGTACGTTCGCTTGCCTCTAATGATTTGGGCGCCCGCTAGTGTTGGTTTGTCTGAATAATCAACGACACGTGGTACCTGCTGAATATTCAAAGTGGCATTCATTTGTCCTATTCTTCCGTTCCTTCAATCTTCTCACCCATAGCCTTGAGATAATTGCTCAGTACGTCATAAACCGAACGAGCGCCAGCTCGTGTTAAAACGATATCAACTTCTAATTCACGAAACCACCCCTCTTTCACTTCCCTCTTCTCGACCTCTTCGCGGGTCACAGCGCCTTTCTCGTCGAGTGCAAAATACACCGATGTCGGAATCGGGGCACGTTCACTATAGAATGTGAGATGTACGTTTCCCCAAGCATTTATGCTGCACCAGACACCGTCTGAATGGACAACACGAAACAACGCGCTCTTCTGTTGATGAACTCTGACCGATGTTACAACTTTCTCGTTGCTCGCGGGGTTTGGAACTTTTTCTTGGCTCATCATTATACCTTTCTGTTTGCCAGCGGGGTTAGCGTGACGCTTAGTGGGCACATTGCCGATCAGCTCTGCAAAGGTCAAGTGTGGACAGGTGTCCGACAGAATCAACGCCAAAGGCGTCCACTTAGAAGAAATTTAGCAGGAGGCCGCTAGAATCGCCGGAACCCCCCTCAACCGCTGCGCGCCCTGACATTCCCGGCTCGCCGGACGCGATCCTGCGGGCGCACAGGCGCGGATTTGGCCCCCTCAGAACGATTATCAGACGCCGACAGCCCGTTTTGACCGGCTTTTCACTGGTAAACTGGCAAAACTGAGAATCGAACGACAAACATGGACGATGTCTGAATTTACGTTCTGACTTTGGGATTAAAGGCGCCGAAAAAGGCTCTCTTTCATAGGTAAAAGAGCGGGTGAAGGGAATCGAACCCTCGTGTGCAGCTTGGGAAGCTGCCGTTCTGCCATTGAACTACACCCGCGACGCGATTTTGATTTTAGATTTTCGATAGGCGATTGCAACCGAAACAAGTCGTAAGTGCAAAATCGCCGCTCGGCATATTCGATTTTGATGGTTGACATGAATTGCGCGAATTAAGCACGAATGATTGAAGCAGCGTTTGTGGAGAATTCAACAATCTGCGCAGAAGCAGTTGAAAACTGCGCTGCGCAAACTGGTTACTTCCATTTCCTCATCTGCTCGGGAAACGGGCATTGTGCGCAATCGGAGTTATCCTGCATGCAGAAGTCGTCGTAAATCTGGAGCAACCCTTGCTGGTGCGCGACGGTTCGCAGAAATTGCTTCCGGTGCGAATCACTTCCAAAAAGACGCGTCAGACATCAATCCGCCATGTGACGGATTCGCCGTGGCGAACATCTTCAGAGAGCCAGAACGGAAAGAGCACGTTCGCCAGAATTTCCGCAATACGCGATTCACCGATGAGCGCCATCGGGTTGGGCGACGCAGCGGCGGTGAGTGTGTAATGAAAATTCCAAAGCGGATGATCCAATTTGCAGAAAAATTCTCTGGCTGTAGAGGCAGGCGTGTCGCCTGTAACAGCTTTGCTTAACACTTGCCGAAACCATAGCCACTCGCGCGCCAAAGCCGCCAGCGCGGCCAAACGGCGCTGCGGATGATTTACCGGACGGGTGTTGCTGATTCGCCAAATCTTGGCGGGCAAAATCAAACGTTGCAGCACATCGCGATGCGGCCACCAGCGGTCCCATAATTGCCGCACGTAGTCGCGCGTCGATTGTTTGTAAACATCCAGGTCGGCCGTTTGCAGGAAGCCAGCCACGCCGAATAGCAGCGATTCAATATCCTGCGGGGTTTCACGCAAAAATTTCAACGGCAAACGCTGGGCAATTAGAGTGAACGGCAATTTGTTCTCCTTGTAACCAAGCGCGGCCGCGATTTCTTGAAACAATGACTCTCAATCTTGTTGCGAATCCGATTCGCCTTTTGCTGCAAGCGAAATTGCGCGGCCGCATCCAGCACGCTCCGAACGCGGTCTTCCCGCAGATCTTTCAGTGGCGCCTGACAGCGTCCCGGTCGCGCGAGCGGCAGGTTCGCACCAAATGCGTCCGGTAACATTTTGGGATCGATCCAAACCTGCGGGACGTTGCGGTTCGATTTTGTGCAGGCAAAAAACTCGCGGTCGCTCTTCTCGGCGAACACGTGGAGCACAGTCTCTTCAAATGCCGGATTCGTCGCGTGCCCGTGCGCTTCCCAGTTGCGATCGAGCAGATCGATCTCGATACAACCGCGAATTGGTTCACCCCCGTTGATCCGAATCGCAGCATCGCAAAAATCGGGTCCGGCTTCGCGATTCCAAACACCAAACTGGACAATCTCGATCTTGTCGCCGTCGGTGCTGACAAAGTGTTTCCCAAAATCCCCAGTAAACCAGCGCGCTTGCAGTTCCAGTTCCGATGGAATCCGCGGCGAGACGAACAGGGCCCGCTCGCGAACGCGACCGGTATCGCGTAATTGTGCGTAACGATCTCCAAGCAGCGCCCGCATGCTTCCAGTTGTATTGCACCCCTCGAGGGAGAGCGATTACTAAATCGCGGCTAGCCGCCTTCGCCAAGGCTACGGCGAGCGGAGAGAAACCGCCGCTGGTTGTTCTTGCAACGCTGGTTCGGTCAGCCGCTCGCCCAAATACTGCACGATCTGCTCGACCAAAGCCGTATGCGGTCGTGGGAAAATAAACAAATACTTCGGCCCTTTTCCGACAGCGGGGAAAATGACCAGGTTCTCGCAGAGAAACTTCGGCTCGTGAGTTACGACCGAGCCCTCCAAGTTAATTGTGCGCGCAAATGGACGCCCATTCTTGCGCGCCACGAAAATCATTTTGTGTGGGTCTTCGTTCGTGGCGACGAGCGCGCCGAAAAGATTCGCTGGAATGCGCCGCCCGCGCCCGCTAACGCACGGCGCAGCCCAGGCGATTGTTTCGTCCAGAATATTTTCCTGGCTGAAAACGGACGCCAGCCGCGGCGGCGGGCTAATCGGCAACTTCACTGGCACGTTACGATCGGCCGGCCCATTCAATTTTTTCCAAGCCAGCCAAATCTTCGCTTTCATGGCGCGCAAAATTCTTGGGGCAAAATAGAAGAACGCAGCGATGCCGACTAAAAGGATCAGCAAAGCAAGCAGCGGATTAAAATGCATGAGAGCCAGTCCCCCCAACACCGCGGCATCTTCTCCCAGACTCAAGCTAATGTTCGAAAATGGTTCCGGTGAAGTATTGCTGGCCAGGCGCGTAGCAGCTTTCGCTGTGTGGGCGACAAGGGTCGTGCCGCCAGCAAGCAGGGCGACGACTACAGTGAACGCAGGGCTTGGATGACCGAGCACCTGAATTGCAAGCAGAGCGCCGCCAATCGGACGAATGACAGTGTGAACAACATCCCAGGCGGAGTCGATCCATGGAATTTTATCGGCGAAAAATTCGAGGAAATAGAGAATACCGGCGACTGTGATGATCCACGGGTTGCCGAGGACCTCGAGCGATTGATACTGCGGCGCCAGAGTGATCCAGTGAAAATGGATGGCGAGTCCACTGACGAAAACCGTGAGGTAAAGATTGATGCCGGCGAGCGCGGCGAGCCCGAGAGCGACAGCAAGCAAGTCAAGTTTCTCCACGAGGGAAAATATCCTCGCACGTGAGTTATTGTCACGCGCCGATCTGATTGGAGGGCGTTTCTGCGAAACGCCGGCCCTTAATGGCGTCTGACACAGACGCCCTACAGTTCATTTGCCGCGCGCGACACCGGCCTCTACAATCGCACCCATGCTCGACATTCGGCTGATTCGGGAGAACCCGGATTTTGTTCGTGAGCGGCTCGCTACGCGCGGCGGCGGTGACGAGGCACAGATCGAGGAAGTGTTGCGAGTCGATGCGGAGCGGCGCAAAACCCAAACCGAATTGCAACGATTACAGTCCGAACGCAATCGTCTGAGCAAGGAGATCGGCGGAAAAAAATCGCGCGGAGAGGCAACAGATGACCTCGAATCGAGTGTTCACAAAATCGGCGAACAGATCATCGATCTTAACGCGAGCGCAAACGGATTGGATGGCCAGCAGAAAGATTTGCTGCTGGAAATTCCGAATTTGCCGCATGAAAGCGTGCCGATTGGCAAGGACCCGAGCGCCAATCGCGTCGTGCGCAGTTGGGGCGAAAAACCGCGATTAACCGAGCCAGCCGATCATGTTGCACTCGGCGCAAAGCTAAAGCTCTTCAATCTGGAGCGTGCAGCAAAATTGAGCGGAGCCGATTTTATCTGTTTCACCGATGCGGGCGCGAAACTGGAACGGGCGTTGATCAATTTCATGATTGATCTCCACACGCGCGAGCATGGTTACATCGAGATTAGTCCGCCGTTTTTGGTGCGGCGCGTTTGCATGATCGGCACATCGCAGCTCCCAAAGTTCGAGGCCGACATGTACGGCCTGGAAGAAAACCAGCTTTTCCTTGCGCCAACTGCGGAAGTCCAACTGACGAATCTTCATCGCGATGAGATTTTGAGGGTTGCCGATCTTCCTAAAAAATTCGTTGCCCACACGCCGTGTTTCCGGCGCGAAGCTGGCGCCGCGGGACGCGAGACGCGGGGGATCATCCGTGTGCATCAATTCGACAAAGTGGAACTGGTCAAAATCACAACGCCAGAAAAATCATACCAGGAACTGGAGTCGCTCACGATTGACGCAGAACGCGTGTTGCAATTGCTAGATTTGCACCATCGGGTGGTCGAGCTTTGCACCGGCGATTTGGGTTTCGGTTCGGCCAAGACGTACGACCTCGAAGTGTGGTCGCCGGGACAAGACGCTTACCTGGAAGTTTCCAGTTGCTCAAATTTCGAAGATTTCCAGGCGCGCCGGATGCAGCTTCGGTTCAAGAATCGCGACGGGGAAAACCGGTTTTGCCATACGTTGAACGGTTCAGGCGTGGCGCTGCCCCGATTATTCGTGGCACTGATCGAAAATTTTCAGCAGCCGGATGGGTCGGTGCGCATCCCCGAAAATTTGCAGCCCTATTTCGGAGCGAGCGAGATTCGTTGAATTGTAGCAGCGTCTGTGTCAAACGCCGAAGCCGCCAGTGAGTTTAGTCATCTCCGATTGAGCGAGCGCCTTGCCCTGTTCCACCGCCTGCTTGACCGCACTTAAGACCATTTCCTCGAGAAATTCGACATCATCTGGATCGACAACCTCCTTGTCGATCTTGATCGCAACGATGTCGCCTGCGCCGTTTGCTGTCACTTTCACTTTTCCGCCGCCTGCGCTTACTTCGACAGTTTTCTTCTCGAGCTCGGCCTGAGTTTTAGCCATTTGCTCCTGCATCTTCTGCGCCTGCTTCATCAATTTGTTCAAGTTCATGATGCGGAAGTCACGATTTGATTTGAGCCTTGAAAATCTCGATGGCTTCCTGGATCAGCGGATCGTCTTTGAACAATTCAGCCGACTTCACCTCGCCGGAAAGATCCCCGAAAGCTTTTTGGGGTAGAATTCCTTCCTTCGCCACGAATTTTACCGACCAATCGCGTCCGCTGGCTTCCCTCAGGAGCGTTTCCAGTTGACGGCGATTGTTTGCGCTGGCCAGCGATTCAATCTTTGATTTGTCATCCGGCGAATGCCCGAGCAAAAAATTGCGGCCATCAATTCCGATCGGACGAATTGCTTCGCTTAATGTCCGCAAAAATCCCTTTGTTGGAATTTTCGCGACGACCTTCTGCCACAATTCATCTGCGTCCAACATAGCAGTTTCGGCAACGCGCGTTGCTGTAGTGGCAGCCGTGTCGGCTGCCAGGTTTTGAGACGAAGGCGACCCTCCTTCGCTAGGCTTCCGCGCGGCACGCACGCCTGCCGCCACAGATGGCGATTCTTTTTCTGAAACAGCCTTGCCATCACGAAGCTCTCCGAGTTTTTCGATCACCTCATCCAGCGTTGCCTGCCTGAGACTCTGGATCGCTTTGATGATTGCGACTTCGAAATGCAGTTTTTTGTTCGGCGCCCATTTCATGCGGCCTTCGGCTGCAGCAAATTGATCGATCAACTCGAGCAGCCGATCGTTTGTGATCAATTCCGCATGCGCGGCGAGCGATTTTTGCGCCTCGGGATCGACATCTTCACTCAGCGCGTCCGGCTTCGCCTTGAACACGAGCAGATCCCGCAGGTAAGCGATCAAGTCCGACATCAGTCGCATCATGTCCTTGCCGGCTTCGCTTTGTTGGTGGAGCAGATCGATGGCGGCTGGCGTCTCGCCGTGCAAAATTCGCCCGGTAAGATCGACAACAGTTTGTTCGCTCGTAAATCCGAAAACATTGAGCACATCGCCCTCGGAAATTTTTTCTCCGCAGAACGCGACGAGCTGATCGAGCATCGATTCCGCATCGCGCAGGCTGCCCTCCGCGCCGCGCGCGATCGCATGCCCAGCCGCAGGCTCCAGCGTGATTTTTTCCTTGTCGGCAATGAATTGCAGATGCTGCGCAATCAGATTAGCGGGAATGCGGTGAAGATCGAAGCGCTGGCAGCGACTCAGAATGG
>WNFX01001107.1_pt1 | contig 27479 bp, 27 predicted proteins | sample 5400111 | NCBI WGS metagenome assembly WNFX01 (sample SAMN13153363, study PRJNA577476) | soil metagenome | isolation source: 40 cm soil or saprolite under grassland replicate 1 | place: USA:California | collected 2016-06-15
ATCACCACGTACAGCAATGGTTCCAGGGATCCAGGGCAACGGTTAGTGTGTATTGCGAAGCGCCTAAAAGTGTGTAAGTGAGTCTGAGTCAAGCCGGTGTAGCTCAGTGGCAGAGCAGCGGTTTTGTAAACCGCTGGCCGTCAGTTCGAATCTGACCACCGGCTCTTACCCCCTCAAAATGCCCCTCCAAAAGCTACAGAAGCCATTCTAAGCACTTTCACCAGGAGTGAGCAAAAGTGCTCAAAGTAGCCCGATTTTTAAACAACCGCATGTCTTCAAGCCTCATCGAAGACAAGAATATATCACACCACACGGTCTTTAGACGACTTACGAAACCCACCTTTTTTGTTCTTTGTCAAGTTCAGAGAAACAACCGGCGAGTGCTTCGACTGGTCTTGACGAGCATTCCGGCTCACGAAGTCCTTTAAGTAACGCTCCGTCACCGTCACACTACTATGGCCCAACAGGAGCGAAAGCTTATATATTTCCCCTCCATTCTCTAGAAACATGCGCGCAAAGGTATGACGAAACGTATGTGCAGAAACTCTCACACCCGTAATACCGGTTTTCTTCTCAAGCTCATACAACAACTGGTCTATCCCACTAGGCGTCAAGGCATTACCAAACCGATTAATAAACAACGTCGTGTTTGTAGCACTCTCCGGTTGACGATACACATGAACATACTTCCATAGATGCTGAGCCGTCTCAAAACTCAATCCCACCTCCCGCTCTTTACGACCCTTCCCAAAGACCTTGACAAACGCCCCATCAAGGTTCTCAAGAAACACCACATCCAGCGTCAAACCACACAGTTCAGAGACACGAATACCTGTATCCAGCAACAGAAGAATAATGGTGTAGTCACGGTACCCAATCGTTGTACGCTCATCACAAAACGCGAGCATTGAGCGTATCTGTTCCTCGCTAAAAGTCTTGATCACATACTTTCCTACCGTCGGGTTATCCAGACGAGCCGTAGGGTTCTTCGCTAACAATTCCTCCGCTTCACACCAGTTAAAAAACCCTTTCACCACCTGAACATACCCCTTAATCGTGTGATCAGCCATCAAACCATTCTCCTCTGAATGCTTACTAGGATGATCCTCATATGCCTTCGACTCTCTCAGATCCTCAACATACTCACGCAACAGATTGATATCCACCTGCTTCAAAAGAGTCACCTCATGCTCTTCACACAGAAAAGTAACAAGATGAGACAACTTCTGACGATACCACCGGATCGTGTTATCACTTAACTTCTTCGACCTACAGAAAAGCAAGTAACCTTTTATAGCATCAACCAGCTTAACAGACTTAGCCATAGAACACCTCCTTCTAACTAAAGGGTTGACATTTATGTTAAACTAGAAAAGTCATCGAACAGACCGACCTGCTTGCAGGATTGAAACGTCACAGCAAGGCCAAGAAACACTGGCAATGTTGCGGTCGAAAGACCGCCCGACCTGCTCGCAGGATTGAAACGCAACCAGCCGACCACCAAGATGCAGAAGCACCGCAGTCGAAAGACCGCCCGACCTGCTCGCAGGATTGAAACCGGAAAAACCACCTCCTACTTATGCAGTCTCGATATCACGATCAACAGCCAACGGACGACGGTAGAGCTTGACCAGCTTGCGCTGCACCTCACGCGCAAAGTCCTTGTTTTTCTCTTCCAGAAAATCAGGCACATTTTCCGCCAGCCAGTGCAGAAACAACGAGAAATCCATATCGGGAGATGCCAGAGAACCACCGACCCAGGCAGAAAGCGAGGAACCATAGCCCACCAGCGCCTCTAAAGCTTTCTCGATATTGCGCTGCGCGTGTGCTTGACGAATGATCTTTCCAAAGTGCTCAGGCGTCTTGTTCGGCTCCTGAAAGGCGTTTTGCACCACCGGCCACACAGGGTGGGAAGGCCAGCGCGCACGGTTGCTATCTTTGGAGGGACGCACACAGCGCAGCCAGCCATCCGGCAAGCCATCTTCACCACCAGCAGCATGACCAACCGCATAGGCCCACAAGAGCGGAAGATGCTGCTCAATCTCGTAAGCGTCTTCGATCCCATGCAGCATATTCCCTTGCTTGATCGTATGAATAGCTTCACGGCTAAACTTGGCTTCCACCCTCCATACGACGGGAGACTTTTCCTCATCCCATCCATTCGCTTTCCAGAGCGGCACAAACCACAGCTTGCCAGAGGAGCGCATCTCACGCGTTTTGTCGTAGATCGTGACACGCACCGGACTTTTCTTGACCGCGAAGTCAAAACCCGTATCATGCAGACCAGATGAGAAGCTGTCTGCTTTCATCTCAAGCAGCTGCTCACCTTCACTCTGATCACGGCGCTTGATCGAATGAGACACGAAGTTTCGCTTCTTGTTCAGACGCTCGACATCATGCCAACCAGCCACATCAGCGCACAGATCGATCATCGAGGGTTGCAGATACAGCATATTCCCTTCAAAGGTGTTATAGAGCAACTCATGTACCTGCACAATCGCATCAGTGAGCGTCGGACAGGACCAGAGAAAACGACTGTTGAAACGCACTGATGCAATCCCGTTCCACTTGCCACGCGAAATGTAGAGAGTGATATCATCAGTTTTCAGCATCCATTGCCATTGCCCACGACCGGCGCCGTTCGGCTGCATGTGTAAGGTCGCATGGCGAAAGTCCAGATCAGTAGGAAACGGCTTGTGCGTGGATTGTGCCTGCTGCTTCCAGGCGTCAAGCCGAGACACGAAGGAGTCAGGTAGATCACGCTTACAAGGCAGACCAGCGTCATCAGTGTAGTACGCATTCATGCCGAAGGTATCCACACCACGATTGACAATATACTTTTTGCTCATACTCATCCTTTCTACCAGGAAAGACATCCTACAAAACGTACAAAAATGACATACCCGTAAAGACAGCAGAGAAGCCAGACGAGACACACAAGAGATGTAGAAATAAGGGCGCGGTATACTTGTCTCGCGCCCATAAGGGAAGGGAAGCCACCGCCCCACCACCAGGACGGTTTGAAGGGAATGCCGTGTCATCATATCGGCGCTTGTTTGTCGTTGTGTACGTGTCGTGCTCTTGTTCGGCTCAGGTTGGGCATGCGACGTGCAGGCGTACAGGCGTGCAAAAAGCACCAGCCACCATAACGCTGAACGGCTTGAAGAGTGTGCGTGTAGGAGGTACAGCCCGTTTCGTCTTCTAGAGACCGATGCACATTGATTATGGGACAATACAGCCGCTTTGAGAAAAGTGACGGCGAGAATGCCCTGTAACCACGCTACGAGACCATTCTGAGCGTCCTGTTGTCGAAACGTACGATCATACGCCTGAACGCTCACAGGCCACTTCTCAACGATGAGCCTCTGACCAGCCTGTAGAGCCAGTTGACAAGATACAAGGGGAAGAGAGCGGAGAGGGGTATATAAGTCAAAGGGTATGGAAAAGGGACGAAGAAAAGAGACACCTTTCACCGGCACCAGCCGTATGGCGTGGAGCGTGGAGCGTGTGGTGCGCACAGCGAAAGGCGTCATTATCATGGTACTCCCTTGCACGTTCAAACAGCCAACTGAAGACGAGGCGTAAGGTATGCCTGTAAACGCTCTTTCGCCTTACGCTCTGCATGACTCACCGACTGAGGACTGATCCCAAGAACCGAAGCCGCCTCAGCTTGCGTGTAGGATTGTCCATCCAAACCATAGCGCATCGGAATGACATCACGTTGTCGCTTTGTCAGAACTACCTCTACCGCCTCATGTATCAACTGAACCAACCCATCTTGATACTCTTGAAAAGCTGTGCACGGTGACTGAAAAAGACTGACAAAATCACGATGATCTTCATTCTCATCCTCGACAAGCAGCCCTTCGAGACTCACGACCGACGTACGCAATTGAGCAAAAGCCAACAAGTCCTCCACCTCGTCACGCTCTATTTTCCCCTCCGCTACAATTTCCTCCGTGGTTGCAGAGCGACCAAAACGGAGAGACAATTGACCCTTGAGACGTATCACCTGATCAATTTTTTGCTGGACGCGCCAGGCGCAGACGTTCACCATCGGGTCTCGATAACGAAAAGCCGAGTAAATCACATGACGGATACACATCCGTGCAAAGTGAGAAAAGCAATGATCAGGCCCAGGCACATGACAGTCAATGGCTTGAAGCAAACCGAGATTTCCTTCTTGTACCACATCCATCAAGTCCATACTCAGGAACCTTCGAACCCAACTACGCGCCACCTGAAAAACCACCGGCTGGTACGCTTCTACCAGACGGTCACGGGCGTCTTTTGCCAGCAGCGCATAACGTGCGTTCTCAGGGAAGCATTTTGCACGGGCCACACAAGCAAGAAGCGTTTCTTGTTCCTCATCAGAAAGCGGCTCGATCCAGGCGAGCTCGCGTTGATACTGATCAAGAGCCAGATACGACATCCCAGGGACATCGGCGTATCGCTGATCAGCGTTGACAGAAGTGGTTGTTTGCATAGATCACCTTTCATGTCTCTCATTGACACACCAGGCTCTCTACTGCATACTGAGCCTAGAGAACCTAGCGACGCCTCACCAAGCACAAACTACGTCTCTACGCTGGACTCGTGGTAGCAGCCACGAGCCAGCATCTTTACGCCTACGAGAACCCCCACAGCCGCTTGCAGAGATCACAAAGCAGAAACACCCGCCGTTTCCCTTGCCCGTCTCGCGTGACCACCGCAGAGCACAAAGCACGGTGGCGGCACCAGTGACAGTAGGTCTCAAACAGATCTCTCACCACCGTCTCCTACCACCTCACCGTACGGTTATGCTGCTCTAACAGGCGACGCCCTTCACGCCCCACCGCCTCAACTTTCCGCTCAGCCAGACGACGACCAACAACACCCGCCAGTTTCAGCAGGACCAGCAACAGCACCACCCCGATGACAACCCAAAGACATGTCATAGAAACACCGCCTTTCTTCATAGAACCGCTTGTTCTTTAAAGTTACGCATGATACAATGTTACGTAACTTTATAAAAATTATACCTGACACTCTCAACTTTGTCAAGGAAAAACAACGCAAGTTGCGAGACCTTCGCAAAAGTGATAAAATACATGGAAACTAACCACCTCACAACAAGGAGAAAGTTATGGCGAACAGAAATAGACAATTAACTGTTTTTATCGACGGAGAATCTTACTACACAGCACAAAAAGCACAAGACGTACTTGAAATGACATATAGTGCGGTAAGAAACCAAGTCTTAGCAGGAAACATAACAGCAAAAACCCCCAAAGGCAAAAGACAACTATATTATAGAGGAAAGGATGTAGAAAGGTTAGCAAGAGAAGTAAAAGCATTAATGATACACAGAAGAAACAAGCCAACCAAGTTTGAAAGAGTAAAAACGAGAGAGGAAATGGAAGAATGCCTAGAAATCAGTCAAGCACTTTTTAATGTAGGAAGAGGCTTACTTGACGAAAACATGAAAGTACTAGAAAAAAATCCTGAAACCTACTACCTACTAAAAGATGAAGATCAAATCGTAGGTTTCACTATCATATGGCCGATCAAGCAAGAAAAGCTCAACAACATACTAGCACAAACTCTACCAGTAAAAGCACTACCAGACGATATAGAAGTTTTTGAAGAAGGGAAAAGCGTAGACATATACATAGCCACAATAGGAGTAAAACCAGTTTTTAACAAGGCAGAAAAACACTCCTATGGAGCTAGACTTATATCAGGCTTAATAGAAACCATAATAAACCTAGGAGAAAGAGGAATACCCATAGGCGTCATTGCCGCTAGAAGTAACATGCCAGAGGGAATCAGACTCATGAGAGGCCTAGGCTTTACCGAAATCAAACCTCTCTCACCCGAAAGAAGAACCTTTGTGATTAACATCAAAGAGTCTGGTATTCCTTTTGTACAAGAGTACCAAAAAGCACTAGAAGAAAGCAGAACAACTGCACATACATAACTTATTAACTTACGTAACTTTCGTAACAACCACATGTCTACATTCTAGTAAGAGGAACTGACAAAGCAGCTTCGCACCTACAACGAAAGCAAAATAGCAACCACAACAACCACATGTCTACGGCTAAAAGCATAGCAATCAATAGTAGATAAAGACAGGTGAGAAGCGGATTGAGAGGAAATAAAGAGGTAGAGTAGTTTTGTAAACCGCTGGCCAGGAGTTCGAATCTCCTCACCGGCTCCCTCTGAACCCAGGTCTAGCCTGGGTTCATCTTTTTGACCTTGCTGCCCAGATCCGCGTTGACAGCAACCGTGACAGCAACGGGGTTTTGCGGATCCGTGAGCAAGGTATTGAGACGACCGAACGCCTCTTCCTGAAGCGACGGGAGCACGTGTGAGTAGGTATCAAGTGTCAATGACACCTGTGAATGGCCCAAGATTTCCGAAACGATTTTAGGATGAACGCCAAGCGAGAGCAGCAGGGTTGCACTCGAATGGCGCAGGTCGTGGAACCTGATGGCAGGTAACCCGGCCCTTTCCAGGAGCGGACGAAAAGAGCGTCGAAGCAAGTGGCTTCCATCGATCGGTTTCCCCACCGCGTTGCAAAAAATCCAATTCCCATCAACCCATGCAGGACCAGCTGCCAATCTCGCCTCGTTCTGACGGACGCGGTGGCGCTTGAGCGCCTCGGCGGCCATCGCAGTGAGATGGACACTTCTCCGGCTCTTTGGCGTTTTCGGCTCTGACACTGTCAACCCTTTTTTGGGAACATAGGCAACCGTTCGTCGCACCTGGATTTTCCCTCCGGAAAGGTCGATCCATTGGAGCCCGAGAATCTCACCCTGGCGGAGGCCGCCTGTAAGAGCAAGTACATAGAGTGCCTCTAACGGATCGTCCTTTGCCGCAGCGAGAAACTGGAGCGCCTGCTCCACATTGAGCACAGCCATCTCTTTCTTCGGGACACGGGGAGGGTCAACCGCATCGCACACGTTGCGTCCAACAAGGCCCCATCGCAGTGCGCTGTTCAGAGAGCGGTGAAGCACACGATGGATGTGTTTCACCGTCTGCGGTGCATAGCCCTCGTCAAGCTTTGTTTTGTACAGTTTTTGAAGCTGCTGCGGCGAGAGCTTCTGCAGCTTGACCTTCCCAAGCGTTGGAAGAACATGCAGTTCCATCAGTTCGCGATAACGGATGTAAGTCCGGTCGCGAAGATTGAGCTGGGCTGTATCCTCCAGCCACGTCTTTAGAAAAATTTCCAGCGTTTGATCCGCAGTGGAAAGGATAATTCCTTGCTCCTTTGCACGATTGGCACGCTGAACTTCCTTGAGCGCCTCCCGTTGTGTTTTACTATAGATTGTTTTCCGTTTTCCATTTTCGAGAGAGATCGAAGCAACCCAGCGCCCATCTTTTCTCTGATAGACGCTGCCTTCACTGTTTGCTCGCTTACTCATAGCGATAACAGCTTTCCTTTCTTTCATACCGTCATTGCTGCTCGCGTTGTCTTGAAAGATCAACAACGCGGCTAATGACTGATTTGAGTAGTTGTGAATGGTTTCTTCGTCTTCTCTCATCTCTCTCCATGCCGTGTCCTCGTAGCCAGCGTATAGAAACGTCGCTCCTGGTGATCTGCACACCTACAGTGATATGGCTCTGGCCATCGGGAACACAGTTCGTATAGTAGCATAGACAGAAGAGAATGTGAACAGACGTACCATCGAGAACCAGGACCAATTCTTTATTTTCGTTGAATGCTCTACCATGTCCTTGTTCCTGAACCAGGAAACGGACAGAGCCACGAAGTGACTCGTTCATAAGGAATTTCCTTTCTGTGGGGATCGAGGGATTGCATCTGGTAGCTCTCTTAGATGCAAAGAGAGCCATCAGATACGCGAAAACTGGTTTTGGCTACAATCGTTTTTCCAGGTCGAGGATGGAGATGCAATGCCGCCGTTGGTAACCCGGCTCTCCATATTCCGGCACCTCGTTCTGGAAACGCTCCACCGCCTTCATGAGAGAAGTCTTGACAGTAGGATGTACATAGTACTGGACGGCAGGGTAGCACCTGATGAGTTCCAGAAAGATTTTCTTCCAGATCGGATACGCTTTGTGGCTCAGTTCTACTTCAATCGCGGTAACATGCTCCTTCGCCTCCTGACCCGCCTGGTACCGGAACAGCCCATCCGGGCGGTGCTGGTATTGATATTCCAATGGGAGCCAGAGGTCCGTGTCCTGGTCCTTTTTTTGCTGGGCCAGAAGACGTTCTCGGGTGGCCCGGATATGCCGCTCACTTTCCCAGCAAAACTCCGGCGCAGTTCCATAGCTGTCCTCGACCAGAGCACGGGTCTCGTTGATCCAGTAGAGATGCTCCAGGTCCCCATGAAATGGCTCATGGAACCGGACAGGTAACTGGAGATGGGCAATCCCTTTCGCCGTAAGCCAGATCCAACCTTCTTCATCGTGCAGAATTTTGCCATAGTCCGCCAGACCCAGTTGTTGCCAGCGCCGGATCATGACAGTAGTCCGGGTCTCCGAGAGAAAGGCTGGATCAGCCGAATGGGTCGTTGGATGGCGTGCCAGGAGCCCTTGCAGTTGATCGAAACGGTAGGCCGTCTGCTCTCCGATCATCTGCAGCACGTCGAGATCACGTTGCGTCAATTGCGGTTTTCCTTTATCCGACCGTGGGTGCCGTTCTGCCAGGGTCTTTTTTTGTCCTGAATTATATTGTGTCATTGATCTTTATCCTTTCATGATAGTTCTCTTGTCCTCAGCGTCAGTTCAGGCTCTCAGTATGGTGTGAAAGAGTAAATACCTCCGTCACACTGTACAAAGAGATAAAAAATTCTTCATAGTAAGCAAGTAAAAGCACAACCATACAACCATTCATACCTATGCCTCATCCAGCCTCTCGTCAGATGGCAGCGGGATGGCTCTGTTTTCAGGCATCCGGCGTATCCTCCGGTAACGAAAAGTCGGGGAATACATCGGGTGATACGTTGCTTGCCACTTCATGTCGATCCATTTCTATTTCTGGCAGGTCTATCAGCGCCGTCTCAGATGGCTCTGCCGGTTCAGAAGTGATCTTGCGCTCTGGAACTTTTCCGGGTACGTCCATCACCGTTGCACTCGACGACTCATCCGGCATAGAGATGCCATCGCGCTCCGGCTCCTCCAGAAGCAACTCGTTCTCAGGCTCCTGTTGTTGCTTCACCCGGAGCCACTCGACACAGGTGGAGCGATGGACATGAGCCCGTTGGGCCAGCGCGCGCCCTGAAGGTTTTTTCCCTTCAGCCAGCAGGGATTGATACGCCTGCTCCAGCCGTTCCTGTGATGGCGCTGCTTCTAGCTCCAATGGGGCAACAGCACCATCCTGTGGCTCTCGTGCTGGCGCTGGCAACGGCACCGGTTCCTTCGATGGAACTCCTGCGATTGGCTCTGGCACATACAGTACCTGGGAGGATGGCCCTGATGGCTCCGTTGCCATTGGCACTTTTCTCGCTGGCTCCATCGCGGAGACTGGCGCTGGTTCCAATTGCAGGGGCGGAGCTGTTGGCGGTGCTGGCTCTCCCTGCGCGGCTCTGGTTCCGACCGGATCAAAGGCAGTCTCCGGTTGATGGCTCTGGCGTTGTTGGTCCGCCTGTGGCTGATGTGGCTCTGGAATACTCTTTGGAGTCACCTGAGCCAATACAATCTTCTTTGCCCCGATACAGGCATTGAGAATCTGAGCCATCTCCTCGGTGCTACACTGTGAGCAAAGCGATTGGATCATCGTCTGGATGCGAGTCTCTTGAGACTGTACGCTGGCGGGAACCAGTGATCGCCGTGATTCTGGCTCTGTTTTCGTCAGTAGAGCCGCGAGCGGCAGGTCGCGTACCCGGCCCATGAGGATAAAGCCAATCACGGCAATGGCTCGCAGTCGGCTGAGGACCGCGATATTGATCCCCATCTGCATCATGGCGTCACCTGTCGAAAGGTGTAAGGCGTGACTCACGATATCGATGGTGGTAATGGCTCCTGCCACTACTGCCAGCAGCAGCGTCAACAGCGCATAGAGCACCCCTCTGATCCACTCCTCCTGCTTGAGGTACTGGATGGCAGAGGAGAGGCTGACGCCCAGGCTGCTGTCGATCGCAAGGGCTTGTGCCCAGGCCCATGCGATCGAGACAGCGGGATGGGCCGCCAGAATGCTGCCATCCGTCAGGAAATTGGCGGTACTGACGACCAGGCCCGCCGCCAGCAGCACCTCCGATGTTTTGGCAACGAAGGTGAAGAGAAAGCGTAGGACCATTTCATACCAGTCAAGCGAGAGGAAGGTGTCCAGTCGTGTGTTCTGGTGCCTCGTCATGGTGTCCTCCGTCTTCCCTCGCTCGCCGTTTCTACAGGCACTTCTTCTGCCTCCTGGGGTTCATCGTGTTGCTCGTCGAGGTGCCACCACCCTGTCCCGGCATCAAACCAGAGCGGAATCTCTCGCTCGTGCTCAATGTCACGTCCGGTGACAAACAAGGTTGCCTGACTTTCCCCACGCTCTCGTTTGAGAATCAGAATGGCATCGACTGCTCCGATCATGGCCGTGGACCCCATCATCTCATCAAGCACATCCTGCGCCTGTGTCTTGCGCAGATGGTGGATCAGCACGATGGAGAGATGAGAGGCATCCGCGAGCTGTTTGAGCTGACTCAAGATGGCGTAATCGCCTGCATATTGCGAATGGCCCTTCATCGGCGGAGCTACTTTCGCCCAGGTATCGACGACGATACACCGCAGCCGTGGGTGGGCCTGGATGTAGGCTTGCAGTTGGACCAGCCCTCCTTCATCGAGCCTGGGCCACTGCGTTGCAAACGCAAGCCCTGAAGGAACCGTGGAACGCGTGGAAAGCAAGTGTTGGCTTCTGGCCTGCAAGCGGCGCTCGGTATCTTCCAGACCCAGAAAGAGCACCTCTCCCTGACTCGCCTGAGGGGTATCAAGGATGCTCCCGCCAGCGGCAATGGTGAGCGCCAGTGCCAGAGCCAGCCAGCTCTTTCCCTGTTTGGGTTTGCCTCCCAGCAAGAGTAAGCCCTCTGGAAGCAGATCGGGAATGGTCCAATGCGCTTGTGCGTAGGGTTTCGCGAGCAGTCCTTCCAGGGTCATGAGCGCCGGGAAGCCTGGCAAAGCAGCCGGTTCTGGTTCCGGTGGAGCTGCTTCAACATGGTACAGCGGTTGTGCCTGATCCAATGCCTGCTGAAATGCGGACTTGAAGCCCTTCCAGTCTCGCTGGTGTAGTTCATTGGGGTCTTTGGCATCAGGCAACGAGACCACCGATGCTGTACCCCGCCAGCCCTGGACCGTGAGCAACGACGCGATGTCTTCGACGAACCTGCTCCCTGCGGCATCTGGCTCTCGCACGACATAGAGGTGCTCGATGCCCATCAGGTACTCTGTCTGGAGCTTGCCTGCCATCTCGGCACCAGGTAGACCCAGCGCCGGGAAGCGGTGGTACCACAGCGTCCAGCAATCGCTTTCCCCCTCCACCAGAACCAGGAAGCCTGCCCGACGCGCTTCCTCCAGGCGTTCCAGTCCATAGGGAACAATCTCTCCCGCCCCTTTGTTCCACCAGGAGCCATCTTTGGCGACAGAGGCCGTTCTGATCCGGTAGCGGGGCGCAGGCGTTCCATCAAGTGTATAGTACGGAATACGCAGTCCGCGCGCTTCTTCGAGAAGCCCCAGGTTACACAGAAATTTCCAGGGGAGCTTCTTGGCCTGAGCGAGATCCAACAGGGAGAGCGTGTGCCTGGTCGTCTCCTTGTGGCGTGGGGACGCCGCCGGATCAACGGGAAACAGGTTTGCTGCCTGTAAACCCAATGCCTGGACGATGGAGGCAAAGGAGCACCCTGCGAAACAATGCAAGACGACCTGCCCCTCTTTTCCCAGCCCGATGCTCAGGCTCGGAGTGCGGTCATCATGTGCTGGACAGCAGGCCGTCCAGCCTTTGAGCGACTTGCGGACGCCGGAGACGCGTCCTAAGACGCGTTCTAGTTGTGGAGGAAACACCTCCTCGATATCATCAGTTATCATGTATCACCTTTCTTTCTTCGCTGATGGCGAATAATTGAGATGTACATCTGTACGTCGGGACGTATACTCTTACGTACTTTGGCGTACAGATGTACAGAAGAAGATGCTCTCACGCTCTCCTGACAGAAGAGTCGAGCTTCAGTCAGACGCGCTACGGGTTCATAGAGTTCTTCCTACTGCTCGCGTGCTCGTATCCACTCCTCCAATGTTCGGCTTGAGATGCGGACAGAACGTCCGATATGCACAGCAGGTAAGCGCTCGTCGGCAGATGCGTTGATCAGCCTATAGACCTGCGCTCGACAGATCCCCAGTTGTTGCGCCACCTGGGGAATCGAGAGTAAGACGTCTCCCGATGCTGAAGCAGGCGATGGTGTCATGGCATGCATCCTTTCTACTCAGCAAAGGGGTCCAGAGACCCCATCGGGGGAACACGCCGAGGCCCGTTCAGCGAGAGCGTCCCGTCCGCCATCTTCTGTAAGGTCTGCAAAAGATGGCGTGCGCGTTGATCGGCGGAGGCCAATGAACTGTCGTAGCATGGCACGACGTCTTCTCGCTTCATCAAGTCGCGCACCTGGGCTTCTGTCAATGACAAATGGGGACCATGAAGCCCATAGAAGATGGGTTCCTTGACCCCCACATAGAGCAGGAGCAGATCCAGCAGAGAGTGCCCAATCAGCATGGGAACAGCAAGTCCATGTATGCGGGCAGTGACATCAAGCTGGATCTGGGCCAGCAAGAGATCGAAAGCAACGATGTAGCGTCCAGTGATGCTGTTCTGGAGCTCGGACCAGGCAACCTCTAATGCGGTCGGTGGAGTCGTGGTATCCGTTCCCTTTCCCGTCGTCTTCAGTTCGAGAATACGCATATTTCCGTGCCAGGAGGGAGCAAAATGAGAGTCAAAGCGCAGAGCTTCCGTCGGCTCCATCAGGACGATGCGTGTTACTTCTGGTCGGCCAGTCTCTTCGTTGACGAGATCATCGGTCGCCAACATCAGTGGTTTCTGCGCCAGCACGTTCTCTGCGAGCCTGACGACCTCGATCCGTGGGACCTGTGGCAGAAACTTCAAGCGCAAAAAGAGATTGACAAGCAGTTTCTTAACCTTCCAAGGGAGAGCGTCTCCTGCCTGCATGGCAAGTGCCGCGAATGCATCGAGCTCTCTGGCGATATCGTCGACTTCCGCGCTACGGTGTTGGATGGCATCGCTGCCTTGAGTGGGAGCGCCTTGCTCCCACTGTTCAATGCGTTTGATCAGTGGGAGCAGTCGCTCTTCAAGTCTGTGTATGAGTTGGTCTTTCATGTTCTTTTTCCTTTGTTGCTAGAATAATTTTGTCTTCAGTGAACTGTTTCACCTGCAAAGAGATTTTTTCCTTGGGAACGTCTTCATGCTGCTATTGTTTTTTCCTTGCGCCTCCTTTTGCTTGCAAGGTCTTTCCATATCGCGCTTCTAAGGAAAGCACAGATGGTTCTCTGACCTTGGAGATCACGACCGATGTCCCTGTGGCATCGTCCTATGAATAAGGTAGCATCCATCGTCTGGCAATCAACTGGCAACATACATATTGTTGCCAGTTGATTGCCAGACGATGAGCGTTGCCAGTTGATTGCCAGACGATAGAGGAATGCACGAAAAGCAAATTACGTACGAAATGACTTTTAAGCCTCCTTTTTGAGTATGATTGGTCATGCTGAGAAACAAACTCCTCAAGAAGCCTGTCATTCTCCAAATGATGAACCGATATGCTATGATAGTTGGGAAGAGGATATCGTCGTAAAGAGGTGCAAACGCCAGGAGAAAGTAGTGCGACCATTCTCACAGTGGATCTATACATCCATTCTCTCCACTGCTTCTACTCTCAGAGAATGGATTGCGATGTACAAGTTTCGCCAGTTTCGGCGCGGATGGGAGAGAAGAGGAGAATACCGATCGGTTCTGTGGATATGGATCATGTGGTGTGTTGGCACAGCCTTCTACCTCGGTGCCACCCCTGTAGTTTTGTCGAATATTCCACTGACCTTCTTAGTGAGTGCAATAGAACATATGTTCTCGCAGCAAAAATTGTCTCCCAGCGAAATAGCTTCCATCCTTCTCTGGGTTGTTTATGGCTTGGTCGGGTATGCTATTCTGTGGTTAAGATCCCAAATAGCTGGCAGGTTCTTCCAGCTGCATGCATTTGATCATTTGTATGATCGATGTCGCATCTTTAGCCCTGCACAGATGAATCGCGCTCGTCTTTCACAGGTAACAGTCCTGCATCCTGAACTCTTTTCCTATGCCTTTTCAGGCTCCATCATGGTGTTACGGGTGAGAACGAGAGGCGAGCGTCATGCACATCTTCTCTCTGAGAACCAGCAGGATCAGTTCACAATGGTGCCACCTGACCTTGTAGAGGCTCGGGTCGAGTCCGAGCAGGCATCTCCTGTTTTGGAAGAGACAAATGCATTATTAGAACAACAAGAGGTACAGACTCCTGTCACGGAAAATGTAGATGAAGCGTCTCCCATCACTGCAGAGCCTCTAACAGAACTTCAAGAAACGATCTCTCCGGAAAAACCTGTCACCGCTTCACAAAAAAAGCAGGAGGCCATTGTTTCCTGGCAACAGGTCCAGGACATGTTTCTGTTTCAGATCGTGATTGGGCAAGCGATCTCATTCTATCTTCTTGAAGAAGCAGGGAATCATCCTGCCGACGAAGAGCGAAAGATACGGATAGAAATTATTCTGAATAATAGCATCTATAAAGCGATCATTGTGTATCTTGCGACACGAGAGAAGGGAAGTTGGGTGCTCCGAAATGATCTCCTCGATGCAGTGTACGGAGACGCAACAAAGGAGATTGCAGAAGATTTTAATGATCATCTACGGAAAATCCGGAATGCGATCAATGGGCAGATCATGAAAGCCTTTCCACACCTTCCACCCGTTCAGAAAAAAAAGACGAAGGACACAGACAAAGAGGATGGCTTCGACCTGTTTGAGAACAAAGTAGAGCAGAAAAAAATCTCATACTATCGTCTGAACGCAAAGAGCCGCGTGACAGGCATCCAGGATCTTCTCAAATGGTATCAAAGAATACGGGCTGATTCGGTTCGCCCATCCAAAGAAACATTTGTAGCAGGATATACCATAGAGGCATTACAAGACCTCAAGGAGCAATTGACCGGGCGCTATTCCAAAAAATACCTTCAGAGGCACAGCCAGGAAGAGGGCTACAGCGGAGGATACCTCATCCAATGCCTTTCTGAAGACCCCTTTAGACGCTGGGCTCGTGATTTTTTTAAAGAAACGCGTACGATGTACATCTCTGTCCTCAAATATATTGCCTCTTGTGAGGAAAAAATGTGCATGCAAACCCAGAAGAGCGAATGGGCATGGAGTGCAGCAGAAACATATAAAGAATGTGCCTATGCAGCGACCTGTGATCCCGTTGACTCTGCCCAGGGAGAGGAAGCGCTTCGCAAGAGCATTGAGTTGTACATGTATAGTCGGGACGAGGATGATCGAAATGAGGAAACTCAATTAGCACAGAATATGTATGATGTCTATAAAAGGCGTGTCGAACGAGTGATGACGCAATGGACACCCGAGCAAAAGACGCGCGAAGTCCTCGACAAGTATTGGCTTGTCCGAGAGTAAAAGAGCCATGTATCGCTCATCTTAGCTTCCTCCTAGCCTCGTGCCGACTCGCATTCATTGGTCGGGAGGACATCGCTGCAAAGAAGGGCAATAATCTGTTCCCGCCACGCCATTAGTGGTGGTATGCACTCCTGATGTGAGAAAACCATCCACCTGCTCTTACCGGACCCCGATCTGTTGGTCCCACGGAGCGTGAGGCATCATGCTGTCCTTGATGGTAAAGACTTCGACCGAGGTGCGCAAGTGCATCGCCAGCAGGGCCAGCTGTTGCATCTGCTGTGCCACCGTCCGTGTGCTGGCACTCGTGTGTGTGGTGATCCCTGAGATGGTAGTCATGGCCTCGGAGAGCGATCGTGCTGAACGAAGCAACTGCTCCATCATCTGATGGATGGCTCCGATCTCGCCTGCCTGCTGTTCTACCAGCGTAAAGATCGTCGTCAGCGCGCTTCCCGTCGCCTGGATGCGTGCCACCCCTGTCGCCGTCTCGCGCTCGGCCTCTCCAACGGCTGCCGCGACCGCGAGGATCTCCGTACGTACGCTTTTCACGTTGCGTGCCACCGTGGTCAATTGGACCTTCGTTTCCTCCGAGAGGCGGCGCATCCCCTCGGCCACTACGCCAAAGCCTGCATTGGTCGTCTCTCCGGCCATCGCGACCTGGATCGCCGCGTCCAGCGCCAGGCGCGTGGTTTGGTGAGCAATCTGTTCCAGCACACCGACAACCTGGTCGATGAGCTCCGATCGCTCTTTCAGTTGCTGGATTTGAGAGGCCGTTCGCCGGGTGTGCTGGTGGATATGTTCCATGCCTTCCAGGGTCTTCCCCACCGTTTGCCGCCCCTGCTGAGCGGTCTGGCGGGCGGCTCGTGCCGCCTGATCAAGAATCTGAGTGCGTTCGGCGACCTGGAGGAAGGACTGCGCCATCACTTCAATGGTATTGGTCGTCCGGCTCATCTGCTCCAACTGGGTATCGGCGGTGCTCACTAGATGGCCCATTTCGTGCTGGGTCGCCGTCGTGGCGCTCTCGACTTGCAGGGCGACGCGCTTGACCCGGATCACCAAACTGCTGAGTTGCTCCAGCATATAATTGAAGGTGTCAGCCAGCACTCCCAGTGATCCATGGGTCACTTCGGCCTGCAGGCTTAGATCACCCTCACCCACTCCACTGACTTCCCCGATCAGACGCTCCACCTGTCCTTGCAAGTCATCGCGCTGGCCTTGCGTCTGCCGGAGCAGGGAGACAATTTGATCGAGCATGTCGTTGAAGGAGGTAGCAACCACCGCGATTTCATCGCGTCCTGTGATGCGAGCACGCGCGCTCGTCTCTCCTTGCTCAATGCGCCGGGCCAACCGCGCCAGTTGACTCAATGGCTGGGTGATCGTGCGATTCATGAGAGAGCCCAGGGCAATGACCACTCCGGTCGAGACAACCAACGCGAGCATCGTCCAGATGGTGAAGGGGCTGGTTTGGGCAGGGTTCATGCCATGAGCGACCAGCGCCTGGGTGTAGAAGAGACTGGTGAGCAGGATGAGACTATCCGGAATGAGCACCGCCAGGAAAAAGGACAGGAAGAGGCGGCGAAAAATAGGAATGTTGGCAAACCAGGTGAAGAGCATACGTATCGTTCCTTTGCATCTGTATCGAATTCCTTGGGTGAGCGTGCTCTCGCCTCCCCACGACAAGTCATCGCTCTCTTGGCTGACCTCTCCACTCTTTAGCGGGCAAGCAGCAGAATGATCAGGCCCACCAGCAGCACCCCACTAGTCCACCCCAATGCCGTCAGGCGATCACGGCCAGGTGCAACAGGAGACAACTCTTCTAGTGCGACACGCTGTTTCCTGCCTTGCGCTGGGTGCGCTGGCCTGGACGGCTCCACAGGAGGAGTCGGGATCATAGGGACGCGCTGGTTCTGAGCCTGTACAGGCGTCGGTTGCGGTGGGAGCTGTCCCACCGCATTGCGCCTGCGTTGCCGCCGCCTTCCCTCGTCGCTGCGTGTGGGGCGGTGCCCCAGAGCCTCCAGCAGGTCGGATGCAGACTGGTAGCGCTCCTGCGGGCGAGGATCGACGCCTTTGAGCAGGACCGCCGCGAAGGTGGGAGAGAGTCCTGCGCGCATCACCTGGGCCTGCTGTTCTCTCATCTCAGTCGGTGGAACGCGTCCGATCACGGCGCAGTAGATGACTGCCGAGAGCATAGCAAGATCGGCTTCGGGCGTGCTCTGTGTGGCTAGTCGTGTCGTCTTGAGGGCAGGAACACACCCCATCACGCCTCCTGCCACCAACGGCGACGCGTGCGTGAGGACCCAGCGTGACCCGACCTGCACGAGATGGTCCGGCTGGATCGATCCATGCACCAGAGGCGGGTGCAGCTGGGAGAAGAACCACAAGGCATCGGCCAGCTGCCCGTAGCCGTCGCGAGCCTCTGCTTCATGCACGAGGTCACGACGCCCGATGCGCGCCTGCAACGATTCTCCAGTCGGGTGGGCAAAAACGAAAAAGCCATGACCCTGTTCCAAAAACACCGTGAGCAGCGCGCTCATCTGGGGATGCGTGCTGCGGAGCATCACCGCTTTGGTCGCCACCCGGAAAAACGTGAGCAGGTCGGAGCCGCTCAGCGGGAGCGCGATCTCACAGATCGTCACGGCGTTTCCACTCTCCGTGTCATAGGCTCGCCACCAGGTTTCGGAGATCTCCAGGCTCCACTGGCGCTGCTCCTGTTGCACCAGTAGGTGATACTGCTGTCCTTGCAGCGTCCTTCCTGGCACCCGCGCTGATGCTTCACGCAACCCGGTAAGGGATGCCTGAGCGGCGGAGATCGTCGTCGCCCGCGTGGGAAGGGAGGGTGACACATGCGCTCCCTGGCCTGATGACATGACCACGGACCTCCCTTGAGAAGGCAGTGAGAGCTGCGTCGAGCCGCAAACAGGACACGACGGCTGTGTGGTCGCGCGTTCGTACCCACACTGTTGACAGATCATATTCGATCCTCTTTCTCTTGTTGCATCGTTTCTTTATTGTCCAAAAATTACAGGTCCCCAGAAGAGCATTCCTTGATCGTGCTTCCATCGATCGGAGAGGGTCTTGCAGGCCCAGAAGAGCGTCTTCCCCTGCCTACAAGATCCGCCAGGACACCGCCTACTCGCTGCGCACAATCCTGCCCATCTGCTCGTACTGCTCGGGATGCCGTCGTTTGAGAAAGGCGGCGTAGATGCTCCCAATGACGACCCACAGGAGGACAAAGAGCGGCAGGATATTCGATGGAAACGGGGTGGGTGCGAACCCCAACCTGGTAAACATGGCTCCGATGCTCCCTGGGAGCGTTGGACCGATGTACGATGCGAGCGGCAAGAGCAGCAGCAGTGTGCTTCCCACAGGAGCCAGGACATGGGGCAGCAGGCGCAGTTCGTTCCTGCGTCGGGCAAAACAGGGAGCCGCCACATTGGTCAGCAGGTACACGAGGAGAATGCACATCGTCACGATGCTGGCCAGCCAGCCGAAGGACACAGTTCCGTTCGTTTGCTGCCAATATCTTCCATCGGCAAAGCCAAGCGCATAGCTGCTGCTGCCGTCCGGGTTGGCGTGCTGGAGAACCAGCCCCAGGAACCCGATGAGCAGCAGAGAAAAGAGGCTTTGCGCGATGGAGGCAACGAATGGGCTCTTCCACCTGGGATGAGTGCGGCCAAAAATACGAGGGAAGATCCCCGTGCGTCCCAGATCGTAGCAATAGCGCACCATGGCCTGATGCATCGCAAAGGCGCTGGCAAAATTGCTGGTAATCACAAAGATGACGAGCGCCACGCCCAGCCAACTTCCGACGAAGGTTGTCGCCAGCGTGAGGTATTGTTGTGGCACGTTGGCGACATTGCCCAGGACCGTGCCTGCATGTTGCCAGCCCACCCCAATGGTCGCGCAGTAGGCCGTCCAGGTGTAGAGGATGGCCAGCCCGACAATCAGCGCGACGACCGCGCGGGGAATCGTCCGGATAGGACTCTTGGCCTCCTCTCCATAGACCGCAGCCGTCTCAAAGCCCACAAAGGCGAGAATGCCCAGGGCCATGGCGATCCCGATGCCCAACGTCCCACCGGGAGCCACCCCTTTGATGAGAGCGCCCGCTGGCGTGAAGGGATGGAGCAGATCGTGGCCCGAGACGCCTCCCCGCAGCGTGATCGCCACGTCCAGGATGATCAGGGCAAGCACCTCCAACACCGCGAAAGGAGCCATGATCCAGATTGAGGTCGTGATGGAAAAATAGGACAAGACGCCGACGATGAGGGTGAGCAGCAGCGCGTAGGTCATCCAGCCACCTGGGAGATGAAAGCCGACGCCCGACAACAGCGGATCAAGGGAGCCGCCGACCGTACTTTGCAACGCCGCCTCAAAGAGGCCGTACCCACCCAACAGGAGCCAGCCTGCCTGAAAGGATGCGCCTGCCCCTAGCCCGTGGCGAATCCAGGTGGAAAAGCCTGCGGCGGAGGAAAGACGACGGGCAAAATAGACCACCGAGACACTCAGCAGCAAGATCCCGATGGAGGCCAGCACAAAGACCAGCGCCACCGAGGCTCCCGCTTGCGAGGCCATGACTGGCACATTAAAGAGCATCGATGCCGCAGGCGCGATGGCCGCGATACAGAGCACCACAATGGTGGGAAAGGTCAGGGTATTGGGGCGCAGCGTGTTGAGGGATGCCCCTTCAGCATGCCTATCCCCTCCCGTTTGCGCAGGAAGATGTTCATGGGATTCGGATGTTGTCATGTGAGAAATACCTCCATGGAAAAAGAAGAACAGAAAGACACCGTGCTCCTACTGGTTGCTTTGCATCCGCTTCACTTCGTGCCAAACAGTAAGCCCGTTCATGACTCCTGATTGGCATTCGCTGCCGGCTTGAGTCGCTGAAACGTCGTCCAGAGGGGATGGAAGCCAAGCCGAGGCCAGAAGCGCGCCGCCTTGGGATTATCCGGGTTGTACCAGAGGATGTAGCCATCCAGAAGGAGCCCGAGCTCCTCGCGCACATCCTCCACGGCCTGCACGAGTAAGCGACCGATGCCCTGTCCCTGCCACGCCTCGCGCACGCTCACGTTGTCCAGGCACCAATAACATCCGGCAGGTGTGTACCCAGGCGCATCACCAGGCGCGACGGACAGCAGGGTGTTTTCCGCCATGGCGACGACCGTCTGCTCCTGCTCGACCACCAGGACGACTGGCGCACCTGCTTCGAGCACGTCGAGGGCGTCGCCCTCCCACATCTCCTTCAGCTTGCGACGAAATGCCGCCAAAACCCCAGGACTGCTGCGCACAAACGGCGTGTAGCGTTCATGAAAGAGTAGTTCCTCCTCGAACAGCTTGACGAGGATCTCCTCATCATCAGGCCGCGCCATGCGAACCCGCTGCAGGGGAGCAGGGGCAGGTCGCTGTGCAAAAAAAGGTGCACATGAGCGCAGCGCACAGATGCTATCCAGTTGGAAACCCTGCTCGGCGAGCGCGGCCTCCAACCAGCTTTCGGTACTGGGCCAGCGCACCAGATCTCCCGAGGTGCCAGCCTGCTGCCAGAACGCGTCAAGCGCGCTCACGAGCGCTGTTGCTACAGCACCTGCATCCGCATCAGCAGGATCAGGGAGCGTCAAGGTGCTGACAACGCCATTGCGGGCCGTCAGAAATGCGCGCAGGATGCTGGTCGGTTTGATCTCCCAGACTCCAGGTCGCGCGTAGCCACGCACATGGCCCTTCTCATCGAGAGCAATCAGCGCCTCCTGTTGAGAACCCTCATGCAGAGACGCTGCTCTCTGCGCGCGTCTCTGCACCTGTGGCAGGCGAGGATCGCCTGTGCGTTGGCGCGTCTGCTGCGCTCTGATGAGATCGACGAGCGCAGGGATGTCTGCTTCAGTGCCGGACCGAATGGTGATGAAATGATGTGACAAGGACATATTCCTCCTGATGAAGACTGAAATGAACACGCACACCTCTTACGTAGAATGACGCATCTCCTCCCACTGCGCCTCGCTGCTGGTGAGCAGGCTGAAGGCCGCAAAGATGATGAGTCCACCAAGCGCACTTCCGCCAATGATGTACCACCAGGTCGTGTTGGGGATCAGCGTTGGGATGAACGAGTTGGACAAGGTGAACCCGATGGTGAGGAGGCACAACCCGATTCCTGTGACGCAACACCCCGCGAGCATGGGAAACAGCAGTGGCAGCGGCAGAATACGGGCCTCTTGAAAGCGCGCGCGATCTTTGAAATACAACACACACACGTCAAGAAACGGAAAGAAAAAGGAAACCGCCCACACGAGGAGCAAGCTTGCTCCAATGACGTTATAGGCAATACTAGAGAGATCCTCCGGCTTGCCCAGGAAGGAAATAGATGGAACCAGGAAATAGATGAGCACCGCCGCGCCAAGCGTGATTCCGGTCTGGCTGACGATGGCATGCAGCGGAACACGCTGCCGATTGAGCGCTGCAAACCAGATCGAGATGTGTCGATCCAGCGAAGCCACCAGCAAGAGGCGGGAAAAGCAGAGGTGCAAGGCGACCGGGATCATCAGGAAATAGAAGCCCAGGCCCAACGCCATCACATCACCGACGGTTTTCCCAAAGACTTGATCCACCGTGCCAATGAGCAGCACCATGGGATTCACGGTCTGAGACGCCACTCCTGCCCCCTGCACAACGAGGACCGCGAACGTAAAGAGCAGGTAGCCGCCAAGCGTACAGAGAGTGCCCCAGCTCAGATGACGAGCAAGCGCACGTCGCTGGTGCTGGGGCGCAACCTCGCCTGCCATCGCCAGCGGCATGTCCGATCCAAGCAAGGCCAGGGTCGCGCTGCCCAGCAAGGCGTAATTGGCAGGGGTGATGGCCCAGGACGATGTGTTGGCAAAGGAAGTCGCGGCGTGATGCCCGCTTGCCAGCCAGACCCCCGCTGCCAACGCGATGAGCACCGTCGAGAGGCCCATTGCGCCCGCCGCTATGATGAGGACGTGTTGCACTATGCGCGTGCGTTGACAGGCCAGCACTCCGGTGAACAGAAGGATCACCAGAAGAGCAACGCCTTGCTGCCAGGGCTGGGTCAGCCACTGACTATTGAGAGCCTGGACCCAGGAAATGCAGGCGGCGGCAGCGTTGACAATCGAGAGAATGCCTGGCAACCAGGCGCAGATGCCGACAAAGAAGCTCCAGCGTGCTCCCAGAGCGTGAGCGGTCCAAGAGAGGATCGAGCCTTCGTGGGGAAACATCCTGGTCAACTGCGCCATCACAAGGGAGCACGGAATGAAAAAGGCACCCCCGCAGATGATCCAGTAGAGAAACCCTGCGGGACCGCCAGCAGCAATGGGTGGTATTGTTTTCCGTCATCAAGACCGCTGAGCTTACCCCACATCATGCTCGAACAAGCAAACAAACATCTTTTTCATCTTCTCCTTACTATATTTTTATTTATTGATATAGTATATATTTTCATTTATCACATATTTATCATTATTTTAGCTTCATAACGATTTTTAACATAGATCTATGTTATCACTCATTATTACTTTTCCTCATCTTTTTCTTTTCCTCAGTTTTCTCTTCTCTATTCCCCCTCTTGGTGGCTCTCCTTTTCTCCCACATCATGTGATATGCTCTCCAAGAGAGCCGCGCTCTTGCTCCACGTTCTCGTCGGATCACTTGTCATCGTCTGATGGTTCCTTTCGTTTTCGAGGAGATTTCTGCTATGGAAGCTCAATGGGTTGCCCGGCGTGCCATGCTTCGCCACCTGGCCCTCCAACATCCCGAGTGGACGCGTTCACAGCTCGCTCTGGCTTGTGGCGGGTCGATCAGCTTTGTCAAAAAATGGCTCACACGCTTTCGTGAGACTGATCCCAATGACGTGCAGGTGCTCTTCTCTCGTTCACGCGCTCGTCATACGCCACCACCACCTCCCGACTTGCGCCTCGTCCAGCGCATCATCGAAATTCGCACCGCCCCACCGGAGAACTTGCAGCGCACACCGGGGCCTCGTACTATTCTGTATTATCTCCAGCGTGATGCTGACTTGCAAGCTCAAGGCGTGGTCCCTCCTACTTCGACGCGCACCATCTGGAAAATTCTGCGTACCCTCGGCTTCATCTTCGATCCACCGGAGCGAACACACCAGGCACTCCCGCCGCGGGAACCTCTAGAGGAAGTGCAGACGGATTTCAAGGACATCACGACCGTTCCCGCCGATCCAGAGGGCAAGCGACAACATGTTATCGAGACCCTCAATTTTGTCGATGCGGGAACCTCAGTAGTGCTTTCGGCTCAAGCCCATGATGATTTTCATGCCGAAACCGCTCTGGATGCCGTCATCACCTTCTTGCGTGCCTATGGCCTTCCTCCCATGCTCACCTGGGATCGCGATCCCAGGTGGGTGGGAAGTGCCAGTGGCCGCGATTTCCCCTCGCCGTTTCGCCGCTTCTTACTGTGTCTGGGCATCCAACCCAACGTCTGCCCGCCCCAGCGCCCAGATAAAAACGCGTTTGTCGAAAGGTACCACCGCAGCTACAACCAGGAGTGCTTGCAGATCCACCGGCCTACCACGCTCCAAGAGGTTCGCGAGGCCACCGAGCAGTTCATGCAGCATTACAATTTTGAGAGACCGCATCAGGGGCGCTCCTGCAAGGATCAGCCCCCACGCGTGGCTTTTCCAACCTTGCCGAAGTTACCGCCTCTGCCCGAAACCGTGGATCCTGATCGCTGGCTGCAAAGCATTCATGGGCATGCCTTCCCGCGTCGTATCGGCTCTGATGGCTGCGTCAATGTCGACGAAGAGCTCTACTACATTAAGCAGGCTCTTGCTGGACAACACATCGTGCTCCTGGTCAATGCAAAAGACGAGCTCTTCGAGGTGTACCACCAGGACAAGCTGATCAAGCACGTTCCCATCAAGGGATTGCATGGAGAAGTGCTCCCCTTTGATCGTTACGTGACCCTGATCAAGCAGGAAGCGCGTTCGGAGCAGCGGCGCCTGATGATGAGCGGGCGCTCTTTCCGCCAGCTTCGCCTGTGGGCTTGAACCAGCCATCAGCGACGCGATCTCTCTGCGATCCACCGCCAGTGTGGCCGTGGAGAACCACAGCCTGTTCGGTTTTCTTCTTTCCATGCATGCACTACTTCTCGTGCAGTATTTACAACTGAGTAGAGCGCTCACTGAGACTTCACGGCGTGATGCGCGCTCGCTTCTCCTCTCTCCTTCTTTTTACCACCTGCTTGCTCGGACATGATGTGCGGTAAGCTCAGCGGTCCTGATGACGGAAAACAATACAATGGGGGTGATATTGCTCACCCAGAAGACATTCAACAGGAAGAGGGCCACCAGGTCGCCGGTCCTGAGAACTGATGGCATGATCTGCGGGACAGCGATTTCTGAACGGAGGAGGACGCGTTTCGATTGTCTCTGGTCCTCACCTTGTCTGGTCTGTTGTGGTGTCGTGATCACAATCTCCTCTTTTTTCTCTACAAAAAACGTTCGCGACAAAAACGTCACAACAAAGGTTTCTCTTTGGCTTCTGTTATGGTGCTCCCCTGCTGGGAGACAGCGTGTTCTTTCCTGTCGGGACGAGACCTGAGTCTGGGAGCAAAGCCGCTTGCCGTCCCAGGCTGGTCATCACGACCTCGACGAGCACCTGCCTGGTACATGGCTTGGTCAGGTACGCTTGCGTGCCTGCGAGCCGAGCTTTGATCCGGTCGACGATGCTATCATGCCGACTGAGGATCACAATCACGGTCCGGTTCCACTGCGGCTTGGAACGCAGGTGGCGCGCGATCTCAAAGCCGTTCATCTTGGGCAATTCCAGATCGAGAAACAGCAGATCTGGAAGGCGATCCAGGTGTCTGGTTGTCACCGCCCGGAGTGCCTCAACTCCATCGGGATAACTGACGACCTCCATTCCCTCGCGCCGCAGGGTGACTTCGATGATTTTGCGCACCACGGGCGAGTCGTCGATCACCATCACCAGCGTGCTCATAGACCGCCCTCCATTCTGCCAGGAACCTGTGCGTTCTCATGGTCAGCCCTCCCAATTCGCCTCTTTCGAGAGGAAGAAAAGAGCTCACCCTGTCGCTGCTCCCCATCGAAAAAATGGAGGACGATGGGTCGTTGGAGCATCACAGCGATCTCTGCGGTCGCCTCTCCTGCCGCCATTTCCGCCTCCTCGCTGGAGTTCGTCCTCAAGCACAAATCCACCATTCCCGTTTCTGGTTGCACCTGCTTGAGCAGTTCTGCTTTGAAGCGCTCGACGTCCATCCTGAACGTTGTTCCCATGGAACCCTCCTGATCGTTCTCGTCGGGACTGATCTGGTTGGCGGTGTGTTCTGCGACTGGTTCCCATTCCTGAAAGCAAGGGCGAACCACCAGATGATGCATCATGCATCGCTGATCCTGGCTCCCTCCCGATCGGTGACGATCCCCATCACGCACCCAGCGGCTTGACAGGGGAGAGCGAAAGCATATGCCACACATCACGCACCCGTTCGAGTCCACTCGATGCTCCCGTTTCTACCCTGCCGGGGCGTTACGAGACACCGAGTCGTTGCTGACGCCAGCAGAGGATGTGTAGGACATCCTCTCGCTCTCCTCTGTCACCTCACGGGTCACGCGCGCGTATGGGGGTTGCACCGCAAAGGTGAAGCCTCCGACGTTGAGGAGGTCTCGACGATACAGCGTCCCAGAGAGCCGTGAGAGCGACTCCAGCAGCGTATCAATGATGCCAGCTTCGCCAATACCCCACGTATCGAGCAACAAGACGGCATCCGGATCCACCTGGGCGTCCTCGATGAGCATATTGAGCGTGATCTCGTGCTGTTTGCGCACTTGTTGAAACGTTGGTTTCGTCATACGATCTGTTCCGCTCCTTCGTCGGCTGGCTCCTCTGGCGGTTTGCTGCCCCAGGCACTGGCCCCAAAGGCCAGACAGCGAAAGTCCTGCTGATGCGTCTCGGCCAGCATCCAGTGATAACAATGGACATACGTCGTGGCATCAACGACTCCTGAGCCAACGAGATAGGGCTGCAAGAGCGCGTAGGTGACTTCGAACTCACGCAAGCTGCTGGCGTACAGTGGCGAACTGGCTGAGGCGTCCAGCAGAAACGGGCGCTGCTCACGTCCTACAAAGCCCGCCTGTTGCAGCAGCCTGCCCAGCATGTGGACGATGCCAATGGTCTGCCCATCCACCGAAAAGGTGCGTCCCTGCTCCCAGAGGGCACGGGTGAGCCAGCCTTCCAGCCGTTGCAGGGCGGGACTATTGGAGATGCTCCTCTCTGCCTCCGTGAGCAACAGGATACCGCCAGGAGCCAGCACGCGCCGACATTCTGCGAGCAGCACCGGCCAGGACGCTTTGTCTTGAAAGCCGACCATGAAGCGAGCGTTGACCAGATCGAAAGAGGCGTCCGCAAAGGCGAGCGGGCGTTTGAGGTCCATGACCTCAAAGCTGATGTTGGGACGCCCTTGTGAGCGAGCTAAGGCATGGGCATACGCGATCATGGTCTGGTTGATATCCACGCCAACCACGTTCATCTGCGGATAGTCACAGGCAACCGCGTTCGCCCATTCCCCAGGGCCACACCCCAGATCCAGCACACGCCGGACGTGGGACAGCTCCAGTTCGTCGGGGAAGAGATCGCCCATCGCCTGGGTAAAGAGCTTGCTCTGTTCAATGAGTCGCGCCGTTTCGGCGGGCTGTTCAATGTCGATGACATAGGCGCTCTCTTCTGAAAAAGTCCATGTCTAACCGCTTCAACTGAGAAGAAACCGCCTCAAAGGAGACAATGAGCAGGTGTTTGAGAAGAGGAAGGAGTCAGGCACAAGCAGACAAGGTTCATATCTGATGGTGGGAGAACCC
>WNFX01001109.1_pt1 | contig 27454 bp, 28 predicted proteins | sample 5400111 | NCBI WGS metagenome assembly WNFX01 (sample SAMN13153363, study PRJNA577476) | soil metagenome | isolation source: 40 cm soil or saprolite under grassland replicate 1 | place: USA:California | collected 2016-06-15
CGGACGTGGACTTCTCGATCTGGGCCTTGATCTCCGCCTTGCGGCCCTCGATCTGGTCGTCCTTGCCCTTGCCGTCTACGAGCGTGGTGTTGTCCTTATCCACGATGACGCGCTTGGCGCGGCCGAGATCGTTGAGCGTGGTGTTCTCGAGCTTGAGACCCAGCTCCTCCGAAATCACCTGGCCACCGGTGAGAATGGCGATGTCGCGCAGCATCTCCTTGCGGCGGTCACCGAAGCCCGGCGCCTTGACGGCGCAGACCTTCAGCGTGCCGCGGAGCTTGTTGACGACGAGCGTCGCCAGCGCCTCACCCTCGACGTCCTCGGCGACGATCAGCATGGGCCGGCCTGACTGTGCCACCTTCTCGAGCACAGGCAGGAGGTCTTTCATCGTCGAGACCTTCTTGTCGTAGATGAGGATATAGGCATCCTCGATCGTGCACTCCATCTTCTCGGGATCGGTGATGAAGTAGGGCGAGAGGTAGCCGCGATCGAACTGCATCCCGTCTACCGTCTCCAGCGTGGTCTCGAGGCTCTTGGCTTCCTCGACCGTGATCACGCCGTCCTTACCAACCTTATCCATCGCGTCGGCGATCTTGTCGCCGATTTCAGCGTCGCCGTTGGCGGAAATCGTGGCGACCTGCTTGATGTCTTTCCGCCCCGAGGTGGGCACGGAGATCTTCTTCAGCTCGGCAACGACGGTCTCGACGGCGCTCTCGATGCCGCGCTTCAGCGCCATCGGGTTCGCACCGGCCGTTACGGACTTGAGGCCCTCACGGTAGATCGCCTGCGCAAGCACGGTCGCCGTGGTGGTGCCGTCGCCCGCGAGGTCGGAGGTCTTGGTCGCCACTTCCTTCACCATCTGGGCGCCCATGTTCTCGATCTCATCGTCGAGCTCGACTTCCTTCGCGACAGTCACGCCGTCCTTGGTGACGGTCGGGCTGCCGAACTTCTTGTCGATGACAACATTCCGGCCCTTGGGGCCGAGGGTCACCTTCACCGCATCGGCCAGCTGATCCACGCCGCGCTTCAGGCGGGCTCGGGCCTCGGTGCTGAACTCCAAAAACTTGGCTGCCATGTCTGTGCTTCCTCCCGAAGAATGCTTACGCGAGCTTCGCGATGACGTCGGATTCTTTGATCAGGATGATCTCTTCGTTGTCCAACTCGACCTGCGTGCCGCTGTACTTCCCGTAGATGACGCGGTCTCCAACCTTCAACTCCATCGGGACCTGCTCCCCCTTCTCCCGCCGGCCCGGACCCACGGCGATGATTTCGCCCTGGATTGGCTTCTCTTTGGCGGTATCCGGGATGTACAGCCCGCCCTTCATCGTCTCCGTCTCCTCCATCGGCCGGATCGCGACGCGATCGGCCAACGGGTAGACTTTGTACTTCTGGCTCGTCTTGGTTGCCGTTGCCATGATGCTCGAAGCCTCCGTAACTCTTTGAATTGATTAGCCGTTAGCACTCGCTGCAGATGAGTGCTAATTGACGACGCGGGGGAATCTCACCGTGCATACGGCTCGAGTCAAGGGGCGGAAAGTGCCTGTACTACGGCGGTCGCGCGGGCGCGGGGAGTCCTGGTCGTCGAGTCGAGCTGCACCGCCCCTACCCCGACGATCAGCCCGCTGCGCGTATCAGCGAGTCGAATGTGCAGCCAGGTGGGCTGGTCGGGGCCGGGCTCACTGAAGACGAAGTGGATGAGCGCCGCAGTTGGCCGGCTGCCGCCGCGCACGTTCGGCCGGACGTGAAAGCCATACTCCCGCATGGCCCGGGCGAGCTCGATGCTTTGGGAGTCCTGTCCTTGAACGACGATATCGTAGCCGCGGAGGGTGGCGGGTACCCGGGAGGCGCCGCAGCTCGAAACCAACATCAAAAGCGACGCTACGACGGTACGTTGTACGCAGCGCTTCATGGCACCACCCTTCTCGCCCCCACCCACCGCGACACCCACCAGGCGCCCGCGGGATCCTGCTCCTGAAGACGTGACAGCTTGACGCCTGTGTTCGAGCTATGGACGAACGTCTCGTTGCCGACATACATGCCCACGTGAGTGACGCCGCCACCGGGCTGAGCGGCGAACAGTAGGATGTCTCCCGGTTGCAACGCAGCGACGTCGGGAGTCACCTCGCTGCCCGAGTGCGCTTGATCGCGACTCATGCGCGGCAGTCGGATGCCATGCTGGGCGTAGGCCCATTGCACTAGGCCCGAGCAATCGAAGCCATTCGCTGCGGTCCCGCCCCAGAGGTAGGGACTGCCGAGCGCATCGAGCGCCGTCTTCACAATGTCGGCAGCATTACCCGTGATGGTGCTGGGCGCCACAAGGAGGAGGGGCGGCGTCGCCGCGTTGCGCCCCCCCTCTCCGCCTCGGCTCGGCCAGCGGCGATCCACCGCCCTGCCGATCGTCAGCGAGACGCCCGCCGCTAAGCCGATGCCGTCGCGGGCCTCCGGGCTCGTGCGCCAGAAACCGCGAGGCCCCACATCCTGCAGTTGGTATCGGCCTTCGATGCCGATCGCCACCCAGGAGATCGGACGCCACTCGATCCCGCCGCCGATGCTCCACAGCGCGGCGAGCTGTTGCCGCGCGGTATCAGTCGACAGGCCGAGCGCCGCACCCGCGATTGCATACGGCCCGAAGGTCTGGCGATGTCGCCACGCCTGCAATTCCCACCCCGCGCCGTAGAATGCTCGGTTGCGGCCCAGGCTGTCGTGCACGATGACGTACGCCGCCAGCCCCTGCCCCAACCGACCGCCGAGCGGGGTGGTGGTGCGCAGCTCGTAGCTGTTCGATTGGTTGCCGTTATACCAGCGCCCGTACAACAGGTCGACATCCCGTCCCTGGGCGTGGAGGTAGGAAACTCCTGCGACTAGAAGGAAGAGCTCAATCCGCGGCCGCAATCGCGGCGTGCTCCTCGGATTCGCGGGGCGCCATGTGATGGGAGATGAGGTGCGGGAGATGGCGCATGAAGCGTACCCAGGTCCACAGCACGGCAAATCCGAACAGCAAGGCGCCCGCGCCGGCGATGGCCAACATGACGAAGGGATTCTCGAACCGCAGTGCGACGAGCGCGCCGAGCCACAGGCCGACGTGCGAGGCGGCCCACGCCCATGCGGGCGTCAGCAGCCACCCCACCACGACGAGCAAGTGCGCCATCCACCTCGGCACGGTGCCCCCTACCCCTTGCGGGCGATCGTGACGACCGCGAACCCCGTAAGTACGAGCGCGAAGCCCGCGCCGGCGGCAACGGGCAAATAGACGGGGAGGCGGGCGAGCGTGACGACGAGCGCGACGGCGGCGGCACCGATGACGACCGGAAGCGCAAGCGCGCCGATCGCCACGTCACCTCCCCGCGCCGCGCGGCCGGCCGTCACCAGACCGCCCATCCACGCGAGGAAGGTGCCCAGCATCCACCAGATCGGCAGGTACCACCAGGTGCTGCCGCCGCCGACGGCGTCCCATGTCCAGGGGTAGGTGCCGACCACGTGATTCATCGGCCGCAATACAACGATGTCGATCGCCATGAACACGATCGTACCCCACAACCCGATCGCCGCCGCGCTCGCGACCCCCTGTGTCGTGCGCGAAGCTGCGAAGAAGCCGGGCAGGAATGCCGCAGCGACGCCTCCGGCGAGCACGAGGATGGTTTGCAGCAGCGACGTGGTGATTCCGGGGGACAGAAGCCGGGAGAGGGCGAGGTACACTATGACCAGCACCGCGGTGACCACACCAACGATGGTGCCACTCAGGAGCACATGCCGGAATTCCGAGCGATCGACCGTGGTTGAAGTCATGTCTCTCCTGTATGTGATTTCACACCCCGAAGGGTGTGCTCGGCAAACATTGTCCTGAAGGACAATCTAAACAGCGCACATTATGAGGCAAACACAAACAGAACCGTGAGGTCCGTTACCGCCCATGCGGCCAGCGCGCGATACATACCCTGCTGGTGTTGCTGGGGACTCCATGCCACGTGGCGCAGGAACCACGGCAGCAGCACGGCCAACCACAGTGCCAGCGGCACCAGGAGGGCGAGCGCTTTCGCCCCGACCCCGAGCAGCGTGACGGCCCAGGCGAACAGGGCAAATGCGAGCAGCGTGCTCGCGATTGCCACTACCAAGCTGAGCCGCATCCCCAGAATCAGCGCCAATGTCCGGTCGCCGCGACGCTGATCTTCTTCGAACTGGTACAACTGCGTGAGCGGATAGAGCCCGGCGAACAGCGGGCAGAACGCGAGCAGCACCAGCGCGTGCCCCGGATCGAGCGGCCGGCCCGTCGCGGCCCAGGCGGCGTAGGGCGTGAGGGTACCGAAGCCCCACATGTTGATGATCCAATCCACACCCGCGACCGCCTTGAAACGAAACGGCGGGACGGAATACAGGATCGAAAGGACGAAGCAGATCGCATACGCGATCTGATACCCGGCGGGCAGCGTGAGCGCCAGCAGCTGGCCTGCCACGAGTAAGAACACGCTGAAGTGGAGCAGGTATCGTGGGAGCGGCGGCGGGGCGTTCAGATATCCGATGTCGCCTTCGTCTTTGTCGAACACGCTATTGATGGCCAGCGTGCCGCCATTGAGGAATACCACCCAGATAACGAGCGCGAGAATTGCCGGGCGCAACTGCTCCCCGCTCCGTGCTCCGTGCAATCCCACGGCCAGGATGTAGCCGAGCAGCGTATGCCCCGCCATGATCGGCCACTCGGCCGGGCGCATGTGCAGCAGATAGGAGTTGAGCTCACCGGGGAGGACCCGGTAGCCCCAGCGCCGCCACGCATTGCGCGTGCGCGCGTCGCCTACCACTGCAAGCCCAGCTCGGCCGCGGCGATCCGCAAGCCGACCAGCGTCAGATCGGGGTGCACCGACTCGATTTCGTGGCACAGCGGCGCCACCAGGCCGGCGAGCCCGCCGGTCGCCACGACCATGGGTGCGTTCCGGGATGGCCACTCCGCCCGGATGCGCCGCACCAGCCCATCGACCGCGTCGGCCGCCCCCCAGAGCACGCCGACACGAATGCAGTCTTCGGTGCGGCGCCCGATAGCGTGCGTCGGCGGGAGCAACTCGGTCGCCGGGAGCTTCGCGGTCTTGCGCACCAATTCGTCCGCTGCGGTGCGCAGACCGGGCATGATCACCCCCCCGATGAAGTGCGCGCCGCCGGCGACGGTGATGCAATCGAATGTCGTGGCGGTGCCGAAATCGACGACGATGGTGTCTTGCTTGAAGAGCTGCGCGGCCGCCAGCGTGTTGACGATGCGGTCGGCGCCGACGGTCAGCGGCTCGTCGACGTCGAGCACGATCGGAAGTTTTGACCGCGCATCGACAAGCTGCGGCTGGCGCGTCGTCGCTGCCTCGATGCCGTCGCACAGGCTCTGCGTGATCGTCGGCGCAACGGACGCGACGACCGCTGCGCGAATCTCCTGCGTGGAATGCCCGGCCTGTGTCAGGTGCGCGGTGAACGCGGCCGCCCACTCGTCGGGAGTGCGCTGCGGCGTCGAGTGCAGCCGCCAATGCGCCGCCAGCCGGTCACCCGCAAACAGTCCGACGGTCGTCTCGGTGTTGCCGATGTCGAAGGCGAGGAGCATGGGGCGGCTAAGATAACTCGACGTGGCCGTCGCGCACCATCGTGGTGCCGGCACCGGTGTCGACGAGCAGCGCGCCGTCGGGGCGAATCCCCGAGGCACGGCCTGCGAGCGGCGTGCGAATGTGGCGGCCACGCAGCCAGTCGCGGCGCGCGAACGCGGCACACTCGAACTCCGTGAGCTGCGCGCCGTGCGTCGTGAGCCGTAACAGCGCTGGGACGAGCAGATCCAGGACGTGGATGCGCCGGACGCTGGGCCGGAGCTCGCGCAGCGCCACGGCCCGCTCCGCCACCTCGGCCGGGATTTCGTTCGCGACGTTGACGCCGATCCCGACGCCGAGCCACTGGAGCGTGTCGCCCTGCCAACGGCCCTCGCATAGAATCCCGGCGACCTTGCGATCATCCACGAGCACGTCATTCGGCCATTTCAATCCGGCCCGGGGTCCCGACAGCGACGTGGCACGCGCACCCAGAATTGCCTCGACGACGTCTGCGACCACGAGCCCCGCGCGCAGCGACAGCACACCCGGCGCGGCCAGCGGCGGCGGGGGCCGCAGCAACATCCCGAGCCAGACGCCGCCCGGCGGCGAGCGCCACGTGCGGCCGTCGCGACCCCGCCCCGCCGTTTGCTCCTCGGCGAGGACCACCGTTCCGGCCAGCGCACCCTGCGCGCCGAGGTCGTGAATGGCATCGAGGCTGGAGGTCAGCGTGCGGAACACGCCGCACTGCGGGACGCCCCAGCGGCGCGCCAGCGCCGCCGCGGGAATGTCGTCGATCGCTAGCCGTGCCACAGCGCGTAGGCCAGGGTGAAGAGCCCGATCGCAAAACAGTAGGGCGCGAACACGTAGAAGCGGCCGCGCCGCAGCATCGCCACCAGGAATCGAATGGCAAAGACGCCGGAGAGGAACGCGACGATGCAGCCGGCCAGCAGCGGAACGGCGCCGATCTGCGCGATGTCGGCTGACGCATGGCGCGCTTCGACCAGGCCCGCCCCCGCGATGAGGGGGATCGCCATCAGGAAGCTAAAATCAGCCGCGGAGACCGCCCCGAGTCCGACCCAAAGCCCCGAGGCGATCGTCGTGCCGGAGCGCGAGACGCCCGGCAGCGGAGCAAACGCCTGCGCCAGCCCGATGATGAGGGCGCCCTGAGGCGTCGGCCGCGCTGCCCCTTCAGGACCCCGATGCCGCGTGGACCACAGCAGCGCCCCGGTGACGAGGAACCCGATTCCCGCCGCCCACAGCGAAGCGAACGCGCGAGCGATCAGGTCCTCGAGGAAGATTCCGACCAGTCCCGCCGGAATCATGCCGGTGATGAGGAGTCCCGCGTAGCGCAACGCGTCGGGCTGGCGTCGCAGCACGTCGACTGCCAGACGCCAGAAACGCCCGCCGTACACCACGAGAATCGATCCGAGCGTCGCGACATGCAGCGCGACTTCTACGAACACACCGGGCGTGTGCACGCCCGCCACGTGTCCGATCACCGCGAGATGTCCGTCGCTCGACACGGGAAGGAATTCGGTGAGCCCCTGCACCAGCCCGAGCAGGATGCCTTGCCAAAGAGTCATGCGACCTTTCCCGCGACGAGCGCGACCAGACCAATCACCATGGCGCCTTTGAGCAGGGCACTCACCCGCTCCACCTTGCCGAGCAAGAGCCAGGTCGCGGCGACGAGCATGGCCAGCTGCGCGAACAGCGCGATCACGAAATACGCGCCACTGAATCCCGCGCTGCGCGGCAACAGCAGGCTGGCGGGCACGAAGAGTAGTCCGGCACCCGCGGCGATCACCAAAGCGGGCCGGCGGCCCACGACAATCGGCAGCGTGCGCCGCCCGATCGTGCGATCGCCCGGCTCATCCTCGACGTCCTTGACGATCTCACGCACGAAATGCAGCCACGCCGCCAGCACCCACGGCACTATTCCGGCGGCGGGTACGCCGACGGCGAGCGCACCGTAGAACGGCGGCGATCCGGCGACAACCGCGACCGCGAGGTTGCCGAGAAGCGGCACGGGCTTCAGCAGCGGCGAGTACGCGAACATGACGGCAAGGGAGGCAACGGCGGCAAGGAATAGCCACCCGCTGACCAAACCGGCGCATGCCAGTCCGAGCAGCGCACCGTCGAAGACAATCAAATCCGCCAAGCCACGCGAGACCTGTCCTGCCGCGAGCGGCCGCGTGCCGGGGCGGTTCACCCGGTCGGCCGCGACGTCGCGGATGTCGTTCCAGGTATTGCCGGCCGCACCGAGCGCCATGCCGGAGAGCGCGGCAAACACCAGCTCTTTCGGGAACGCGATCCGGCCCAGCGCAATCCAACCGCCGGCGAGCACGCCGGCAGCCGCGATGATGAGGTTGGGGGCACGAATCAGGCGCAGGACCGCCATTACGAGAGGACCTCTTCATACAGCGCCTCGTAGCGCGGCACCACCTTCTCGGCGGAAAACTGGAGCGCGCGCGCCGCCGCGTTTCGTTTGAGGCGCTCATGCAACGCGGCATCCTCCAGCACTTCGAGGGCGCGCTGCGCCATCGTCGCGACATCCCCCGGCGGCGCGAGAAACCCGGTCTTGCCGTTCTCCACGACTTCGGGAATCCCTCCGGCGTCGCTGGCGACCACCGGCACCGCGCACGCCATCGCCTCGAGTGCGGCGAGCCCGAACGACTCGGTGGCCGAGGGCAGCAGAAAGAGGTCGGCGCCCCGCAGCACGTCGCCGACACTCTCGACCTTGCCCAGGAAGCGCACATCCTTGCGCAGGCCCAGGCCGTCGACGTCGTGCTCGGCGGCATCGCGTTCGGGGCCGTCGCCCACGAGGACGAGCGTGGCCGGAAGCTGCTTGCGGACAGCCGCGAAGATTTTCACGACATCGCCGATGCGCTTGACGGGGCGGAAGTTCGAGACGTGCACCAGGACGCGGTGGCCTTGGGGCGCGAGCCGCTTGCGGTCGGCGTCGCCCGCGGGCGGATGATAGTCCGTGGTCGAGATGAAGTTGGGGATGACGCGCACGTCACACTGCCCGCAGCCGAAGGCGCGATACGTCTCATCGCGCAGGTACGCGGAGACGGCGGTCACCTTGTCCGACTGCTCGATGGAGAATTTCGTGAGCGTGTAGTACGACGGGTCCTGGCCGACCAGCGTGATATCGGTGCCGTGCAGCGTCGTGACGATTTTCAGGTCCAATTGCTCGTGCAGCAGCATCTGCTTCGCCAGCCATGCGGTCGCGGCATGCGGAATCGCGTAGTGTACGTGCATCAGATCGAGCTGCTCGCGCTTGGCGACTTCGTGTTGCTTCACGGCGAGCGCCAGCGCGTACGGGGACGACTGCTCGAACAGTGGATACTCGAGCTGCGTGACCTCGTGAAACGTGACGCGCTCGGCGTAGCCGCGCAGCCGAAACGGACTCGCGTATGAGATGAAATGGACATCGTGGCCGCGGCGGGCGAGCTCGAGGCCCAGCTCGGTCGCGACGGCGCCGGAGCCGCCGTACGTCGGATAACACGTAATTCCGATGCGCATCCTATTGGCCGTCTGCCATCAGCCGTCAGCCATCTGTGTCCAACGTCCCATGATTTCGCTCGCCAGTGTCGTTGGAGACGTGGTCGCATCGAGCATCCAGACGTCCGGCTGACGGCTGACGGCAGATGGCTGACGGCGCAGTTGATTTCTAAACCACGTCTCCTGCCGCTTCGCATACCGCCGTGTCGAGACGAGAATCGCGTCCCGCAGCGCACGCTCGGACAACTCACCGTTCAGCATCGCGACGACCTCCCGGTAGCCCACGCCGTCGAGTCCCGGTGCGTGTGGCGCAATGCCCGACGCGAGCACGCGCCGCACTTCCTGCACGAAACCGGCACGCAGCATGTCATCGACGCGCGCCGCGAGCCGGCGGTGCAGGACTTCTCGCGGCACCGTGAGGTGAATGTACCAGGGGTGCAGCGTGCCGCGGTCCCGCGCTTCGCGCTGCCACCACGAGAGGGCGTGCCCGGTCAGTAGTGCCACCTCGACCGCGCGCGCGGCGCGCTGCCGGCCGCCACCCGGGAATCGCGGGTCGAGCCGGCCGGCCCAACGCGCGAGATCGCCGCCTGCCAGCGATTCGGACCAGCGGCGGAGCTGCTGGCGGCGCTCCGGATCGAATGGCGGCTCGCGAAACAGTCCCTCCGCCAGCGCGCGGATATAGAGTCCCGTCCCACCCACGACAATCGGCTGACGGCCGCTCGCCCGCGTGTCGGCAATCCATCCCGCGGCATCGCGTGCGAATCGCCCCGCGCTGTATCGCTCTCCGGGATCGATCAGATCCAGCCCCTGGTGCGGCACGCGCTGCAGCGTCGTGCCATCAGGCTTCGCGGTGCCGATGTCGAGGCCGCGATAGAGTTGGCGGGCGTCCGCCGAGATCACCGTGATGGGAGTGAGAGTGGCGAGGCTCGAGGCGACGGCGGTTTTGCCCACCCCGGTCGGACCGACGATCACCGGGGTCAGATGTCGTTCGCTCATTCCCAGGCTAAAGCCTGGGCTCGGCCAACACTGTCCTTAAGGACAATGCCGTGCCGAGCCCATCCTTTAGGATGTGGATCGGCCAAAGCGTCGTTCCAACTCTTCTTTCGGCAGCTGCACCATGGATGGCCGGCCGTGCACATCGTGCGCGGGGAGCGTCGCGGTGAGCAGCCGCACGATGAGTTCGCGCATCTCGCCCGCGTCGAGCGTCTGGCCGGCCTTGATGGCAGCTCGGCAGGCGTAGGTCGCCGCAAAGCGCTCGAGCCGGTTCTGCCAGCCGCCAAAGCGGCCGCCGGCGAGATCGGCAACGAGCTCCTGCAGGCAGCGCGCGGCCTCGAAGCGGGGATGCGGGTTCGGCGCGGTGTGCACGACGATGCTGCGACCGGAGAATGGCTCGATCTCGAACCCGATGCGGGCAAGCAGCTCGCGATGCGCGTCGATGGCATCGAGCTCGGCGGGCGCAAAGTCCAGCGTGAGCGGCAGCAGCAGGCGCTGTGCCGGCGCGCCGTCGCCCGAGAGCTGGCGCATCACGTCTTCGTACAACACGCGCTCGTGCGCCGAATGCTGGTCCACGATCGCGACGCCGCTGTCGGTCGGGAAAAGGATGTAGGTGCTGAACACTTGGAGCAGAGGGGCTATGGGGTATCGGCTATCGGCTATCGGGTGATCCGCTCCGAAGAGTTCGAGAGGCATGCCACCGGGCAGCGTTACCTCCTGGTCACCCCCAATACCCGATACCCGATAGCCGATAGCTCCCAGAGGGGCCGCCGCATCCAACGGAGCAAGCGCCGCTCTCACAGCCTCCTCAACGACTTTTTCGACGAAGAACTTGTCCCGAAATCGCGCCTCGAGTTTCGCGGGATGCACGTTGACGTCGACTGCGTCTCCCGGCAGGTCGAGAAACACGAGCAGCGACGGCCGGTCGCCAGGCGCGATCGTCGAGCGGTAGCCGGCTTCGGCGGCGCGCAGGATGAACGGATCGCGAATCGGCCGGCCGCGGACGAAGACATAGCCCTTGCGCCCCGCCGGGCGGGCCTGCGCGGGCCGCTGCACCAGCCCCGTCACCTCGAGCGGTCCGGCGCGGTGTGAGACCAGCAGCAGCGTATCGGCGAGCTCGGCGCCCCACAGCGCGCGCACCCGGTCGATCAGTCGCGGCGCCGGGGGACAGTCGAGCAATACCCGTGCGTCGCTGGTGAGGGAAAACGCGACGTCGGGACGGGTGAGTGCGAGCACCGTGATCGCTTCGACCGCGGCGCGCGTTTCCGTCGCGGTCGCGCGAAGAAACTTCCGGCGCGCCGGAGTATTGTAGAACAGCGCGCGGACGGTGACCGTCGTGCCGCGCTGGCGCGCGCCATCCTCCGTCCCATCAAGCTTCCCGCCGGTGACGCGCAGCCGCGTCGCTTCTTCTCCCTCGCCGCAGGTCTCCAGCTCGAAACGAGAGACCGACGCGATGGCGGGAAGCGCTTCGCCGCGAAATCCGAACGTGGCCACCCCGATCAGATCGCTCGCCGTGCGGATCTTGCTCGTCGCATGGCGCTGCAGCGCCAGCCGCGCATCCTCGCGGTCCATCCCGGAGCCGTCGTCGCTCACGCGAATGAGCGTCTTGCCCCCGTCTTCCAGCTCCACGCGCACCGCATGGGCGCCGGCATCGAGGGCATTCTCGACCAGCTCCTTGACGACCGACGCGGGCCGCTCGACCACTTCGCCCGCGGCGATCTGGTCGGCGACATTTCCCGCGAGCACCTGGACGCGCGCACGCACGAGCACACTCACAGTCCCGAGATCTCCTGTTCGAGCACCCAGCCGTGGATCCCGTCTTTCCGATTGACTTCCCGCCACGGACCATAGCTCCGGCCGACGAAGAGCGCACCACCCGCGGGAATCGTGGCCATGGCGCTGGCGCCGCCGTACGGTGCCGCCAGCACGGGCGCGCCATCGGCGATGACGACCGCGAGTGGTTGGTCCCGGCGCCACCACTCGAGCGCGCCCAGAATCCCGGCACCAAGGGCGACGGCCCCGAACACCACGAGTACGACTCGCCGCCTGGCGCCGGCCGCCACGCTGAGCCAGAGCAAGACCCACCCCGTGGCGCCAATGACCGCCCATTCGGCGGGCGTGGCCCAACCGACCCGCAGCAACTGTTCGGTCACCGGGTCCGGCGCGGGAAGCAGCCGCCGCGCGCGGCGGATCGCCAGGTCACGCGGCGCCAGGCGCGCCGCGCGCGTCCATGCCGCCATCGCTTTGCCGTCGGCGCCGGCGCGATACAACGTGGCGCCAAGATTGTACCAGTGGGCCGCATCGCGCGGCTCGCGCGCGGCGCGGGCGTTGAACGAATCAGCGGCCGCCCGCAACGCCCCCGCCTCGAACAACGCCTCGGCGCTGGGTGTTTGCGCGGCGGGTGACTGTAGGGGCACGACATGTCGTGCCCCTACGAAACCGATCCCGATCACCAACAACGACGCAAACGTCGATCGGGGACGTCGTCCGCCCGCGTTTTCATGCACGTCCCACGTCGCGCCCAACACGCGCAGGACCTGCTCGATCTCGGCGCCCAGCTCGGCGGCGTCGCCCAGGCCGCGCGGGCCGTAGCGGGCCGCTCGCAGCCGGTCGCGCAGCCGTTTCACATGGTCGGCGACGGCGCTCTCCACGCCGGCCGCGCGCAGTGCCTGCGCCAGTCCATCGCCGTCGCGCGCGAAGGGATCGGAGACATGACTCGCCAGCACCGCGAGAAATTCGCGCTCGAGCCGGCCCAGCGGCGTGAGCTGTGGACGTCCGACAGCCGCCACCGCCGCGGCCGGCTCGCGATGCCAGCGCCGCCGCGCTAGTCCGGCAAGGAGGGGCGGCACCAGGAGAACCACGAGCCAACCTTCCCATCCCACCTGCCGCGCCAGGCGATCGACCGCGACTTCTCCCCGGCTCGGCAACAGCGGCGGCAGGACCCGGGCCGCGCGGGGCTCGGCGCCGGGAGCGACCGCCAGCGCCCGCGGCGCGGCCGTTGCCGCGGTGTAGCGACCCGCGGTCGGGTCGAAATACGCGTAGCGCACCTCCGGCAACACGAAGCTGCCCGAGGAGTCGGGCACGGCGAGAAACTGGACCGTCTTGCTGCCGGCGATGCGGCCGGCGTCCGGTGCAATGCGTACTTCCGTTTGCGCCGGATAGACCCGGAATCCGGCCGGCCAACGCAACACGGGCTCGGGCCAGAGCGCGACGTTCCCCACGCCCGAGACCGTCACGGCTGCCTCGACGGGCTCCCCCACCCGCGTGCTCGCGGGATCGATCTGCAGAGCGAGGCTCAAGCGCTCGCCTACCACGTTCGTCGTGGCTGGGGACGGCAACGCCAACACCACAATCGCGATCGAGTCGCTGCGCAGCGTGTAGCGCTCCTCGCGGCTGAAGAACGAGAATGTGACGGGGAGTGCGTACTCGACCGAGGCCGGCGGGATGATCAGCGGGCCGGGCGCCAGCGGGAACACGACCTGATGCGCGATGAACAGGTCGAGCCACCGTCCTCCCACTTGCCGCGACAGCGCGACGCCGGACGACGTCGCCGCCGGGTACGCCCAGACGCCTTCCGGCGTGACCAGCGTCAACAACGGTGCGCGCCGCATCCGCTCGCGCAGCTCGCGCGGGATCCAGGCGGCGGCGATCAGATCGACCTGCTGACCGGTAAAGACGCTGTCGCTCGGCACGAGCATCGTCAGGGCGACACGATCGGAGCGCCGCGACAGGGGCGGCGGTGCCGTCTCAAGCAGCGAACGCGCCAGCGGACTCAACGCCACGGTGCTGCGATCGGCCGCGCTGTCCACCGTCACGAGAATCGGATCGGTGGATACGACGCTCGCCCCCTGTTTCGCGCGCACCGGCCCGATGAGCAGCGCCCCCGGTTGCTGCGCGCGCAGCTGCAGCTCGCGCACCGTCGTCCGAATCGAGCCGGCGCCGCCGCTGATCGCGACCTCGGTCATGTCGCGCGAGCCCACGACCGCGAAGCCGTTGAGCGTTGGCAGCATGATCTCGACGGGGTCGGTCGAGCGCGTGCGCGCGCGCACGGTCAACATCAGCTCCTCACCGACGCGGAGGTGCGTGCGATCGACGCCGGCGGTGACTTCCGCCCCCTGCACCACCAGCAGCGCCGTCAGCAGCGGGAGGATCACCAGTCCTTCACTCCCGCGGCCGCCGCTCGCCGCGTGCGACCGGTGCGGTCGCGGCGCGTGCGCAGCTCTTCCTGGCCGATGGATCGCAGCACCTGGTCGGCTTGTGATTCATTCAGCCCGCCCGCGTTCCCTCCTTCTCCCTGCGGCTGCTGTTGCTGACCGGCGCCTCCACCTCCGCCGCCACCACCAGGGCCCGGCGGGGGTGGCGGAGGAGGATGGGGCTGTTTCGCTTGCCCGCCGGAGCCGCGCAGGCGGTTCACGAGCTCCAGATTCCACTTCGCGCGAATGTGATGCGGCTTCAGCAGCAGTGCTTCCCGATAGGCGCGCTCGGCATCGGCGAGATGCGTGTCGCGATTCGTGCTGTCCGATCTCGCCTCGAGCAGCGCGAGCAATCCGAGATTGTAGAGGGCGCGAAATCGCAGCTCGGGATCGAGCGAGGCGGCCGCGCGCGCGAGCGTCGCCCGCGCCAGCGCCGGATCGCCGGCGGCCAGCGCGGCGGTGCCCGTGTTGTACCACGCCGTGTCGTCGTCCTGGCGCGTCTTCAGCTCCGCCAGGTACGCGGCCGCGGCCGACCGGACATCGCCCTGGTCCCACGCGCGTTCGGCGGGTGAGCGTAGCCGTTGCGCGTGCGCCGCGGGAACGACGAAGAACAAGAGGCCGATCAAGGCGGCGGTGCGCCGCGTGAGCGTTTGCGTCGTCAACACGATCGCGGCGAGCAACAGGGGAATCCACGCGCGCGGCCGCCCCCGCTGGGTGCGGCTCTCCGTCGCGGTGGCGCGTTTGTACGACGCCACGAGATCGCGCACCGCGCCGGCCTGATCGGGCAGCTCGGCGGCGACGATCGTGCCTTGCGCGGCGTCGGCGATCGCGCCGAGCACGTCGTCGCGCCGGCTCGTCTGGACCGGCTTCCCCGTCTCATCCTGCTGCCACACCACCAGCTGCCCGCGATCGTCACGTACCGGAATCCGGGCCGGCTCGCGGCCACCCTCGGCCACGAGAATCAAATGGATGCCGAGGCCCGCCAGCCGCCGCGCCTCGTCGACCGACCGCTCCAGCGAGTCGTGCGCTTCGCCGTCGGTGAACATGACCAGGACGCGATCGGCGATTTCCGGGCTGGCGTGCAGCAAGTCGATCCCCTGCTGCAGCGCCGGAACCAGCGACGTCCCGCCCTCCGACGCGACGTCCGGATCGAGCGCGTCGAGATACAGCGTCAGCGCCGAGCCATCCACCGACAGCGGGGAGAGGATGTAGCTCGTCCCGGCGAACGCGGAGAGGCCGAGCCGGTCGCCGTCGAGATCCTGCACGAGACGGCGCGCTTCCCGCAGCGCCCTGGCCAGCCGGCTCGGCTTGACGTCTTCGGCCAGCATGGACCGCGAGATGTCGACGGCGAGCACGAGATTGAGGCCCCGCGTCTCGGTGACGATCCGCTCCTCTCCCCAGCGCGGTCCCGACAGCGCAACGGCGGCGAGCCCCGCGGCCAGGCCGAGCGCCGGTGCGCCGAATCGTCCCGCCGCGCGGGCGATGCGCCCGGTCGCCTCCGACCAGGCCGCCGCGCGCCTGAGCCGCGAACGCCGCGCCCACGCGGCGGCGGTCCATATCGCCGCACCCACGACCGGTGCCAAGGCGAAGACGACCGGCGCGTCGAAGGTGATCACGGTACGCGCACCGCGAATGTGGCGGCCAGGACCAGCTCGAGCGCCAATGCGAGCAACCCGATGCCGAGCGGCACACGATACGCTTCGTCGTAGCGCCGATACACCAGATGTTGCACCGGCGTCTTCTCGAGCCGGTTGATCTCCCCGAAGATATTGGAGAGCGACGCCGCGTCCGTCGCGCGGAAGTAGCGGCCGCCGGTGGTGTGCGCGACCTCGCCGAGCAGCTGTTCGTCGATCTTCACCGGCATCGTCTCGTAGCGCAGGCCCAGCGGACCCTGGCCGGTCGGGACCGGCGCTTCGCCCTGCGTGCCGACGCCGATGGTATAGATCCGGATGCCGAAGGTCGCGGCCGCCTGTGCCGCCGTGCGCGGATCGACCGTACCCTTGTTGTTCTCTCCATCCGTGAGCAGAACCACGACCTTGCTCTTGCCCGGCGCGCGACGCAGCCGGTTCGCGCTGGTCGCGATCGCGGTGCCGATGGCGGTGCCGTCCTCCAGAATCCCGACGCGCAGCTGGCGAATCGCCTCTTCGAGCACCTGGTAGTCCGTCGTGATCGGTACCTGCGTCAGGGCCTGCCCGGCAAAGGCAACGAGGCCGACGCGGTCGGAAGAACGGGCGCGCACGAATTCGGTTGCCGTGCGGCGCGCCACGTCGAGCCGGTTGGCCGGCGAGAAGTCTTCGGCGAGCATGCTGCTCGAGACGTCGACCGCCAGGACGATCGAGATCCCCTCGCTGCGCAGCTCGGCGCGCGCCGACCCCAGGCGCGGCCCCGCGGCGGCGACGATCCAGGCGGCGAGACAGAGCGAGCGCAGCGACACGGGCAGCCGGGCGACCCACAGCCGCTCGATGGGTCCCAGCGCGGGGCGGACGTCACTCATCGGCGCACCGGCGAGGCGAGACAGGCGCCGGCGCCGCCACCACCACCACAGCGGCAACGCCGCGAGCAGCAACAACAGCAGGGGCCGGGCGAATGTCATCGCGCCTTGCCCTTCGCTCCGTTGCGCCCGAGATCACGGGCGAGGGCGCGCGCGCGCGCGGCCAGCGGCACGACGTCCACGCCATGCGCCGTCGCGAACGCCACCTGATCGAGCGCCTGAAGCAGCTCCCGCAACTCACGCAGCGGCGCGTCGGGTCGCGCCCGCTCGACCGCTGCCAGGCATTCCGCGGTACTCAGCGCGGCATGCGCGGCGGGGATCGCGTGCGCCAGCGCATGGCGCAGCCGCTGCGCCGCGCGCGCCGCCACGGCCTTCGGCTCTCCGGCGGCGAGCCAGCGCGCGTCGGGTACCTCGGCGTCGAGCGCGAGCGCGGCGGCATCCGTGACTGTGCGCGGACCGCGCCGTCTCCAGCCGATCAGGATCAGCAACGCCCCACCAGCGAGCAGCAGCGCGGCGAGCACGGGAACCGCACTGCCCCGATCGAGACGCAGCGGGCCAAGCGACGGCTGCGGCGCCGGCGCGCGGACGCTGTCGGGAATGACACTGGCCACGTGGAATGTCGCCGTACCTCCCGACAGCGAGTCGGCGCTGCCATCGGGGCCCAACCGCCACAGCGGCGGCATGTCGAGCGTCAGCTGACCGGGTGCCCATGCGACGACCGCATAGCGAACGACCCACTCGCCAGACGACGCCGCGACCACGCTGGGATCGCCTAACGGCTCGGCGATGGTTCCTGAGGGGAGCTTCCCCGCCCGCACGCGCCAACCCGGCGGCGCCTGCACCGAGCGCTCGAGCTGGATCGTGTCACCGACCGTGGGCTGACGCGGCGCCGCCGTCCATCCTGCCTGCAGCAGCAGCAATAGCGCGATCATCGGCTCAGCCGTCTCGCTCGCTCCGCGAACGCGCGACGCAGCGGCGCGCCGTACGGCACCGTGGTGAGCAATGCCACGCGATCCACGCCCGCCTGAACCAGCTTGCGGCTGCGCTCCTGCTGCATGCGCTCGGCGGCGACGCGGATCCGGGTCCGGGTCGGTGCATGGCTCGTATCCACCAGCAACCGCTGCCCCGTCTCGGCGTCTTCCATCTCCACCCAGCCGGCGTCCGGCAGGTCGTATTCGCGCGGGTCATCGATCGTGATCGCGACCACTTCATGGCGCGCGGCGAGCTGCCCCAACGGCTCTTCCCACTCGGCGGCGCGGAAATCGGACAGCACGACCACGATGGCCCGGTGCCTGAGCAGCTTCGTGGCGTAGCGCAGCGCGCCGGCGAGGTTCGTACCCCGCCCCCGCGGGGCAAAGGCCACAAGGTCGCGGATGACGCGCAACGCATGGGCCCGTCCCTTGGCGGGCCGCACCACGTACTCGGGTGTGTCGGCGAAGAGCAGCGCCCCCACGCGGTCGTTGTGCCGCGCGGCGGCAAGGGCCAGCACCGCGCCGACCTCGACCGCGAGACCCGCCTTGGTGTACGGCCGGCCGAAATGGAGCGATCCCGACTGGTCCACGATGAGGAGCAGCGTCAGCTCGCGCTCTTCCATGAAGGTTTTGACGAACGGATGGCCCATCCGCGCAGAGACGTTCCAGTCGATAGCCCGGAAGTCGTCGCCTTGCTGGTAGGCACGCACCTCCGCGAACTCGATCCCCTGGCCGCGGAAGACAGAGCGGTACTCGCCGGTGAAGAGGGTATTGACGAGGTTACGCGCCCGCAGCTCGATCCCTTTCACGTGCTTCAGCACTTCGCGAGTCACGGTCCGCCGGCGCACGCGGACCGGGGAGCTCACCCGCCGGCGCTCTGGTCCTTCGTATGTCACGGCACTCCCACGGCCTCCAGAATGCGCGCGATCACCTGATCGGCGTTCATATCTTCGGCTTCGGCCTCGAACGTCAGCAGCACGCGGTGGCGCAGCACGTCGAACGCCATCGCCTTGACGTCCTCCGGCACCACGAACGCGCGGCCGCGCAGATACGCATGTGCGCGGGCGGCCTGTGCCAGATAGATCGAGGCGCGCGGCGACGCGCCGAAGGCGATGAGCGGCTTCAACTCCGGCAACCCGACGGCCTGCGGCTCGCGGGTCGCGCGCACGGCGTCGACGATGTAGTCGACGACCTTCTGGTCCATGAACAGCTCGGCGATCGCGCTGCGCGCCGCGAGGATGTCCTCCGCCTCCGCGATGCGCTGCACTTCGATCGGCCGGCCCGACGCCATGCGGCCGACGATCTCTTTTTCCGCATCGCGCGACGGATAGCCGACGCGCACCTTGAGCATGAAGCGATCGAGCTGCGCTTCGGGGAGCGGATACGTCCCTTCGTGCTCGATCGGGTTCTGCGTGGCCAGCACGAGGAACGGCTCGCCCAGGAAAAACGTCTCCCCGCCGATCGTCACCTGCTTTTCCTGCATCGCTTCCAGCAACGCCGACTGCACCTTGGCGGGCGCGCGGTTGATTTCGTCCGCCAGCACCAGGTTCGCGAACAGCGGGCCTTTTTTCGGATAGAACTCCTGCGAGCGCTGATCGAAGATCATCGTACCGATGACGTCCGCCGGCAGCAGATCGGGCGTGAACTGGATGCGCGAGAAGCTGATGCGCAGGCACTCCGCCACCGTCTTCACGGCGAGCGTCTTGGCGAGTCCCGGCACACCCTCGAGCAGGATGTGCCCGCCGGTGAGCAGGCCGATCAGCAGCCGCTCCACCATGACTTCCTGACCGACGACCCGCTTTGCGACCTCACGCGTGATGGTCTGCGTCAGCACTGCATCGGTCGTCTTACTGGCTGCGCGTGTCGTCATCGCAGCGACGCCTCGGCCGCCCGTTTCACCGTCGGCTCTTTATCCCGTGCGTAGAGTTCGAGCAACGCTTTAGCCTCCATTCGATCCAATCGCGCCAGACCTTCGATCGCCGCCGCTCGCACGAACGGCGTGCGCCGCGGCTTGCCCCCCGGCTCCGCAAATCTCGCCAGCACTTCCAGCGCCTCCTTGGCGCCGAGCTGGCCGATCGCCTTCAGCAACGCAGCCAATACCCCTTCATCTTTTTCCTGCTCCAGCCGCCGGACCAGCACGGTGCTCGCCCCCACGTCGCCGGCGGCGGCGATCGCGCGCGCCGCGGCCGTGCGCACCAGCACCGATTCATCCTTCAAGGCGGGCATCGCCGGCCGCGAGATCTCCCGCCCGCCCAGCTCGGCCAGGCCTAGCAGCGCCGCCTCGCGGACGCGCTCGTCGCTGTGGCGCGTCAACCCAATCAGCAGCTCCGCGACGCCCGGGCTGCCGCTCAGTCCGAGAAACTCCGCCGCCGCCGCGACCACCTCAGGAACCTTGCTCTGGATCCGAGCCTGCAGCACCTCGACCGTGCGCTCACCGGCCGCGCGCATCGCGGCGCGATAGGCTTCTCGCAGCTCGGGGAGTGCGTGGAGATAGGCATCCACGACGGACCCGGCCGATACCGCACCCAGCGCCCCCACGGCGTTCACCAGATGCGCGCGCTCGGCCGGCGGCACCCGCGGCTCGCCGAGGCGCGCCACCATACGCTCCACGATAGCCTCGTCCGCAAGCGCTCCCGCCGCGTCCCCGATGGCTTCCTGGATCTCGGGATCCTGAATCTTGCGCAGCGAGCGATCGAGACCTGACACGATCTCCGCGATGGCGCCAATGTCGCGCAGCGCCAGGACATCCGGCGTGATGCGGCGCAACTGTTCAATGGTCGCACGCTGTTCGGCAGCAGTGGTCGCAGTCTGGAGCGCCGCGACGGCCCGGCGCGCTTCGACATCGGCGGGAAGCCCGCCTCCCCGGAACACTCCGCTCTGCACCGGCGGCGCAGGGGCGCGGGGTGAGGGGGGTGGGGGGGGTGGGGGGGGTGGGGGGGCCGGGGGGGCCGGCGAAGGGCCCGCAACGACCGGTGGCGATTGAGACGGCGGCGGTGCCGCCGCAGGTTGTGAAGGGTCTGAACGGGGCGGCGCCGCAGCAGGACTCGGTTCTGACATGGCGCGTGACGCGGAAAGGCGCTGGCTCGCGCGTTTGCCCAGCAGGACACCAATGCGTCCCAGCACCGCGTCGTCCGGCGCGACGTTCCCGACGGCGACGCCGAACAGGCCGAGCCAATGTTCCGGCGTCACCCCCGGATTGATTTGAATCGCGCGCACCCCGCGGGCAAACAGCAGCCCCGCGAGCTCGGCGACCTGCGTGTTGCGCGGCAACAGGTGCTGCCCGTGCCACAGCAAGCCGGTGGCGCCGATCTTCCATTCCACCGTGCCGAGCGCGGCGAGCGCGGGCAGCGACGCCGTGATCTGCCGCATCGCCTCCAGCACCGCTGGATGCGACGGCGGATAGAGACGCGTCAGCCGGAACGTCGTGCCGATCGCGCCCAATGCGCGGTCCACTACCCCAGTGTCGATCGCCATCGTCAGGTCTTAAGCCGCTCGATCGCTGCGATTTCCTGTCGTGTGAGTTCGCGCCATTTGCCCTCCGGCAGCTTCCCCAACCGCACCGGGCCGTACGCCACGCGGTGCAGCCATTCGACTTTGAGCCCCAGCTCCTCGGCGACGCGCCGCACGATGCGCTGCCGGCCTTCGGCGAGCGTCAACTCGATCTCGACCGACTTCCCCTGCGGCCGCACGCGCGACTCGACGACGCGTACGGCGCGGCCGTCGATCACAATGCGCTGCGCGAGCGCCGCTCTGATCGCTCCAGCGTCGGCGCCGTGCACGCCCAGCCAATAGGTGCGCGGCACTTCGTAGCGCGGATGCATGAGCCGGTGCGCCGCGGCCCCATCAGTCGTCAGCAGCAGCAGCCCGGACGTCATGACGTCCAGCCGTCCAACGTACGTGAGACCGGGCACCTTGGGGAGGAGACCGTAGACGGTGCGCCGTCCCTCAGGATCGGAGCGGCTGACGACCAAGCCGATCGGCTTGTTCAGCGCGAGCCAGGTGGTGTGCGTGGCGCCGCGGACCGGACGGCCGTCCACGGTGACCTTCTGAGCGTCGGGATCGACGCTCATCCCGATCGTGGCGGTGTCGCCGTCCACACGCACGCGGCCGGCGCGGATCAGGTCCTCCGCCTTGCGGCGCGACGCGACGCCCGCGCGCGCCAGGGCGCGCTGCAGGCGCATGAGCGTCATTCGGCTTCGTCGTCGGGCGTGGGAGTGGGGCGCCGCAGAGCGACCGACAGCTCCTCGAGCCGCGGCAGGTCCTCCAGATCTTTCAGACCGAGAATCTCCATGAACGACGGCGTGGTCCCGTAGAGCAACGGGCGGCCCAGCCCTTCGCCGCGCGTCACGACCTCGATGAGACCGCGCTCCACGAGCTTGTCCATGACGGCGCCGGAATCGACGCCGCGAATCTCATCGACTTCGAGGCGCCCGACCGGCTGGCGATATGCGATGATGGCCAGCGTTTCGAGCGCGGCGGGCGACAGACGGCGTGGCCGCAGCGCGAACTGCGCCCGCTCGATCGTCTCCGCATACTCCCGCCGGGTCAGGAACTGCCAGCCTTCCGCGATCTCGACCAGCTCGACGGCGTGCTCGTCGCCGAAGGCCGATCGCAGGGCAGCAAGGGCGGCACGGACGGCAGGTTCGCCGGCCGTGGGATCTAACGACGCGAGCTCCTCGATCGTCAGGGGACGCGACGCGGCGAACAGCGCCGCTTCAAGCAGCTTCGCGAGGGGCTGCACGCTTGATCACCATGGGGCCGAACGGCTCGGGCTGGGACAACGTCAGGGTACTGCGCTTCGCGAGCTCGAGCAGCGCGATAAACGTCGAGAGGACATCCACGAGCGTAGCCTCGGGACCAACGGCATCAGACCAGCCGAACGTCTTGTGTTTTTCCAGCAATGCCAGGATCCGCGCTGTCGCGCCCTCCACGTCGAGCGGCCGCGGCACCACGCGGTGCAGCATCGGCTCGGGAATCAGGGCAATCACCCGCTCTGCCGCCGCGAGGAGGTCGTTCAAGTCGATCTGTAGCGGTGCCGGCGGCGCATCGGGCGGCGGCGCTTCGTAGCCGCGGCCGAACCGCTCCGCGCGGACAGTGGCGGCGTGGCCCAGCCAGTCCACCAGCTCGCGGATCTGCTGGTACTCGAGCAGCCGCCGCACCAGCTCGGCGCGCGGATCTTCCCATTCGTCGTCGCCCAGGCGCCGCGGTAGGAGCATCTGCGCCTTGATGCGCAGCAGCCGCGCCGCCATCTCGAGGTAGTCGGCCGCCTGATTCAGGCCGAGATCATTGATGACCGAAAGAAACTGGTCCGCAATCTTCGCGATGGGCAGATCGGTGATATCGACTTCGTCTTCGCGAATCAGATGCAGCAGCAGGTCGAGCGGGCCGGAAAACTTCTCCAGCTCGACGACGAAGCCGCTGCCGCCAGGGTCACGCAGGATCGGGCTGGTCATGACGGGATGCCGTGGGGCAGCGCGAGCGGATAGACGACGCCGAGCGCCAACGTGAGAATCTGGACAGCGGGCCACAAAAAGAAGTGGATGACGCCGGGCAGCATGAAGCTGACGACCATAATGGGAATAAACCCAAACCGTTGGAGCTGACGGTATTGCAGTCCGGCGCCCGGCGGCAAGAGATGGTAGAAGACGTGGCTGCCATCGAGCGGCGGGATGGGAATCAGATTGAAGAATGCGAGCACGAGATTGAGCCACATCCCGTAGAACATCATCCGCTGCACGATTTCGAGCGTCGAGGCCAATGACGGCACCTGCTGTGCCAGCATGCCAACCAGCACGAACAGGCCGGTCGAGATGACGAAGAGCACCAGATTCACGGCGATGCCGGCAAGCGAGACGATGATGTCGCCCCTCACGTACTGCCGGAAATTCCGCGGATTGACCGGTACCGGCTTCGCCCCTCCAAACGTGTAGGTGCCCTTCGATCCGAACCACAACACGACCGGCAGGATCACGGTCATGAACGGATCGATGTGTTTTGCGGGATTGAAGGTCAGGCGCCCGAGCATGTACGCGGTGGAATCACCCTGCCGGTAGGCCGCTTCGGCGTGGGCATATTCATGGGCCACCATCGAAAACAGCAACACCGGTGCCCAGACAAAGAATTCGAATGAGATAGCGTGACTCTGGGTAGGTGACGGCCAAAGATATGTATAGTCTTGACCCCACGCAACTTACCGTCTAGTTTCTGCGCCATGCCGAAGATCAAATCCGCCAAGAAAGCGATGCGTCAGGCACGCTCGCGCACCATCCGCAACAGGGCCCAACGGTCGTCGCTGCGCACCGCGCTGAAGCGCGTGCGCGCCGCCGCCGCCGCCGATGCGGCCGCGGTTGCCTACACACTCGCCGCGCGCGTGCTCGATCAGGCGGCGCGCAAGGGACTGATCCACAAAAACAACGCCGCCCGGCAGAAATCGCGCCTGGCGGCGTTGGTCAAGAAGCTTAAGGATAAGGCGTCGTAAGGGCACGCCATTGGCGTGCCGTTACAACGCGGCCAGTTCCCCTCCGCACTTCTCGCAGTACCACTCCGTCGCCACGTTCATCGTTCCGCACTCTTTGCACTTGAGTGTTTTCTCGACCGGGGCATTCTCGTCGATCGGCGCCACCGGCGTCGCGTTCTGCGGATCGTCGGGCTGAAACTGCGCACCGCTCGCGCGCCGCGGCGAGGGCGCGTTCTTGTCCTCCGTGACCGATTTGAGAAACGCCAGCTCGTCGATGGGCGTCTTGCGGGGCTTCTCATCGCCGTCGCGCTTGGGGGGGGGCGCCGATGGCGGCGGACCGACGCGCGCCGCCGAACCCGGCTTCGCTTTCACGAGAGCATCGAGCTCCTCCAGCCGGGTGATGTCGCGCTCGACATCCATCAGCTCGTCGCGTACCGCGCCGAGATCCGCCAACGCATCCTTGTGCACCTGCGACCACTGCCCCTCGTCGTACTCGCCGACTTCGTGGCGCAGCTCGGTCTCGGCCAACCGCTCGGCCGCCGCCTTTTCCTTCTTTTGGAGCTCGATCAAGTTTTCCTTGCGCTGGGCGATGAGCTGGCGCGCCGCATCGGCGTGCGCGCGCAATTCTTCCGTGACGGCCTTGAGCCGCGCCTCGTAGTCGGCGCGCACACGCGTGCGGACGTGCTCGGGCGCCGAGTCGGCGGTCGCGGTGATGCGCGCGAGCCATGCCTCGTACTGGCGGCGCTCTTCCAACAGCCGTTGGATGGCGGCGGCGCTTTTCGACGGACCCTTAGGCATCGAGCCTCAGCAACCCCTTGAAAGTAAGCTCCGGCAACAAATTGGCCGGAATCTCTTGGCCCGCAACGGCAAATCCCGTCGCCACAGGGGGATGCGCATGCACGACGGCCTTCACATCGGGTCGTTCTCGCAGGATCCGCAGGTGTAAGTCCAACTCGCTGGTGGGCTTGCGGGAGCTCCGCCGCCGCGGTTTTCCGGCGAGATCGACCTCGACCATGTCCTGCGGCCTGACGAGCGCCTTGATCACGCCGCTCGGCGTGACGAGCACGCGGCCCGGGCCGATGCGCACCGAGAGATTGCCGTCCCGCCCCGCGATCAGCCCGTGCGCCGCGAGCTGGCGGCAGCACAGCGCCATGCGCCGAGCCTCACGTGCTTTCATAGCTCGTGAACGATGGCGCCCGCGACGATGGTCAGCACGGCACGCCCCGTCAGGCCTCGACCCGCGAACGGCGTATTGTGGCTCTTGGAATGGAACGCCGCCGGGTCGACGGACCACTTCGCGCCCGTGTCGAGGACGGCGACGTCCGCGATCGAGCCGGGAGCGAGCGTCCCGCCCGGCAGGTGGAACACGCGCGCCGGCTCCGTGGTCATGCGGCGGATCAGCTCCGGCAGCGTGAACACGCCGCTCTCCACCAATTCTGTGTGCGCGACGGCAAACGCGGTCTCGAGGCCGACGACCCCGAACGGCGCGTCGTCGAACGCGGCTTCCTTTTCGTCGTAGGCATGGGGCGCGTGATCGGAGGCGATGCAGTCGATCACGCCGTCCTTGAGCGCACCGCGCAGCGCCGCGACGTCGGCCGCTTCTCGCAGCGGCGGGTTCATCTTCGCATGCGTGTCGTACTCTTCGCATGCGTAGTCGGTCAAGGTGAGGTGATGCGGCGTGACTTCCGCCGTCACGCGGATGCCGCGCTCCTTGGCTTCACGAATGATGGCGACCGAGCCGCGCGCCGACATGTGGCAGAGGTGGACGTGGCCGCCCGTCAGCTCGGCGAGCAGGACGTCCCGGGCAACGATGATCTCTTCGGCGGCGGCGGGAATGCCTTTCAGGCCGAGCCGCGTGGCGACGAGCCCCTCGTGCATCACGCCGCCGGCGAACAGCGTCGGGTCTTCACAATGATCGGCCACCGGAATGTGGAACGTGCGCGCGTACTCGAGCGCCGTGCGCATCATGTGACTCGACACCACGGGCTTGCCGTCGTCGGAGACGGCGACCGCGCCGGCGCTCACCATCTCGCCGAACTCCGCCAGCCGCTCGCCTTTTTGTCCGATCGAGACGGCGCCGATCGGATGCACGCGCGCGAAGCCGGCGCGGCCCGACTGGCGCACGATGAATCCGACCGCCGCCTGATTGTCGGTGACGGGATCGGTGTTCGGCATCGCGCAGATCGCGGTGAACCCGCCGGCCGCGGCGGCGCGCGCGCCGCTCGCGACGGTTTCTTCGTCCTCATTGCCCGGCTCGCGCAGGTGCACATGCAAATCGACGAGGCCCGGGACGACGACTTTGCCCTTGACGTTGTGGACGAGCGCGCCATCGGGTGCGGAAAGCCCGCGCCCGACGCTCGCGATCTTGCCATCCTGGATCAGCACGTCGGCCGGCTCATCCAGGGCGCGGCTCGGGTCGATGACTCGTCCACCCTGCAGGAGGATTGGTCGCGTCACTCGCTGCCTCGCTTCGCCGCGTCGGCCAGCTCGGCCCGGCCACCGGCGAGCAGGTAGAGCACGGCCATCCGCACCGCCACGCCGTTCGTCACCTGATCGAGAATGACGCTGTGCGGTCCGTCCGCCACGCGCGAGTCGATCTCGACGCCGCGATTCATCGGGCCGGGGTGCATGATCGTGATCGCGCGCGGCGAGCGTTCGAGACGCTCCGAGGTCACGCCGAAGACGCGGTAGTACTCGCGCACGCTCGGGATGAATCCATTCTCCATCCGCTCGAGCTGCAGCCGCAGCACGTTGAGCACGTCCGCCCACTCGATCGCTTCTTCGACGCGGCCGAACACTTTCACGCCCAGCTCTTCGATGCCGCGCGGCATCAGCGTCCACGGCCCGCAGACGGCGACCTCCGCGCCGAGCTTGGTCAGGCCCCACAGATTGGAGCGGGCGACGCGCGAGTGCAGCACGTCACCGACCAGGCAGACCTTGAGGCCTGCGATCTTGCCGTGCTTGTCGCGGATCGTCAGCAGATCGAGCAGCGCCTGGGTCGGATGCTCGTGCTTGCCGTCGCCGGCGTTGATGACGTTGGACGCGATCCGGTCGCCGAGGAATTCCGCGGCGCCGGAAGAGGGGTGCCGGATCACGACCATGTCGATGCGCATCGCTTCGAGGTTGCGGGCAGTGTCGACCAGCGTCTCGCCCTTGGAGACCGACGAGCCGGTGGCTGCGACGTTGACCGTATCGGCGGACAGGCGTTTCTCGGCGAATTCGAACGAGATGCGCGTGCGCGTGGAGGCTTCGAAGAAGAGGTTGACGATCGTTTTGCCGCGTAGCGCGGGCACCTT
>WNFX01004811.1_pt1 | contig 27449 bp, 13 predicted proteins | sample 5400111 | NCBI WGS metagenome assembly WNFX01 (sample SAMN13153363, study PRJNA577476) | soil metagenome | isolation source: 40 cm soil or saprolite under grassland replicate 1 | place: USA:California | collected 2016-06-15
TGTGCGACCCAACCACAAACAAACGCGAATGGGCACAACATGACTGCCCACAAGCATGAAGACCAGGTGACGAGGTGCGCCCTTCTCCCTCTTCCCTCCCTCCTCTCCCTGCTCCTCCTGCTCCTTCCCTCCCTCCCTCCTTTCTTCTCTCCCTACTCCCTCCTTCCTTCTCCCTCCTGCCTCCCTCCCTCCTGCCATCCCTCCCTCCTTCTCCCTCCTGCCCTCCCTCCTGTCTTCCCTCCTCCTCTCTCTCCCTCCTGTCCTCCCTCCTTCCCCCTCTTCCTCCTTCCTTCCTCTTTCACTCCCTCCTCTTGCCAATTTTTTTTTTCATTCATTCATTCATTCTTTATTGCTGTTCATGTAATTAGTCAGTGATTCAATTAATGTAATTGACTAATACCTCAAAGACTTGGTCATGCCAGGATTGTTAAAATGGGATGAACTACAGGGAGTTCAACAGATGTAAGCAATTACTAAGCTTTCCCACAATGAGAGACATTGGGGTTCTGCTTGCCTGCTGTTGTCTTTTACAATATCTTATTGCAGATGGACAGTAAGTATAAATTCCAGGAAGCAGGTATTTCCAAGCAATCTAGTTATCATTTACACAGCTGATACCCCAAGGCCAGCAAAGTTCATTGAAGCTTTTGCATCAGCCCAATGTACCAATGAGCTGGAATCCATGCAACTCATAGCTTTCAATAAGGTATGTATGTATGCATCCTGCAGGGAAATAATTTATTGACATGTCCAATGCCAGACTTATGGGCTTGATCATTCAGCAACAGTTATATGTGATGAAATATCTAAAGCTTGGAGATTGGTGATTCCATGCTCAGACAACTATGAAGAGCTTGTTCTCAGAGTAACTGGTGTCTTATGGAAAATGGACCTCCCTCCTCTACATGGAAAACACTGGTGAGTGATAAGCACTGTTATGAGAATCTTTGGCACTCCAAAAATGTTGCACACTAGGCTTAGCAATGCAAGGGCTGTCAAGTGGATCAGACAATCTGCTTATATCACAGGACTTGAAGCTCCCAGCTTCAAATCTGCATTGGAGAATATTTTGGCCATTCACAATTTGTTCAAGAAACATCTCCCCCCCAACAAACTGGATATGTGGCATCCAGATCAGTTTCAGAACTACCATTCTATTGCAACATGGAACAGGTACTTTACCTCCAAGCAGCATACCAGCCAGGAATCTGTTCCTTTCCATCACACTGTTGATCCCAAAGGCATTCTAGCATCTATGGCCCAAGGATCCTATGCACACACATCAGAGAATGAAGTCAAGTTCTTTGAGAGATTTTTGGGACAGGAGAATGTGCCACAGTATGTTCAATGCTTCAATTTTTCATGAACAGCTCACTGTTTTTGCATACTGGTAGCTATCAAGTCATCAGCCCTACAAAATTTTCAATTGGGGACCTTGTTGAAGCCCAGGTGTCTTTTGTAGTCTATCCCAAGGGATCTAGATTCAAGATGGCCCTGGTCCTCCGTTCCCTTGCTCTTATCAATTCAACTTTCAGTCAAGTTTGTTGTTTCAATGGCCTACACACATTATTATTAATCCATTTAATTATAAGGATCTTGAATCAGTTCAGTGTGCAGAAATTATTCATCAGATTGTACCCCAGAGTCTGAAGAGGAAAGTGGGATATGGAGGTTATGAACAATCTGAGGATACTAGGAGGAATTTAACTGGCATGAATATGGATGAAGAATGAAATATAATTGGATGACCTTATCTTTGTGTTCCTTTTTTCCACAAAGAAAATAATGTGACTAGCCTTAGGAGGAAATGATATTAAGATTTTGTCCCTTAACCTTTTTCCCACCCTCTCTTACACTCCTACACTCATCTACACCAATAAGAATAAACATGGGATCTCACAAAAAGACTGTCAGGTGGGTTACAGAACATCTATAGTGACACAAGATGAAACAGATAGATTGATTCAGGGGAAGGCCCAAGAAAAAAAAACTAATGGAGCAGTAAGTGACCTGATTCTAAAATCATCCCAATGTCTTAACCATTGTCAGATCTCCCTCATTGTTAGTTCCACTATATTGACTGAGTAAGAGAACTGATACAAGAGGCTGCCAGAGGAAATGATGTGCAAGAGTAAGCACAAGAACACTCAATAACCACTGATGCCAACACCTGCTTATCACAGCAACCTCTCTGTGATTAACTCTGGGAAGGAGGAACTTGAGTGAGTCGTAGAATATATTACAGGAGCAACAACTAATCTAGTTGACAGTATTGATACCAGGTAATATCCATTGTTATGGTATTGACCATAGAAACTGAGCAGATCATCTTGATCACAGCAACAAGAGACAACATGATTCTTCTCCTGAAATTGAAGAGTATGTCTAGTCTTTCTCTCTCTTTTAAGTGATGCCCAATGTCGTTCACAGAATTGAAAGTCCCAAGAAGAAGATTGCAGTGGATAATAAGCAAGCATATCTTATCATTTTTACATATCATCCAATGTAATGTGATTCCTAAGACACAAGAAAGCCTCCAGCATGGATGAAGGGGATATTTCTTGTATTGAGATTGAATCTGACAACTCGTATGTTTTATGGACTTGAACTATTGCCTACCACTGAAAAAATGTTCAAGTGACCAAGAAAAAGACATCAAAGATGAGGATAAAATCTTAAAAGTTTTCAGTGCCAAGGGCAAAGAAGTGAAGAAATATGCTGGGTATGCAAACCTTCCTTCTGATTCATGTAATAGCTTCTGCTTGAGGTTGATTAAACACAGACAGAAACAAGGGCAAACTATGTTGGAACCTTTTGAGATTATGGATGATGATGATGATAAGATGAAACTCACTTCTTACAACTCCTTCAAGCAGTACATCCTTCTCTCATTCCTGTCAGTCTTATAAGCTGATTCAGCATCTACAGAGACAATAATCAGTCCACACCAGTCAAGGGTGAGAAAGAAAGGTCAGTAGCTACTGACTGTATGGTATAAACTGCTTCTGATATTACAACAAGGTCATTGAAAGAAGTTGACTCTGATGGATCTATGAGCTGGGGATCAATGCAAGCTGAATGTCTTACATTATGTGGCTAATCATTCAACAATGTTGGCTACTTTAGCACTGAGTATGACAAGGGCAAATCCAACCTTCTCAAGGAAGGCAAGGATGAAGAGAGTATCAATCAAAGGTATGTGATAATCCTTAATAAATTGGGACTCTCTTACAACCACTGTCAGTGATACCAAGAAAACAGAAAAGACGAGCAAAAAAATGGGCTCCTTGATGTATGGAACTTTACTGGTACTACATTTCATACTTAAATCTGATTCTTCACAGGCTGAAGCAATCCCAAGCTTTTGTGTATGTTTTACCATCTCATATTCGGCTTTCAGCACACAGCTAACTATATATACAGCAAGAAGAACACAGAGTGAGAAAAAATACAAGTTGGTACAGGCTCCACTAACATTTCACCCAGGTACAAGGTCAAGGATGAATGGTATGGACCTACTGTTTTGTCAAGATTCAGTGTTTAATATATCATCATCAATATCAGGCTTTCCCAGTCTTCTAAACATGGCCCAGCAGTTTGTGAGATCATGAATAGCCCTGGCTTTTCATATGCCTGTTCCAAGATTCTGCTTGAAGCCAAGCTCTACAAACACCTCCCAAAGCTGTAGTAAGTTGAATGGAATGGCTTTTCTGCCAGCATCTAAGAACCATTCAATAACTAGCACTGGCACATTCCAGAACTGGAGTGGGGACACTAATATCAAGACCTACAACTTTGATGACATTGCAGAATTCTGTCCAGAAAAGATTGAGTATGCTCATCATGAACTGCTCTCTTGTACATGCCATCTCACAAGACAGCAGCATCTTGATCAAATTGATCACACTTTCCAATATTGGCTATCGGTTTGTCAATCCTTCCAGAGCCTCTCCAGGAATTGTCCAGCTGGGAGGACAGCATGTTGTTATGGTGGGACCTGCCACTGCCAACCCTTTAGTTGTCTTCCTCTCTACCATGGTGGTCACTCAATCCAACCTTATCACTCCCAAGGAGGTAACCCCTGGGAGGTTCACCCACTCAATCCAAGGATTCTTGGCCACCATTGAATGGGAAAGGCTTGTTGGATTCTTTTGTCAGGTCTTTGACACTGACAGGCTCAAGCTAAACATGAAAAAGGAGGATGGATTGAGCTTTTCCACCTATCCCTCCAAGACAGGTGCTAATGCTAGTGAGTTCACATATTTATAAAGCCAGATGAGATGTATTAAGATTATGACTATTAGGCACCCCATCTTCATCACCAGTGAAAAGCACCAGTGAGATTATCATGTTTTGTTTGATTGATATCCCAGAATCATGGTTATATTTGTAGCATCACCTGTCAAAGGAACACCTTTTTCTCAGAGATTTACAGAGTATTCCCTGCACAGCTCCTCTTCCAGCACTGTCAGATCTACAAATGAGCCTAAGCGAGCCTTGGATTTCAGCCAGACTGGTGAGTTTTGAACAGATGACCTCAAATATGTCTCATATCATATATAGTTCCTATTTTTGATGGCATCAAAGGAAACTATAGCACTGATATTATCTCCAACATGAGTCTTCCTCAGTGGCATGGTTCACAGAATGAAATTCCACCTTATTCACTTGTTCTTGTTGCTTACACAGCATCACAGTACAAGAGCACTACCTACCAGCCAGAGATTATGAACCTGGCACTGAACCTACAGTGGATCATGATGCTGGAGGAGTCAATTGAGTAAGGGTGGTACCTTTGTCTACAATACATATGATTGCTTCTTTGAATACAAATAATTTGATTGGACTAGTTAAGAGAAGACACTGTTCCTTCTGTGCATTATTCTTTTCAATATAATATTACCAACTAAGAAGTCATTATTCTTATCAAAACCACTTAATCAGGAATGTGTTCATCATAAGTGGAAAACATTTACCATGGTGTGCCACATAATGAATGAATGATAGCCCCTGACCCTGGGATAATTAAAATGAGTGTTGACTACATCAAGGCCTTGTAACATGTGGAAGTCACATTGATTTTCTGTGATGCATTAGTTAAACTCATGTGATTTAGTTAGGGTGTGGGTAGGTTATATTTTTGGGTTTAATATTACATAATATAGTAAACCTAGGAATGTACTCTTAAATCCCAGCTTTAAGGAGAGCCCTGGATCAATACAAATGAAGTGAGAACTGAGTGAGCTACAGCCAAATAACTGATTTTCAGATGGGTTTTTGGCAGTTTGCACCTCAGAAAAGATTGATTTTTTCTGCGATGTATCATTTAGCTTCAGAGTTTAGGGCAAGAATATTCTGAGTTTTGCAAAATTCAATAATTTCATGTTGAAAACACATTTTGGTATATGCTCAAAGCACTTGGTCACATCACATGATGTGGCATGTTATAGAACCAAAAGTTTAGCAAATTTTCAAGCCATTTGGCATCCAAATCAGACAAGAATTCAGTGAGTTATGGCCTGAAAACAATCTCCAAAGGTGTACAACTCAAACAAATTATTTCTACATATTCATGTTGAATGACTTCGTAAATTCTGCTCAAAGCTCTTGACTGTAAAAGAGTGATTTTTATACTGTAATTTGTTCTTTTCATCTGAAATTTTGAGCCACCATTATTGAGATATAGCCCCACCAATAGTTGGCTGCTTTGGCAACCCATTATTTTCAATCCTGCCCTAAATACTTTGATATCTCTCAGTGATGATTCTGGCCCCACAATTTGTTCCAGTCACCCAATTTATTCAAGTTATCATTACTGATATAGCATCAGATATGATGATCTGACTATTGTGGCTGTGCCACTACACTTGTTGCTTTAAAATCACCATGCTCCTCAACTACCTACTGCCTCTGTTGCTTCTCTCTGCCCCTGTAGGCCCTTCTGGTGGTGGAGAACATATCCAAAAGCCCTCTCTCTGCTTCCTAGGTATGTTTTGGCTGATTTTGTACTAGACATACCTTTTTCAATTTTTGGGCACTTTTTCACTCTTTTACAGGATATTCATGGGAGAGAGGACCAAAACTGGCCAGTAATGACTCAAAATATCACAGAGACTTCTCCAAGGGTGAGTTCTTCCTCAGTTCCCTTCAGAGGTGCATGTTTGATCACTTTGGGCCATTTTTGTCTAATTCCACAGGAGCACTAGAGGAGATATACCCCAAGTTGGCTTATCATGGGCCACCCTGTGACTTCAAGTCCCAAATCCCTCATCAAGGTCTGTCCTGATCATTTAAATGTTATTGGGCACATTTTTGACCATCTTGGGTGCATTTTTTCCCATTTTTGCAGGAGTACTGGAGGATGCATATCCCAAGGTTGCCTATCATTGGCTGCTCTCCAGTTTAGAGGCCCAACTCCTGTCTCAATGTCTGTCCTTATCATTGGGATATTATGGGGCCCTTTTGTTTTTGACATTTGAAGTGCTTTATTGGTAGGCATGTTAGGACTTCCTCACCCTGTTTTTGGATTGGGTGATGCACCCCCCTTTGAGTGTGGCCTGTGGTCTCACAGGAGAGGTAAGTATTGTTGTAATCTGAACATCTTGTTATCCTGACATTCCATGTTTGTTTAGAACATCAGACTGCCTTTGTGTGCCTAGAAATTCAGACAGCCTTTTGGCATCTAGGAAATCAGGTGGCCATTGTGCACCTGGGAATTCAGACACCCTTGGGGTGTCTAGGAAATCAGGTAGCCTTTGTGTGCCTAAGAATTCAGACAGCCTTTGGGCATCTAGAAAATCAGGTTGCTTTTGAGTGCCTAGAAAAGCCCATAGCCATAGAGCCTCTGGGAAATCAGACAGCAATAGGGTGTCTAGGAAAGCACACAGCTGTAGAGCAGCCCAAAAACAAGATAGACATAGAGCATCTAGGAAATCAAGCAGTCACTGAAAACCAAGCAGCAACTGCATGTGAAGAATTTCACATCGCAGTCATTTGTCCTGAATATGCCATAGACCTTATACATGAGCAAACTCAGTCCAAAGTCAATGTAAAATTAGCCATGGATGATGTATCTTGTCTGGAGGCCATGAAAAGCACTATGATAAAGAAGAACCTCTATCTGGATTGGGCAACAGTCTGGTTTGTCTTCAAAGACATAGTTCAATTTTTCTTTGAACTTGGCATTCAATTGATATGCATGTTGACCAAAGTGGATAGTTACATGGCATATGAGAGTGTCCAGGCTAAATTCAATCAACTGAAACTTATTTTTTGGAGACACATGTTCAGAAGACATAACTTCAAAGCTCACTTGAGAAAGGTCAGTGTTTCTCCAACTTTGCTGTCACCCAGTCACATCCTATTCTTGATTATTTTGTTCCATCTTCAATCTGTTGAGGAAAAAATAACCTGGCTTGCACAACTGATAGCAGAGAGTGTAATTTGGCAACTGATAGCAGATCATGTACTCTGCACAAAGTCTTTATCTGATTGTCCTTTGGAATACCAGCAAATATATCAAGTTTTGTATATTGGTGGTGGTTCAGCAACATTCTCTTTGAAAGAGCTTGAACAACATGTGATCATAAATAGCAACCAGAATTTGGCTACCTCATTTAAGTTCAGATGTCACATGCTACACTCCAACATAAGCAATATCTGCTTAGATGAAGCAATAGCTTGTGACATCCCTGTTCATTCTATAATGATGAAGTTGACAGTTGTGGAACTCCAAATGATAGCAGCCTGCCATGGAATTGCTTGCCATCCAAGAATGAAATCCAGAGAGATTCAAAATGCAATCAAAAATCATATGTGTGATGGCTGTCAACAATATGTGACAATATTTGATGCAATTAATAATGAGGCCATCATTGAAAAAAGGCGGGCAAGCAACTTACAGGCAGTGAAAAAATACCAGGAAAAGCAGAGAAAAACCTATAAAGCAACCCACCTATTATCAGTGAAGAAAAACCAAGAGAAGCAGGGAGAAGCATATAAGACAGCAAATCTAGTATCTGTGAAGAAACATCAAGAAAAGCAAGGGAAAGCATATAAAGCAGTAAATATGTCATCAGTGAAGAATTATCAGGAGAGAAATAGAGCCCAGTACAAAATAAACAATTTGAAAGCTGTCAAGGAATACCAGGAAAGACAAAGTTTGGCAAAGTTTCCCCCTTCTCCACCTAGCCCTGAGTTGCAGCACAGGATTATTTCAGATGCTTGTAAGGATATGTCCCCTGATGTGATCACAGAGTCTGGTTGTGCTGTATGTGGTCAGTTAACACCAACTGTGGACATGCTGAAGTTATCTAAGGTTCAACTGGACTTGAGGATTTTGATCAGGCCAGGTGTGACACAACAAGAGCGTGCAAGCTCTGATGATCCTATTAAAGACCTAGATGGTCCTGTGCTAGCTGAAGGCCCTAATGGCAATTGGGTTGGAAAAGTGCCCAAGGAGCTGTCAGATTTATCTTTTGCAGAGAAACTCTTAATTTCTCGAGTACGCCATAACCGTTGCATTGTGAGAGTCTCTTCTGGGATGCACAAAATGAGAGCCAATGCAATCTCATTTGCCAATCCCACTCCAAGGGTCTATGATATCTTGCCACCACCACTGGAAGAAATGGATGAGGTATTGGCGTTCATCTACACTGGTCCTTGCAAGCCAACAAAATCAGATTTTGAGCGAACACCATTCTTGGTTAGGAGGAACAAGGTCAAAGCTGCTTTAGAATGGTTGAAACTGAATCACTCAGATTATTATGACTTGGAGATATCACAGAGAAATCTTGATCAGTATCCTGAAGATGTGCCACCCGTTGTAGTGGATTATCACCAGTCATTTACAAACAAGGATCCAGAGTCAACAGCTGTATTTGACAATGATGAGGAAGAAGGTACAGAAACTGGAAAGTGTCCATTTGTTGTCCATGGACTCACTGGAGAAGAGTACTCAACCAAGACCTCCAAGGCATTGAAGGCTATTGCTCTCAAACACTTGATGAGTAATCAGAAGATACTTGCAGTTGGACATGCAGAGACACCTGAGTCTACCTGGGACAATCCACATTTATTCCCTCAGATGATGCCTTGGTTGTTTCCATATGGGCTTGGTGGTATTGGCAATGCACTACAACAAGGTCGTATTTCTGACATAGCTCACAAGAGATATCTTCTGATGTATCATGACAAAAGGTTTCAGATGGACCCTTACTTTCCACTGATTGCTTTCAATCATGAGCAGATGAAGGAAGGTCTTACTGGTGGTTTTCTGTTGTCAGAAAAATCCAAGTTTGAGGACATCTCCAGACATCTTATGGAAGTTGATATGGGAGTCCTTAGCAATTTGATAAAAAGGATGGAAAATGGTGAAAAGGTAACTCCAGATAGTGATGAAGAAAAACTCTGTTTCCAGCTGATAAAAGACCTAGATCATGCTGGAGGTCATGTCAAAGGATCCCTTACTAGCAAGAAGTACATGCGGAATGAGATATGGGCTCTGACATCTTTTAAGGGTGCTCCCTCATGGTTCATCACATTTTCTCCTGCTGATAATAGACATCCCATATCATTATACTATGCAGATACTAAGGAAACATTTCAGCCTGACATAAGAGGGTATGATGATCGGTATAGATTAATTGCCCAGAATCCAGTAGCTGGTGCAAGATTCTTCCATTTCATGTGTGAAATGTTTATCAGGCATGTGCTTGGAGTTGGGACTGATCACCCTGGAATCTATGGTGAGACTGGTGCATTCTATGGAACTGTTGAGCAACAAGGCCGGTTGACATTGCATATGCATTTGCTTTTATATATATATGGGGCATTATCACCACAAGAGATCAGAGACAGGGTGCTGGATCTCAACTCAGATTTTCAACAAAAATTAGTGGAATATCTTGAAGGTGTACACATTGGTGAATTCATGACTGGAAAAATGGATCAAGTTGAGGCTGAGGTTGAGGCCAATCAGAAACATGACAAGGAATACCAAGATCCTACCCAAACTCTTCCTGAGGCACCTCCATCACTATGTGATGATCATGATGACAGTAATGCCAATTGTGAATGTCTTGAAAGCTGGTGGGACAAGTTCAGGCATGTGGTAGATGACCTTGTCTTTAGGTCAAATGTTCATAACTGCCAAAGAAATCTATCCAATGGTGAAAAGGCTAACAAGAAAGATAGACCCACTTGTATCAATAATCATGGACAGTGCAAAGCCAGATTCCCAAGACAGACTTTTGATGAGACTGAAGTTGACCTGAAAACAGGTGCTTTGAACTTGAAGAAAGGAGAATCTTGGATCAATAATGTTACTCCTGTCCTGACATATCTCCTTCGCTGCAATACAGATGTAACAAGCTTGTTATCTGGGACAGCTATCAAAGCTATTGTTGCCTACATTTCTGACTATGTGACAAAACCTGGATTGAAGACATACAGCATCTTTGAGACCATTAGAAGTGTATTTACACGAAACTCTGAGATGTTGGGTGGATCCATGCATCGGAAAGAGAAAGCTAGACGACTTGTTACACAAATAATCAATGCCTTGACTGCAAAAATGGAAATTGGTGCACCAATGGCATGCCTTTACTTGCTTGGCAATCCAGATCACTACACAAGCCACAAATTTGTTCCAGTGTACTGGAAGAGTTATGTCAGAGAGGCAACGAATGCATGGAAGTTGCCAGAGGACATGGACATTGATGGAGTTGTAGAAAAGCTTGTGCTGACAAAGAGCAAAGGTGAATATGTAGGGTACACAGCAGTACATGACTACATATATAGGCCAGAGGTGCACAGTGATAAAACACTCTATGAATGGGTACAAATGTCCAAAAGAGTCAGGAAGTCATCAAAAACCAAAAAGACCAGCATCTCTGACACTGATGATGATATTGATCTCCAAGAACCATCAATGTCCAAGAAATTGAAAATCTCAAAATCAAAGGTGCTTGATATGGCTGCTGAAGATGACTCTAGAATTGAAGAAGATACCCTCATCTTCATTGATGACTCTGATATCTATGATGATGACTATTTCAATGACAGACAGAGTGAAGCTGAGGTAGACATCTCAGATACACCCCCTGATCAAGAGTTCTTGAGCATGCATCCACTTTATGAGACACATATGATTCAATTTGATACAAGGAAACTCAACACTGTGCCCAACTTTATTGGTGGATCCCTACCAAGGCGTGATCATGGAGACAGAGAATACTACTGTGCAACAATGCTGACTTTGTTCAAGCCCTGGAGAAGTGGAAAAGACCTCAAAAGTGAAGGGTACTCTTGGGATGAAACATTTACATCACATAGCTTCACATCTCGCCAAAGTGAGCTTATGGACAATTTCAACATTAGATATGAATGCAATGATGCCAGAGATGACTTCTCAGCTCAGCTAAAGAAAGGCAATGGTGCTGGTGGTGTGTTCCCAGTGTGGATGTCTATGGATGTCATGGATGAGCTGGATGATGTTGATGTAAATGACTTTGTTGATGATTTTGTTAAGGGAGAAGAGATAGATGATGAGGACTATGGTATCAACAAGTACTCTACACTTGGCCAACGTGGGTTGGCTCTCAAGGCAGAGATGGATGCTGCAGATAATAGTGTCAGAAATGCAGGTTGGCTTGATGAGAGTCCTGATGGCATACAGCATGTCAATATAGCTCCGCTTGAGCCAGAAGTGAAACAGCCATGTGGCAAATGGAAAGCTGTAGTGCAGGAAAGGAGGCAGGAAGTCCTTGATGAGCGGAGCAAGAAGTTTCCAACTATCAAAAGAAACAACAGGACATACCTTCAGCACAAAGATCCCAATGCCAACAATGTTCAAGTTGTAGATCAGTCATATCTACTGAAAAGTTTCAAAGCCAGGTTAAGTGAGACACAGATGTCCATTGATAAGACTGTCAAAACTTTCAGGTTGAACACAGAGCAGGAAAGAGCATTTAGGATCATTGCAAATCATGCAGTCACTCCCCAAAGTGAACAACTAAAGATGTACTTGGGTGGAATGGGTGGGACTGGAAAGTCTCAAGTCATCAAAGCTCTGATAGATCTGTTCAACCAGAGAAATGAATCACATCGATTTGTGGTCCTTGGTCCAACAGGGACATCAGCTGCATTGCTAGGTGGTTCAACATATCATTCATTCTTAGGCATATGGTCAAGTGATGAAGATAATTCACCAAATAATAATGTGACAATGGCCCAAATCAGTGGCCGACTAGAGGGGGTTGACTACATCTTCCTGGATGAAGTTTCAATGTTGGCTTGTCGTGCAATGTACAACATCAGTTCTCAATTGGCCAAAGCCCTTAACATCCATGATGTTCCTTTTGGAGGTATGAACATGATCTTTGCTGGAGACTTTGCTCAACTACCACCTGTTGCAGCTGCTCCACTTTACAGTGGATACATTGGAACACAGCTTGACTCAGGTCTGACTCCACAACAGCAAAAGGCTGCTATTGGGAAGGCCTTGTGGCACCAGGTGACAACAGTTGTTATCCTGAGAGAGAACATGCGGCAGAAGACCCACACTCCAGAGGATGCAGCACTTCGAACTGCTCTTGTTAACATGCGATATGGTGCTTGCACCCCAGAGGATATAGAATTCTTGAGATCAAGAATAGCTGGGAGGCGTCCAGAACAGCCAAAAATATCTGCAAAAGACTTCAGAAATGTGGCAATCATCTGTGGGGTCCACACCCAGAAGGATGTAATCAATCAACTTGGATGCCAGCGATTTGCTGAAGATACAGGTCAAAAATTGACAAACTTCTACTCTATTGATAAGTGGGGGAATTTAGATGACCCAGTTAACAGTAAGAAGAAAAAGCCCAAGCTAAAGAGTGCATCTTTGCCAATACACAAATCAAGTGAGATTGACTTTGATACTCAGATTGAAATCTGGAAACTTCGGCATGGAGCAACTGATAATTTCCCAGGAAAACTGTCATTGTGCATTGGCATGCCTGTCATACTCAAAAACAATGATGCCACAGAACTATGCATCACTAATGGCCAAGAAGGTTTTGTGGCTGGATGGCAATCAATGAAAGGTCCTCATGGTAAACATGTCCTAGATACATTATTTGTCAAGCTGGACAATCCCCCACAGCCAGTGCAAATTCCTGGACTGCCTGAGAATGTTGTACCAATTGTAAAGAGCACCAAGACAGTCAAAGCTGTTTTTCTGAGTGATCTGAAAGAATCAATTCAGAGACAACAGTGTTTTGTGCTGCCAAATTTTGCAATTACTGCACATGCTGCCCAAGGAAAGACCCGCCTCTATAATACTGTTCATCTGAATAGCTGTAGAGACCACATGGCTTATTATACTGCATTATCTCGTAGTGCAAGTGCAGCAGGGACTATCATCATACAGGGATTTGACAGTCATATCATCACCAGAGGATGTTCTGGCTATCTAAGGCAGGAGTTCAGAGAACAAGAAATTCTTGATGATATTACAAGACTCAGGTATGAGGGTGACCTTCCTGATCATATCAAAGGCAATCTACGAAATACCCTTCTTCATCTCTTTCAGAAACGGAAAGGAGTCTATTTTGTCCCAGAAAAAACAGATGCATCTCTTAGATGGTCCTCTAAAGATCCCTTCAAATTAATTCCAATGATATCTGATAGCCCATGGCAACTGCTTGGCAAGTCCAAAGAACATGCAGCTCCAACAACCAATGTGAAGAAAGCAGCCTCAGTATTTGAACCTGCCAAAGGAAGTCAAGCATTGAAAAAGAGCCAAAAGCATGCTCTTGAAGATGAAAATATGACTTCTCCTACAAAAAAGCAGAAAACAATAGAACTGTCCAGTGAAAGTTACATTGAAGGTCCTTCTGGACTTGTTTGGGATGCAGACAATTGGAGCTGTGCATATGATGCCCTCTTTGTGATCTTGCATAATATTTGGATCCAAGACACTATATCCTGGTCAAGGTGGTTTATGTCTATTAACAACAGACACCTTACAGCATTGACTAAAGGATTTAAATGTTCACTTGAGGGTGAATTGTCTTTGGAGGAAGTCAGAGACAGTATTCGAGACCAACTGAATACTGAGGACCCTGTAGCCTTTCCTTATGGTCCTGTTGGAACAAGTGTTGGCAGGTTGGCCAGTGAAATATTTTGGACTGATCATCCAATCACTTCATCTTATACTGTCTGCAGCAATTGTGACTATGAAGGACTTAAGAGAGATCACAGTCTTGGTTATGTATTCACTCCAGCTCAAGCTATGTTCACAGTTGGTTCAACATCCAAATTGATGGAATATTTAGGTCATGACTCTCAACATCCATGTCCAGAATGCATGTGTGACACAGCCAAAGTTGTAACTTACAATGATCCTCCAGAGTTATTAATCATAGAATATCCAGGCAGCAGGATCAAGACCAGCCACAGGATCACATTTGTTACTGATGCAGGACCTGTACATCTCCATCTTAGAGGTGTTGTTTACCTTGGTGGCTACCATTTCACATCTCGTGTTGTCTCTGATGATGGAACTCTGTGGTATCATGATGGAATTTCAACTGGTCATGTTTGTTATACAGATGGGAGTCTCAAGTCAACTACAGATCAAGCCATGAGGTCCTGTAGAGAACAACAACTGGTTCTAGCAGTATATGCTCAAGATTTGGCTGATAAATGACTCAGTTAGTATCATTACAAGGGGAGAATTCTTGTACAAACAGAAACATATGTTTAGTTACAGGCTAGGATATTGGGAGATGTGGAAAGCTGGTTGTGGCAGTGTATGGTGAAGCTCAGAACATAGAATATGGAAGTCAGGAAGGTGTTTATGTACTTCAAGATCTGATAACATGCAAGAAGGTGGGAGGTGTATATCTTTTTCAAATTCAGATGTCATGGGGTAGGGGGCATGTTTACCTTTTCGTATCAGGGGAATGATTCAAAAGAGGTGTTTTAGGGGATGTCAGGGAGATGATTATCACAGATTTGGAAATATTACAGTTGAACCCTTGAATTATAATGCTGGATAGGTTGCATCTGTGTGTTATAGGATTGTTTTGTCTGCATTGAATGGCAGTGCATCACATTGCAGGAAGGACTCGTTCCTGCCACGCTTGCGATGGCCTTACCCCCCAAGTTCTTATCAAACCCACTTGGCAGGCCATCATTCATTGATTGATTGATTCATTCATAATTTTTTCCGCTGCAAAAATGGACCCCTTAGAAAATAGTGAAAAATCTGGAAATATCTGACAACATTTTCCACAGTTGGAAGTAATTTTGGTAATTTTTCCATATTTACAGTTGTTTGTCTTCAGTCACAATGGGGATAACAACACGTAAAATTGGAATCACGATAAAAAGTATTCTCCTGAGCTCAATATAATGCTAAAATTCTTGAGAATATTCATGTAGGCAGTCCAATAGTATAGATCCAAATAATCTTTCGGTTTTTTGTATAGCCTTTTTTCTCTTCCCATAAACAGCAATATGGCCCTTCAGAACACTCTCCTCCCACATAGCCCGAAAAAATTCTGAAATATTCTTTAAAATTCTGGAAATATTTGACAACACTTTCCGAATGTTTGAAACATTGTATGAATTTTTTCGTCATTATATGTGCTTCCGTTCGGTGACAAAGTACAAAAAAGACAAGATTCAAATAGTTTTGTACTGAGTTGTTACTGTCACCAAAATTCCTGAAGTGAGTTGTAGATTATTTGGCCTAAACGTTTGTGGGTGGTGTGACATAAGCCACGTGATCACAATCTAATTCTTTCAAGTCAATCACATGTCGTTTCGGGTCACGTGATGACACCTGAAGTGAAATTGAAGCTCCGCAAAAATCATCACAAAATCCGGAAAATTTCATACATTCCGAATATAGTATTTATTACATACTCTACTCTGTAATTTGACTGTCTTTTCGTTTTTTTCCTGTATAAATGTATTATAAAATATTCACCAAGAGGCCAGTCACATGATCTCGGCTATTTATTATTACTTATGGTACATGGCAATTTTTCCAGCATGTGACACTTTCCAAATATAGACAGCCTCTCCCACATTCAATTATATACAATGTATAATCTATAAATTGGTGCATATAATATGTCCTTTCTAAAGTAAATCACTATTTGTGAAGTCACATGACACTGTAGCAGTGTGTGATGTCTACCGTGGCGATCTGTGACTCGTGCTGCTGTACTGTGCATGACATCTTGGGAACACAGCCACTTCTCCCTAGGGAGATTGGCCAATACCTATTATTTTTGACTTCTGAAATACTCCTCAAAACCCTTAGATGTTAGGTAATGAAATGGTCACCAGAACTCGTTACTTGGATATTAATTTTGTCAGAATTGTTTGACCAGCCAATCTGGAGCTATACCACCACCAATATAGAGACATTGCAAATAACCATTATTTTCGACTTTTGAACTACTGCTCCAATCTCTTAGTTCCAAGGGAACAAAATGATCGCCATAACTCGTTACTTTGATATACATTTTATCAGAATTGTTTGACTAGCCAATCTGGAGCTATACCACCATCAATATAGAACATCGCAAATAACCATTATTTTCGACTTTTGAACTACCACTCCAATCTCTTAGCTCCAAGGGAACAAAATGATCGCCATAACTCATCACTTTGATATACATTTTATCAGAATTGTTTGACTAGCCTATACCACCATCAATATAGAACATTGCAAATAACCATTATTTTCGACTTTTGAAATACTGTTCCAATCTCTTAGGTTTAAGGGAACAAAATGATCACCATAATTCGTTACTTTGATATAAATTTTACCAGAATTGTTTGACCTGCCAATATGGGGCTATAGCACCACCAATATTGGGGCATTGCAAACAACCATTATTTTCGACTTTTGATATACTGCTCCAATCTCTTAGGTTCAAGGGAATGAAATGATCGCTACAGCTCGTTACCTTGATATAAATTTTACTAGAATTGTTTGTGTTACCAGTGTAAAGATTTAGCCCCCTCAATGTGATGATGTGGCAGTTGTGGCTGTGTCAATCCTCTTCTTGCTCAACAACCACCATGTTGCTCAAGCACCTGCTGCCTCTACTGCTTCTATCTACCATCATATGGCTCTCTGGTGTTGGAGATCCTTGCCAAAAGCACTCTACTGCCCTCCTAGGTGTGTTTTGGTTGCCTTTTCATATGGTGTGCTCCCTTCACCTTGTTGGTGCATTCCTCCACTTGTTCATGATAGATTCATGGGAGGGGGAGTCCAAACTGGCCTCTGATGGCTTTAAACCTCATTTCAAGTCCTTCCAAGGTGTGTCCAGTTTCATTTCCCTTGAGATTGGGTGTTTGGCCATTTTGGCCACTTTTTTGATCATTATCATAGGATTATTGGGGAACACAACCCCCATGGTGGCCCATAACAGGGTAGCCTTTGTTTTGGAGTCCCAGCTCCTCTTCCAAGGTCTGTCCTCAATATTTTGTGTTTTGATTCATCTTTTTTCGATGATTTATGGTAATTTAATCCAGGATATCCTGCTCTTAGTCCCCAAGCAAGTGTCCAAAACACTACCAACCATAGCAAAGGTGAGTATTTTATTATGATCCATGATTTTGACCATATTTCTGATTGGTGTTGGGCAAATTTTGCCCTTATGGTAGAAATGCCAGATGGCCCTACCCTCAACCTTGGCACAGAGACTGACTACAGTAGTTCTCACCTTGTGGGAGGCAAGTCCCTCAGTCAGCTGTGTTTTGACATTTTTTTGACATATCCTTCCTCTCTTCATTGGCAGGTATGGATTGGGATTATGATACTTACATATATGTTGTATCCTGTCATGGCAATCACTCTTCCCCCATCAGCCCATCTTGGGTATCTTGTCCAGCCATCTGGCTATCCCATCAGCATGCAGTTTCATCTGCTCAGGCCACATGGCTATCTGCTCAGGCCATCAAAGCTGTTTCAGCTTGGCTATCTCATCAGCAAGTAGCTCTAGCTTTGCTAGCTCTACATCACCAGCATGCAGTTTCATCTGCTCAGGCCATATGGCTATCCTACCAGCATGCAGTTTCATCTGCTCAGGCCATCAAAGCTGTTTCAGCTTGGCCATCTCACCAGCACATAGCTCTAGCTGATCCAGCTTCACTATCTATACATCACCAGCATGCAGTTTCATCTGCTCAGGCCATTATAGCTGTTCCAGCTTGGCTATCTTACCATCACATAGTTCCAGCTGTTCCAGCTCTGCTATCTCAACAGCATGCAGTTTCATCTGCTCAGGCCATCAAAGCTATTCCAGCTTGGCTATCTCACCATCATGCCATTTCATCTGGGTCATTTCATCCATTGCCTCTTATTATTGAGTTCTTCATGAGATTAACATTCCTGTTATGCCAGTTGGAGAGGTGCATAATCTCTTGGAACATGAATGTGCAGAGGGTATGCCAGAAACTCAATTTGCTCTTGAGAAGAAATCTATTCAGAAGGCATGATTTTGCAATGGCTATCCAAAAGCTTGCCACTTCACTTACTTTGTTCAGAACAAAATATTCCATAGTCTTGTACATTATTCTCCAGCTTTGCACTGTTATGCAATTGAGGAAGTGGCACATAGGTCATACATCTTCACATGCAGTCATGAAAAAATATAAAGTTGTTTCATGCTTGGATTCACAAGCAACATATGTGTCTCCATGCATTGGTGGTGGCTTGGCAAGTTTTACTCTGCAAGAACTTGAGCTCTACTTGACCCAAGGTAGTTCTCAAAATGCTGACATGTGCTTCAAGTACAAAGACTACGTCCTACAGTCCCAAATGCATTGCACTGATACTTTAAAGAGGGAAGAAATAGTTTGTGATGTCCCAATTCATGTAATATCTCCTAAGTTAACAGTTAAGGAGCTGCAAAAAGTAGCAGCCTGCCACAGGATCTTGACTCATTCAAAAATGCGACGCTCACAGATCCTGGATGTGATTAATAACCACATGTGTGAAAATTGTGCACATCATGTATCACTGTTTGAGGTTATTGATCTTCAGAATCAGATTGCACATAAGAAGGCCAACAACTTGGAAGCAGTGAGAAGATATCAGGCAAAGCAGGGTGAGAAATATAAAACATCCAATTTACAATCTGTACAGAATTATCAGGAAAAACAGGGAGACACATACAAAGCAGCCCATCTTACAGCTGTCCTGAACAATCAACAAAAACAGGGAGAAGCATTCAAAATTGCCCATCACCTTTCTGTGAAGAAAAACCAAAAGAAGCAAGGGGATGCTTACAAAGTGGCTCATTTGCTTTCTGTAAGGAGAAACCAACACAAAAAAAGGGAGCATTATAAACAAGCTAATTTAGCTGCTGCCTTGAAATATCAGGAATCAAAGAAAGCACCAGTATTTCCTCCCAATGCTCCTACACCCAGGTTGCAGCATAAGATTATATCTGGTGCTTGCATGGAAATGTCTCCTGATGTATTTCAAGAGGCTGGATGCATGATATGTGGGCGATTAACTCCACTTGTAGATCTGATAGATCTAGTAGGGCTTAATTTAGACTTCAACATCTTGGTCAGACAAGATGTGACACGGAAGGAACGCCAGAATTTAAATGAGCCCATAAGTCAATTGGATGGTCCTGCAGTGGATAGTGATTTGAGCAAAATATGCAGATCTTGCCATGGTCCGTTGTCCAAAGGGAAGGTTCCACTGCATGCACTAGCTAATGGCAATTGGATAGGTAAAGTTCCCAAAGAACTGACTGATCTTTCATTTGCAGAACAGCTCTTGGTAGCTCGTGTCCGTCATAACAGGTGCATTGTCCGAGTCTCATCAGGAATGCATAAGATGAGAGCCAATGCAATTTCCTTTGCTAATCCAATTCCAAAGGTCTATGACATCCTACCACCACCAATTGAGGAGTTGGATGAAGTCCTAGCATTCATCTACACTGGTCCTTGTAAGCCAACAAAGTCTGACTTTGAGCGAACACCTCTCTTAGTGAGGAAGAACAAGGTTAGAGCTGCATTGGAATGGCTCAAACTGAATCACTCAGATTATTATGACTTGGAAATATCCCAGAGAAATCTTGATCAGTATCCTGAGGATGTCCCTCCTGTTGTGGTTGATTACCACCAGTCATTTGTAAACAAGGATCCAGAGTCAACAGCTGTGCATGACAATGAAGAGGAAGATGGTACAGAAACTGGAAAATGCCCATTTGTTGTTCATGGACTTACTGGTGAGGAGTACTCCACCAAAACTGCCAAAGCCCTGAAAGCAATTGCACTCAAACATCTGACAAGTAACAGGAAGATCCTTGCCATTGGATGTAATGAGAAGGCAGAGAATAGCTATGACAACCCACATCTGTTTCCTCAAATGATGCCTTGGCTTTTCCCTTATGGACTTGGTGGGATTGGGAATGATCTGCAATGGGGACCTCTGTCTGACATTGCACACAAAAGGCATTTGCTCATGTACCATGATAAACGATTCCAGAAGGACCCATATTTCCCTTTGATTGCCTTCAATCATGAGCAAATGAACCAAGCTTCTACAGGTGGCTATTTATTGGCACAGAAATCCAAGTTTGAGGACATTTCCAAGCGACTTATGGATGTTGACATAGGAGTTCTTGATTATTTAGTTAGGAAAATGGAAGATGGTGAAAGGGTAATCCCTGATACAGATGAAGAGAAACTCTGTTTCCAGTTGATCAAAGATCTGGATCATGCTGGAGGTCATGTCAAAGGATCTCTCACCAGTAAAAAGTACATGCGCAATGAGATCTGGTCCCTGATCTCTTTCATGGGAGCTCCATCATGGTTCATCACATTTGCTCCTGCTGATAATAGGCACCCTATATCATTGTATTATGCAGATACCCAGGAGACATTTCAACCAGAGCTGAGGGGCTATGAGGAGCGATACAGGCTAATTGCCCAAAACCCAGTGGCTGGTGCCAGATTCTTTCATTTTATATGTGAGATGTTTATAAAGCATGTTCTTGGAGTTGGGACTGACCATCCTGGTATTTATGGAGAAACTGGTGCGTTCTATGGAACAGTTGAGCAGCAAGGTCGTCTCACATTGCATTTGCATTTACTCTTATGGATATTGGGTGCATTGTCACCACAGGAAATCAGAGACAGAGTGATGGATCCTAAATCAGATTTTCAACAGAAGATGGTAGAATATCTTGAAAGTGTCCACATTGGTGAATTTATGACAGGAACCTTGGATCAAGTTGAGACTGAGGTTGGGACTAACCAGAAAAATGACAAGGATTACAAGGATCCCACTCAAACACTTCCTGAGGCACCTCCACCACTCTGTGATAATTCTAATGATGATTGTGCTGAATGTGGATGCCTTGAGAATTGGTGGGACAAGTTCAAGCATACAGTTGATGACCTGTTGTTCCGCTCTAATGTGCATAACTGTAGAAGAAATCAATCAACTGGGGAAAAGGCTAACAAGAAAGACAGACCCAGTTGCATCAACAAGGATGGACATTCTATAACACCTGCCTTGACTTATCTGCTTCGATGCAATACAGATGTGACAAGTCTGCTGTCTGGAACTGCAATCAAGGCTGTTGTGGCATATGTATCAGATTATGTGACCAAGCCTGGACTGAAGACATACAGCATCTTTGATACCATCAGGAGTGTATTCAGGCGCAATTCTGAAATGTTGGGTGGATCTCTGGATCACAAAGAGAAGGCTAGAAAGCTAATAATCAAGATCATCAATGCCTTGACTGCAAAAATGGAGATTGGTGCACCGATGGCTTCCCTTTATCTGCTTGGAAATCCAGACCACTACACAAGTCACAAGTTCATCCCAGTGTACTGGAAGAACTATGTTAGAGAGGCTATGAATGCCTGGAAGTCACCTGATGATATGGATGTTGATGGAGCTCCTGAGAAACTTGTGCTTCAGAAGAGCAATAGGCAATATGTTGGGTATTCATCAGTGCATGACTACATCTATAGGCCAGAGGTTTACAGTGACAAAACACTCTATGAATGGGTGCAAATGTCCAAGAGAATTAAGAAGCCAACCAAGGCCACAAAGACTATTGATTCTGATGCAGAAGATGAACTGGATCTTGTTGAATCATCCATTCCACAGAACTTGAAGATCTCTGAATCTGAAATTTCAGTTTTAGCTGCTGAAGCTGGGTCAGAAGCAGAGCAGGACAAGGTTTTCATTACAGATGATGACAAAGATGACAATGATGATGACTTCTTTGATGATGCACCCTCTGAAACTGAGGATGATGAAGAAACCCCAGTCAAGGCATTCCTGAAGAACCATCCATTGTATGATACATATGTTGCCCAATTTGATCCAAGGAAGCAAAATATTGTGCCCAATTTCATAGGTGGATCACTTCCAAGACGTGACCGTGGAGATAGAGAATACTACTGTGCAACAATGCTGACCTTATTCAAGCCTTGGAGAAGTGGCAGGGACCTTAAAATTGAAGAGTACTCATGGGATGAGACATTTATTAACCATGAATTCACATCACGCCAAACCCAGCTCATGGACAACTTCAACATCAGGTATGAGTGCAATGATGCCAGAGATGACTTCTCAGCCCAGCTTAAGAAAGGAAATGGTGCAGGTGGCATGTTCCCACAATGGATGTCCACAGATGTCACAGATGAGTTGGATGAAATTGACCAGAATGGATTTGGTGATGACTTTGGAGATGGAGAAGGCATTGATGATGAGGACTATGGTGACAACAAATACTCGACTCTTAGTGCACGTGGATTGGCTGTGAAGGCACAGATGGATGCAACTGAGAATAGTGTCAGAAATGCAGGTTGGCTTGATGAGAGTCCAGATGGTATAAAACAGGTCAATCTAGAGCCACTTGAACCAGCAGTTACACAGTTATGTGGTAAATGGAAAGCTGCAGTGCAGGAAAGGAGGCAGGAGCTTCTTGCAGAGCGAACCAAGCATATCCCAAGTTCAAATGGATGTAATAGGATGAACACCCAGTACATGGACCCCAATGCCAATGATGTTAAAATTGTGGATCAGTCCTATCTCACACATGGCTTCAAATTTAAGTCCATAGAAGCCCAGAAGTCAATTGATCAGACTGTAGAGAACTTTAACTTGAATACTGAGCAAGAGAGAGCTTTCAGAATCATTGCAAATCATGCTGTTACTCCCCAAGTTGAACATCTAAAAATGTACTTGGGTGGAATGGGTGGGACTGGAAAGTCTCAAGTGATTAAAGCTCTTATAGATCTGTTCAGACAGAGAAATGAAACCCATCGATTTGTAGTTCTTGGTCCAACAGGAACATCAGCTGCATTGTTGGGTGGTTCAACTTACCATTCATTCTTGGGAATACGGTCAGGTGATTCAGTCCAAAATCAAAGTGTGACAATGGCTCAAATCAGAGGCAGACTTGAAGGTGTAGATTACATCTTCCTGGATGAAGTTTCAATGTTGGCATGTCATGCCATGTACAAGATCAGTTCTCAGCTTGCAAAGGCCTTGAACATCCATGACATACCATTTGGTGGCCTTAATATGATATTTGCTGGTGACTTTGCTCAGCTCCCACCTGTTGGAGGTACTTCATTATACAGTGGCTATGTTGGAACACAGTGTATGACACCAGATGATCAAAAGGCTGCAATAGGGAAAGCATTGTGGCATCAGGTGACAACAGTTGTCATCTTGAGAGAGAACATGCGTCAGAAGTCCCAGACTCCAGAGGATGCAGCACTTCGAACTGCCCTTGTAAATATGCGATATGGTGCTTGCACACCAGCAGATATGCAGTTCCTGAGGTCCAGAATAGCAGGGAGACGTCCAGAACAGCCAAAGGTGTCTGCAAGGGATTTTAGGAATGTAGCAATTATTTGTGGTGTCCATACCCAGAAGGACATGATTAATCAGCTTGGATGCCAGAGATTTGCTGATGAGACAGGTCAGAAGCTAACAAATTTCTACTCAGTTGACAAGTGGGGCAAAGGAGAAGATCCAGCTGATGGCAAAAAGAAAAAGGGCAAGTCAAAGGCTGCTTGTAAGCCCAAACATGAATCAAGTGAGATTGATTTTGATGACCAACTTGAAATCTGGAAACTTCGTCATGGTGCCACAGACCATTTCCCAGGCAAACTTTCCCTCTGCATTGGTATGCCTGTCATAATTAAAAATAATGATGCCACAGAACTTTGCATCACCAATGGCCAAGAAGGATTTGTTGTTGGATGGCAATCAACAAAGGGACCACATGATAAACGTGTTCTGGATACACTATTTGTAGAGCTAGACAACCCTCCACAGCTAGTTCAAATCCCTGGACTGCCTGATAATGTTGTACCAATTATCAAGAGCAAAAGGACAATTAATTGTGTATTTCCAAGTGACTTGAAGGAGTCAATACAGCGACAGCAGGGATTGGTCTTACCAAACTTTGCAATGACAGCCCATGCTGCTCAAGGGAAGACCCGCCCATACAACCCTGTCCATTTGAACAGCTGTAGAGATCACATGGCCTACTATACTGCATTGTCCCGTAGTGCAACTGCAGCAGGCACCATCATCATCCAGGGATTTGACAGCAAGGTGATTACAAAAGGCTGTTCTGGCTACCTGAGACAGGAATTTAGGGAACAAGAGCTGCTTGATGACATTACAAGACTCAGATATGAGGGTCAACTTCCTGCCCATATTAATGGCAATTTGCGCAATACTCTCCTTCATCTCTTTCAGCAATGGAAAGGATTGGACTATGTTCCACCCAAGACAGATAAATGTCTTAGATGGTCATCTGATGATCCTCTTGATCTAATTCCAATGGTGACTGATAGTACTTGGCAAATTTTGGACAAGTCAAACAATTCTGCAGTGGCAACAACACTCAAAGCAAAGAAAGCAGCCTCAGCATTTGTACCTGCCAGAGGAAGCCAAGCTTTGACAGCAAGACAAAAACGTGCCATTGAGGATGACAAGGTGTCTTCACCTTCTAAGAAGCAGAAAACAAGTGCATCTTCTAGTGGTAGTCATAATAATGCTCCCATCGGACTTGTTTGGGATGCAGACAACCACAGCTGTGCATATGATGCACTCTTTGTGATTTTGCATGATATTTGGCTCGATAACCCCAGAATCTGGTCAAAGTGGTTTAGAGATGTTGGCAACAAGCATCTTACAGCTTTGAGTAAAGGATTTAAGCAGTATCTTAAAGGTGAATTATCCTTGGAAGATGTTAGAGATAGTGTCAGACATCAACTACATATTGAGGATCCAGATGCCTTTCCCTTAGGTGATATTGGTGCAAGTGTTGGCAGGTTGGCCAGTGAAATGCTGAGGACAAGTCATTTCATTGCTTCATCTCAGCTTGTATGCACCACTTGTGATTATGAAGGGGCTGAGAGAGATCACAGACTTGGCTATGTCCTGTGTCCAGCTGAATCCCAGTCAAATTCCAGATCAACATCCAAGTTGGTAGAAAACTTGAGTCATGAAGGAAGAAATCCATGTCCAGAATGCATGGGCAATACAACCAAAGATGTGTTCTATAATGATCCTCCCAAGCTACTGGTGATAGAATATCCAGGGAGCTCAATGAAGACTAGCCACAAGATCAAGTTTGAGACTGATACAGGACTTGTGTATCTCCATCTCAGAGGTGTGATTTATGAGGGTGGTTATCACTTCACATCTCACATTGTATGCAATGATGGATCTGTATGGTATCATGATGGGATAAGTACTGGGCATATTTGCCATGCAGATGGGAGTCTTAATTTGATGACAGATCAGGCCATGAGAACATGTAGAGGAAGAAAGCTGGTGCTTGCCATCTATGCCCAGGATTAGACTGAAAATTGGTTCCTATATTGTTTATGCATATCATCTGGGTGGGTGGGTGGCCATTATTACTATGAAAGTGTTTTTGGGTTCAACAAGGCATGATTTTGATAATATCCAACACATTTTGATAATCTCCAACCTATTTTGATAATCTCCAACATATGGATGGGTGGGTGGGTGGGCCTTTATATTAATTTTAGTACTTGCTTTTGGTAACAGAAATTGCTTAGCTGCACCAGGAAAACAATTGTTCTTGAAGGAATTTTTATATTTGGTCTTATTGTGCAAATAGGACAGAAGCATGTTGCATATCTCAGTAATGGGGCTTAAATTAAAAAATCTATCAAGAACATTTATTCTGATAACTCCTTGGACCACTTCTTCTCCCTAATGCTAAGGCTCAATGTGTGTGTGCCACAAAACAGTCAGGTCACACACCTAAAACAGAGATTGTCCAGACCCACTAAAAGGGATCACCATTTGTGAGTCACATGACACTGTGGCAGTGTGTGTGACAGTTTATCAGGAATTTTATTGTGCACTTTGTGACCCAATGCAACCCCAGAACAGAATTAACCTTACACCATGATATGCAGGACTCGTTCATGCCACGCTTGCGATGGCCTTACCCCCAAGTTCATTCATTCATTCATTCATTCATTCATTCATCACTTTGCACCGCCGCTAGGGTGATGTCATTCAAATAATTCCCTGAAATCCCACAAATATTTGTCAACATATAAAGCAGATGGGAGCATTTTCTGACCAAGCTACTTGTTTGTAGCTGCTTGTCTCATCTCACAATCTACAGTTGAATACATGAAATTGGAGCATTTGCAGAAAATATTCTCACAAGCTCAATTAAATCTGTAAATTCTTGAATATATTCATGGAAGCTGAAAAATAGCACATCTCCAACATAAATACCGGTTTTGTTTATACCTCTTTGTCTTGTGATGTAATAGGGGTTTAAAGTCACCTCCTCGAGTTCTTCTCTTGCATGGTCAAATGAAATTGGATCAATCTCTAAAAATTTCCTGACATGCCTCAATATGCCCTTTTCAAAGTGAAACTACTGACTTGTCCATGGTGCTTCCATATATGGCAATTCTGCCTCATTTCCTCCCTTGAGGATGTTGTTTTGCTTTTAAGAGTACCAAACTTTTTTTGGATGGTTTTGCACAACTTTGTAATTACATAATGGCTTACTATTACATAATATATCCTGAATAAAGCACACATGAAATAGTCAAGCCCTTGACATTGACCCAAGAAACACTGGAATGGTTTAATGATTCTATAGATAAAATAGCCAAATTATGATTGTCATATTTGAATTACAAGAGGTATGTGTGCCTGAAAATGTTATTTGTATTCAGCATGCATGAATGCAGACCTTGATGTAATCACTCACCTCAATCACATTCTCTAGCATAGACAGCAAGTGAAAGGTCTCTCCCTTGGCAAGATTTCAGATCTGCATATGCCATTGACTTCAACTGGCCCTCATAATAACAAATATGACCATTCTCCTGACCATCATGATACCATACACTTCCACTTGGGGGAGTGGGCC
>WNFX01005089.1_pt1 | contig 27448 bp, 25 predicted proteins | sample 5400111 | NCBI WGS metagenome assembly WNFX01 (sample SAMN13153363, study PRJNA577476) | soil metagenome | isolation source: 40 cm soil or saprolite under grassland replicate 1 | place: USA:California | collected 2016-06-15
AATTGTGCTCGGCGAGCAACGCGATGGTTTGCTCTGCCCGGTCCGGCGGCGCTTCCCAGAAAACCGGCAAATCACCTACGATCGATCTCGCCTCTCTCAGCAATGCAAGATCCACATCGTGCGGCAAAAACATCTCGAGGTGACTAATCGATACGAGATCGACATCGTACTTCGACAATGAACGAATCGCTGCGTCAGCATCTACGAGAGCTTCAAGAAAAACATCTGCATTTTCCGTTTTGGGTCCCAGCGCGGCAACGCGGAGCGGATGTAAGGGATCGAACTGCGAAAGGAGTTCCCTGGCCGCATCGAATTGGTCAACAGGAAGGACGAATCCACCAAGCATCCACGCTTCTGGCGAGCGCACATAGTCCGCTTGATTCTGCAGGGCTGGTTCAAGCCCAAGATTGCAGGGCGGGAACATTCCCGCATAATCAATCGACTGCGCGAGTAAAGCTCGAACCGGAGGCGCCGACATCTGAGTGAACTCAATCGCGTGATGATGGCTTCCGTCAAATCACTCTTTTAGCCGCCAAAGCCGGCCATTTTCGTGCATTTGGAGGTTTCGGCGCCACTCTAATGAGGCTCGACATTCTTCTAAAACGATGTACAAACTTCAATTTCCATGCCGGGCACAGAGTCAGTCTCACATCATGATTTGGTGGTGTGCGCATGCGGAGAACAGGAATATACAGCGGGGGACGCGATCGACGCGGCTATTTTCCGAGGCGAACTCGACAAGAAATGGGAAAAATTTCTCCATGTTGTGGCAGCTGAGAACCGAGCAGACGAATTAGAGCTGGATTTGGATGAGTCGGAAATTTCTGCCGCGGCGGAAGCGTTTCGCTACCAACATGATCTGATCACCGCGGAGGAGACAGAAACATGGCTGGCCAATCGGGGGCTGACGTTTGATGACTTCAGCGATTACTTTACCCGCGAATATTGCGCCAGTGCGGTTCGTGAAAACATTTCCCCGGAGAAAGTCGGATATGATTCCGCAGCGCCAGAGCTGCGCGAGCTGTTTGTAGCGGACTTGATTCTCTCCGGGGAATTAGACCACATGACGACCCAACTGATCTGGCGTCTCGCCGCGCGTTGCGCTGAAAAAGAGATCACTCCAGATGCCGTTTCGGCTGAAGAACGAAGTTTTCTTGATCGTGCCGGGATCAAGCGAGCACAGCTCGGAAAGCGGCTGGAAAGACTGGGGCGCGATGCGACTTGGTTCAATGAAATGCTTGCACTCGAGTCGGCCTACCGGAGACGTTACGAAACGCTGGTTGTTCCGCTGGCGCGCAAGCGGGAATTGGCAATATTGCGGTTACCTCTGACGCGATTCGAAACTGAAGTGATCGAACTGGAATCACGCGATGCCGCGCAGGAAGCGCTGTTCTGCGTGCGTGAAGACGGAATGTCGATGGAAGAAGTTGCTGCAGAAGGGCGCTATCCGTATCGGCGCGCCGACTTTCTTCTGGAAGACATCCCGGCCGAAGGCCAGCAGAGATTTTTAAGCGTTTCAGCGGGCGATGTGCTCGAGCCGCTCGCGCGCGGCGACGGATTCGAACTCTGCCGTATCATTAGCAAGGTTGAGCCACAACCAGACGATCCGACCGTCAAATCGCGGATCGATCAGCGCTTGCTGGCTCGGCATTTCTCCGAACTCGCCAGCAGGTACTTAGAGCGGCGGATCGGCGGCGTTTCAGCTCCAGCGGAATGAAAGTTCAAGACAGCGAAATTCTACGGCGTTCATCGGTCTTCCAGTTTCTGTCCGATGAGCACTTTGGCGCGATCGAGCCGCTGTTACAGGAAGAACACTACGAATTCGGGGACGTGATCGTAAAACAAGACGATCCGGCCGATTCGTTTTACGTTTTGACCAGAGGACGAGCGCGGGCGCTGAAAATCAAACCCGACGGAGAGGAAATCCCGCTGGGCGTCTTGAAACCGGGTGACTCGTTTGGAGAAGCAGCATTGTCGGAAGGAGGAACGCGAAATGCCACGGTGCGCTGCAGCACAGCCGTGGACGTTCTGCGGATCGATCGAGATGATTTTCTGCAGCTCGTCCGCCGGGTACCTGATTTAAAGCAATATGTAGAGACAACGGGCCGGAACAGGGCCCTGCAGAGCTTTCTTTATCAGTTCAGTAATTTCGGCCGGCTTCCGACACCCGTGCTGCGCAGTATGATCGATAAGCTCAAGCCAGTGACGTTTGAAAAAGGAAACTTGATCATTCGCGAAGGAGATGATGCTGGTCCGTTGTACATCCTCCAGAAAGGTCGGGCGCGCGCATTCTCCGGAGTGGACGGAGGAGAACGCAATCTGGCTTTTTACCGCGAGGGCGATTTTTTTGGAGAGCTGTCCATCTTGAACGGATCGCCTCGCGCGGCGTCCGTTGAGGCATTCACCCATTGCGAATTGCTTTCCCTCGAGCCGAAATCGGTGCGGGAATTGCGGCGCCGGTTTCCCGAGTTCGACAAACTGCTGGGCGAGCGTCTCGCGGTTTACCAGGCAAAAACGGAAGCGCGTATTCCGCTGGATTTTACTAGCGAACTGCTGCCTGCCGAAACACAGGTGCAGAACAAAGTCCAGCTGGATGGTGAACGTCCTTCAGCCGAGGCGGAAGACAAAGAGGCGCCCTTTGCCGATGAACAGGGCTTGTTCCGCAAACGCGGCAAGCGGATTCGCAAAATCGATCACATCATGCAGATCGATGAGATGGATTGCGGCGCAGCCAGTCTCGGAATGATCTGCCGCTATTTTGGACGGAAAGTGAGCCTGGCGCGGATCCGGCAGCTGTGTCACACGGCAACGGACGGCACGAGTCTCAAGGCGCTTTCCCGCGCCGCAACGGAACTTGGACTGGCCGCGCGCGCACTGAAAATCTCGCTTCGCAATCTCTCGCTAATGCCGTTGCCAGCCATTGCGCATTGGGAAGGAAATCACTGGATCGTGCTCTACGACGTCGATGAGCAGTTCGCCCGCGTGGCCGACCCTGCGCGTGGCTTGCGAAAGCTTCCCCGACGCGAATTTGAAGCGAAGTGGACAGGGTATGCAGCGCTGTTCGATTACACGCCCGCGTTTGAACAGGCACCGGAAAGCAAACCGACGCTGGCGTGGGTCCTTCCATTTATCGCACGTTCTAAGGTCATCTTGCTGCAAGTGCTGGGGCTGGCTGTCGCTGTCAGTTTTCTGCAACTGCTCTTCCCGGTGTTCACCCAAATGGTGGTCGATAAGGTCATTGTCGAAAACGAACTGGGCCTTTTGAAGCTGATCTTGCTCGGTATGCTTGCCGCGCTTGTCTTCGTGCAACTCGCTAGTCTCGCGCAGGAGTACTTGCTGGCGTTTGTGGCCGTGCGCCTCGATACCGCGGTCCTCGATTTCTTGAGCCGAAAACTTCTTGCCCTGCCAATGACTTATTTCACAAGCCGGCGAACAGGCGACATCCAACGACGGCTCGAAGGTGCGAGGCAGGTTCGAGAATTTGCTGTGCAACACGGAATTTCTGCGCTGCTGGCCGTAGTCCTTCTCGTCGGCGCGGTGATTTTGATGGCGATGTACAGTCCCTTGCTCACCATCGCGTTTCTGGCAACGACGCCGCTGTATGCGGGGCTGATGATTTTTTCGGTAAAAGTGCTTCGTCCGCTGTATCAGGGCGTGGAAGAAAGCCAGGGTAGATATAGTTCGCATCAAATTGATGCCATCAAAGGCATCGAGGCAGTGAAAGCCGCATCGGCTGAGAGCGCATTTCGTGACGCCATGCTGAACGAATTTCTCGCCGTCTCACGAAAACTTTTCAAATCGACCTTCATTGTCATGTCGTGGGACAGCGTTCTTCAAAGCATCGGCCTGCTATCTACTGCGATTTTTCTATGGGTCGGCGCGACTCAGGTCATTAACGGGCACTTGAGCGTTGGCGGTTTCGTCGCGTTTAGTTCACTGACGGCCATGGCCTACGCAGGAATTTTGCGTGCTCTCGGGGTATGGGACACCCTGCAACAGGCCGTCGTCCTGCTGAATCGGCTGAATGACATTTTCGAGCAGGATCCCGAACAGGGGCACGATCGTTCCAGGCTTGTGCCGGTGCATAGCCTCGAAGGGCGAATCGAACTGCGCGGGGTCAGCTTTAGATACGGCGGCCCCGAATCGCCCGACATTTTGAAGAACCTCACGCTGGATCTGGCTCCAGGGCGCATGGTGGCATTCGTGGGGCGCAGCGGCTGCGGGAAAACGACCCTGATCAAATTAATCGCCGGGCTGCTTGAACCTACTGAAGGGACCATCTATTTCGACAATATCGATCTAAAGACCCTCAATTATCGCGACGTCCGCAGAAACATCGGAACAGTCCTGCAGGAGAACCACATGTTTAACGACACGATCGCGCGCAATATTTCGTTTGGGGACCCGGAGCCAGATCTCGATCGGGTGCTTGCCGCCGCGCAAGCCGCAGCGGCGCACGATTTCATTATGCGTCTTCCACTCGGTTATGAGACAAAGATTGGTGAATCGGGCCTTTCTCTTTCGGGTGGGCAGAAGCAGCGCATCGCAATCGCGCGGGCAATCTATAATAATCCGCCTGTATTAATCTTCGATGAGGCAACCAGCGCTCTGGACACAGAATCGGAACGCGCGATTCAGGAAAATCTCGGTCGATTAATGGCAGGCCGCACCACGATTGTGATCGCGCATCGGCTCAGTACCATTCGCGAAGCGCACTCGATCGTGGTGCTCGAACAGGGAAGCGTTGCCGAGATTGGAACTCATGACGAGCTGATGGCACAACGCGGTCTGTATTATTATCTTTCAAGCCAGCAACTGGGGATCTAAACCACCATCTCCATGAGCTCACAATTAACCGAACGCGGCTCGCTTGATGTTGAATCCGAAATGTTGCCACAGGAGCCACCGCCTTGGATTATCCGTTCGGCGGCCTGGATATTGCTGGGGGCGTTTTTGTTCGCACTGCTTATCGCAATTGTGATGCGACTGCCGGAGACGGTAAGCTGTCCATTCGTCCTGGTTCCCGCCGCCGGCGCCGATCCGATCCAATCGCCCGTGCGAGCTATCATTAGCCATGTTGGGGTGGATGAAGGTCAACCCGTGAAAGCTGGTGAGGAATTGTATGTCTTGCGTTCGGACGAGATTCGCGGCTTGGATACGCAGTTCCGAACGCTCACGGAGGACTTACACAGCAAGGAAGAAAGCCTCGCTCGATATGAGAGCGCTTACGCCCCGCAAATTGGGATCAAAAACGCAGAGATTGAGCAAGCAAAAAGCGAAGTAAAATTTCGTGAGAATCATGCCAGCACGAGTCGCGAACTGGTCACGCGCATGGAGAAATTAGCCAAGCTGGGCGGCGAATCGGAAATCGATCTTGTAAAGCTGAAGCTCGATTTAGCCGGTTCAGAAAAAGATTTGAGCGTCGCCCAAAGGACTGTGCAGCAGGTGAACCTCGACCGTGAGAGAATGGAAACGGAGCATGCCCGCCAACGGGCCGAGCAGCAGTCCGAAATTGAAAAATTAAAGATGCGCATTGGAGCTTTAAAAACCGACTTGGAAAATGCCAACCAAAACTTGCTGACAGTTCGGAGTCGCTATGAGGGCGTGATCATTTCCATGGAGGAGCGCACGACGGGCAGCGTTGTGCAGCCGGGTCAGGTACTCTGCCAAATTGCGCGGAAGGATGCGAAACCACGCGCTCGAATGACATTAAACGAAGCCGGTCTTCCAAAGCTCGCCGTCGCACAGCGCGTCCGGCTTTTTTTTCAAGCTTTTCCATACCAGCGCTACGGCGCCGTGACTGGAAAGCTCGACTGGATCAGCCCGTCAGCTGTCACTTCCAGCGATGGTTCGCACTTCATCGCGCTGGCCTCCCTTGATCGTTCGGAGATCTCTGGGCGAGCAGGCCAAAGCTTGCCCCTGCGGGTTGGAATGAGAGGAGAAGCGCACATCATCGTCGGTGGTCGGACGATGATCGAGTACGCGTTCGAGCCGATTCGCCAATTACGGGAGAGCATGAGGCAATAATTTCGGTGCAAGAACCGCCATCCAGACTAAGACTCGAAGACCTTACAACGAGCAACGCCGCCATGGCACGGTGCCTGCAATTGGCGGCGCTCGCAGCGAAGTCTGACGTTCCAGTGGTCCTGCTTGGAGAGACTGGCACAGGTAAAACCTTGCTCGCCCATGCAATCCACAATTCATCAACACGAGCTGGTCGCTCGTTCATCGCATTTAACGCCTCGGCAATTAGCGATACCCTGCTCGAAAGTCAGTTGTTTGGTCACGAGCGCGGGGCCTTTACGGGCGCACAGCAAACCGTCAAGGGAAAGTTCGAATTAGCCGATGGCGGCACGCTTTTTTTGGATGAGATCTCGGAAATGAGTCCGCTCGCCCAGGTGAAAATCCTGCGCGTGCTCGAATACGGCGAATTTGAACGGCTCGGCTCGGAACGAATGCTCACTTCCAACGCGCGAATCATTTGCGCCTCAAACTGTTCGCTGCGCGAACGAGTGCGTCTGGGAAAATTTCGCGTTCACCACGAGTGGCGCGGAAACCTTCGCGAGCTGAGCCACACTGTGCGCGCCATGACGTTGTTTTGCAACGGTTCGGTGATTTTGCCCGAACATGTCGTTTTTCCTCCTGATCTAGAGACCGATCGGACTAGAACCGACAACGGCAAATCGGTTCCGGTGCTCGGCAATAACCAACCGCAAAACCCTGCTATTGATCTCTCACTCACGAGTGCCGTTAGGAGACACGTCCGGTTCGTCTTCGAGCAGGCAAATCAGAACCAACGGCGTGCGGCGAAACTGCTTGGTATTTCTCGCTCCACACTCGCGCGCCATCTCCGAAACGTGGTTCCAAAGTAGAGCAAGGGTGGTCTAAAAAATGAGCCGACGCGGTCTTAGAATGAACTACACGCTGACTTCAATTTTAATTGGAAATTTGGATTTTTCGTGGAGGACGCGTTGCATAAACACTTCTCGTCTAAGAACAAATGCGATGACCTCTTTTATTTTGGCTGAGTCTTGCGAAACTTGGCATGAATACTGATAATATGGAGAGCCAAAGTGAGTGCACCGAAGAACAAAAAAAATGCGCCCGCCGGAGAGTCAGAGAATCAAAGGCCTAAGCGCAGAAAAGATAAATTGATTCGCCTGGATGACCTGATTCCAAAACAGGACGTTAAGGGCGGGCATCAATTGCTGTTCGGTGCCACTGACACAACAGAAGACACAAAAAACAAGGAAAACTAAAAACCATGCAAGACAAGAAAGAAGAAAAAAAAGGAAAGAAAACCAAAAAAGAGATCAAGGTCCAAGACCTTAAGCCAGTGAAAGACGCCAAAGGCGGCACCGGCCATACAGGCCATATAGGCCACACAGGCCACTAATAAGGTCAAAGAGCCGCACCATGGTTCGATCCCGCGGTGCGGTTTTTTACGTACGCGTCCTACGCAGATCGCTCCTCAATATTTGACTGGCACTCGGTAGCTAATCGCACGAAGCGAGTTGCGGTGTCATGGTGAAGGAGGCGCGCAATTTCCCGCGTGGCGGGATGATTTGAATGCCCTTCTTGTCCTCGAACGCGCGCTGGTCGTGATGATCGGTCAAGCCCCAGCAGGGCTCGATGCAGAGAAACGGTCCGCCGTCGGACCACAATGTCACGTATGGTACGCCTGTAAGATCCATCGTCACCCACCGGCCACTCGGCGGATCGACATAGGAGAATTTCCGCCTTCGGACATCAACCAGCTCGAGGATGATCGAACCGGCCAATTCGTTCTTTGAAAACGGCATTTCGCCACCGGGGAATTCGATGTCGCGCGTTTCCCCCGACAGATAATTTCCAGGCGAAAAGTATCGACGATAAAGCCCCTTTGGCATTTGAAGATGAAAGCTCTCAAAGGAGTCCGCGGCGAATCCGGGATGTAACCCGAATGCCACGTGCGCGGTCAACTCAGGTTCATGGTTCCGAAATTCGAAAACCACGCTCACTTTATCGTTGTCGATGTTGTAAATCAGATCCACGCTAACCTTTAGCGGATACTCGCTCGGCGAGAAATCGTGCGGTGTGATTTGATATCTCAACGAGGCGCTGTCACCGGCTGAAGATTCCACAAAGCGCCATGTCTTAGAGCGAAGAAATCCGTGGTTGCCGCCTCTGATTTCGCGACCCTGGTACACGCTGCGACCATTTTTCAGCCGATGAAGATAATAGCCCATGACCGTCGCGTGGTTTGCCCATCCCTGAGATGGCGTTGACACATCGTTGTCCCGGTAAAGAAAGCCAGTCCACTCTCCGGCTTCATTGATTCGTGCTAGACTGACTAATTCCGCGCCGAGACGCGAGACGACCATTCGAAGACCGTTCTCCTCATCAGTCAGAGTGTCGAGGTATCGATCTTCCCGCTTTTCTTCGGAATGCGAAAACTTCATGGCCACTCATGGGAACAACCCGCGCACCTGTTTTGCCTTGATGACGCGTTCGACGCCGATGGCCATGGCTGCTGTGCGATGCGAAATCTTGTGCTCTTTCGCCCGCTTGATCACCTGCGCAAATGAATGTTCAAGGATGCGGAAAAGTTTATCGGTCACTTCCATTTCCGACCACAGAAACGCCTGCAAGCCCTGCACCCATTCAAAGTAGGAAACAATCACGCCGCCGGCGTTGCAGAGAATGTCGGGTATGACGAAGATCTCGTCCCAGCGATTTTCCAGAATCAGATCTGCCTCGGGCGTGGTCGGGCCATTAGCGGCTTCGGCAAGGATGCGGCATTTGAGCTGACCGGCATTTTTGCCAGTAATTACGCGATCGACCGCGGCCGGGATAAGTACGTCACATGGGAGGATGAGTAATTCGTTTGGATTGACATGGTCGCCCTGAGCAAACGCCCGCAGGTTTCCTTTCTTTAGGACATGTTGTTCGGCCGCTTTAACGTCGATCCCCTTCGGATTGTAGATCGCAGCGTGCGCGTCGCTGATGCCAACGATTTTGAAGCCGCTTTTGTAGGCGAGCGAAAGAGCCGCGACTGAGCCGACGTTGCCAAACCCCTGCACGATGGCGGTACACTTTTCGGGATCCATTTTCAACATGCTCATGGCCCGCTCGATGAGGTAAACAGCGCCGCGCCCGGTTGCTTCGCGCCGGCCTTCGGTGCCACCGATGGCGACCGGTTTGCCGGTGACGATTTCATTGACGGCGTAGCCCATGTAAACGGAGTAGGTGTCCATGAACCAGGCCATGATCTGTTCGTTGGTGCCCATGTCCGGCCCCATGATGTCGGTGTGCGGTCCGACGAACGGAATCATTTCCTGCATGTAACGGCGCGAGACCGCCTCCAGCTCGGTGCGTGATAACTTCGTTGGATCGACGGCCACTCCGCCTTTGGCACCGCCGTACGGCAATTGCGCCAACGCGCATTTCCAGCTCATCCACATCGCCAGGGCAGCTGTCTCGCCCATCGACAACGAAGGCGCGAAACGGGTGCCGCCCTTGGTCGGGCCGAGCGCGATGTGATGTTGAACGCGATAACCTTGGAAGGCTTTAGTGCTGCCATCGTCCATGTGCACTGGCAACGTTACGGCGACGGCGCGTTTCGGATACGTCGCCCACTCGCGATCGTCCTTGTCGATGTTCAAATAATCTGCGATGACGCGAAACTGCTCGCAGGCCATCTGGAAAACTTCATCATCGTAAATCGTCGTCATTGCGATCTCTGTCGGAACCTTCCGCAAAACGCAGGCTTGCTATTTGCGCTGGTGAAGTGGCGGCGTCAACTCCGAAACGTTTCGCGAGTCAAATCCAAAACGCCTGTTTAATAGGGCAGATGCGACGCATGAGGCAAATGCGCCGAAGGATCGACAACCGCGCGAAAACGGCTTGCAGGCTCCCAACCTGCCGGGCCAGTCAAGCTGGCTGACACTCGCGGACGCCAAAGCGCACAAAGATCGACAATCGCGTTTGAAATTCAGTAACGTCGCGTCCGACATGAAAATTGAAACTCTAGCCGTTCACGCCGGGCATGGCGTTGATCCCGCAACGGGAGCAGTAGCCGCCCCGATTTATCTTTCCACAACCTTCGAGCGCGACATCGAAGGCACCTACTCGCGCGGTTTTATGTACACGCGCAACAACAACCCTAATCGAGAGGCCCTAGAGCGCGGGATCAGCGTGCTCGAAGGTGGGGCAGCTGCAGCGGCCTTCGGCTCCGGAACCGGCGCAACGATGTCTATCTTTCAAGCATTGGCACCGGGCGATCACGTACTGGCGCACATCGATGCCTACTACGGCACATCGCGATTGATCCGCGAAATTTTTCTGCGCTGGGGACTCGAAGCCGATTTCGTGGACATGAGCGATCTTGCTGCGGTGAAAAAAGCTTTAAAGCCAAGCACAAAACTGGCCTGGGCCGAAACGCCATCCAATCCTTTGCTTAAAGTTGTCGATCTTGGTGCCGTCTCGGAAATTGTGCGCGGTGCCGGCGCGCTTTTCGTTTGCGACAACACTTGGGCGCCGGTGCTGCAGCGGCCTTTCGATCTCGGCGCCGATTTAATCCTGCACTCAACAACGAAATATTTCGGCGGGCATTGTGATGTTCTGGGAGGAATTGTCGTTGCCAAAATGGAGGATGATTTTTTTCAACGCATCCGCAGCATCCAATACGAGGGCGGCGCAGTCCCCTCACCTTTCGATTGCTGGCTGATTTTGCGCGGCATGCGCACGTTGCCGTGGCGGATGCGCGCGCACTCGGAGAACGCGATGAAAGTTGCGGGTTTCCTCGCCAGCCACCCGCAGGTAGCCCGCGTGCATTATCCTGGGCTGCAGTCGCAGCCGGGCCATGAGATTGCGGCTCGGCAGATGTCATCCTTTGGCGGGATGCTTTCGTTTGAAGTGAAGGATGGACGCGACGCCGCGATGTCAGTGACGGCGAAAACGAAAATTTTCATTCGGGCCACAAGTTTGGGCGGCGTGGAAAGCTTGATTGAGCATCGCGCATCCATCGAGGGGCCCGGCACAACTTCAGACGAAGGTTTGCTACGGTTATCCATTGGCCTCGAAAACGCGGACGATTTGATCGAGGACCTCGATCAAGCACTGAGGTAATTTATAGGGCGTTTCTGCGAAACGCCACAAGGCATCTGAAACAAACGCCCTACAATTCCCGACTTCCAAGTCGTCGCCGGAAAACATCGATGATGTCCTGCACCTCATCTATCCGCAACAAAAAGGCTGCGCCGAAAAACGTCATTGCCCCAAATGCAACCGCCCCGAGAAGCGTGCCTAACTTCTGGAAGAAGCGCAGGCTCGCCCACGCATCAAGCCACCAGTAATTAGCCACCCAGCAGACGAGTGCCAGGAGTGCACCAGCAAGACAAATCTTTCCAAGACCGATTAGCGTCTGGCGTGTCTCCAATCTGCGCGTATGACGGCGCATCAGCGCGTAAAGCAACAGAAAATTGATCGTTGCAACGAGACTCGTCGAAAACGCAAGGCCGCGGTGGCCCCAGCCAAGTTGGAATGTAAAAAGCCAGTTGAGAAAGAGATTCGCGCCGATCGCCAGAAAACTCACGACCATCGGGGTGTTACGTTTGCCGATCGCGTAGAACGCAGGCGTCAGCACTTTCAACACAGCATAAGAAACAAGGCCGATAGCGTAAAATTGTAACGCGCCTGCAGTCTGCCGTGTCATTTCGGCAGTGAACCGCCCGTGCTGATAGATCACGCTGATGATTGGCGATGCAAGCATGGCGAGTCCTATTGCCGACGGAATCGTAAGCAAAAACGCGAGTCGCATTCCACGTGCCAGGATCGTACGAAACTCATCCGTGTTTCCGACGGCGGCGCTCTTCGATACCAGCGGAAGGGTAACGGTGCCGATGGCGACGCCGAAAATTCCCAACGGCAATTGCATTAGCCGAAACGCAATGTTGAGCCAGCTCACCGGGCCGTTTCCAAGACTGGCCGCAAAACCGCTATTGATCAGGACATTTACCTGCACAGCGCTGGCGGCGATTACCGCCGGTCCCATTAATGTCAGCACCGTGCGCACGCCTTCGTCGCGCCAGTGAAAATCGCCGCGATATTTGTAGCCGACATGCCACAGCGAAGGAAATTGCCCTATCAATTGCCAGGCCCCGCCAAGAAGAGTCCCGATCGCCAACCCCACGAGTGACCGGGAGCCGAAATGGGGATCGATCGACCAACCGATTGCCACGCCACCGATGATTGAACCGAGATTAAAGTAACTCGATGCCATGGCCGGCGGACCGAAAACGTGTTTCGCGTTGAGCATTCCCATCACGAGCGCAGCAAGCGATACCAGCAGCATGAATGGCCACATGATTCGAGTAAGCAAAATCGTCAGCGCAGTCTTGTCTGGCGACCAACTTCCCCACGTTAAGAGATCAACAAGCTGCGGCGCGAACACGATGCCGAGCACAGTCACTGCGCTCATGAAAACGGCCGTAAGTGTCGCGACCTTGTTGGCCAGCCGCCAGGCCGATTGGTCGCCCTCGATGGCAATCTTTTTTGAGAATGTCGTGATGAAGGCTGTCGAAAGCGCGCCCTCGGCAAACAAATCGCGCAACAGATTCGGCAAGCGAAACGCCATTAAGAACGCGTCGAGATTTTTTCCGGCCCCAAACAAACCCGCAAACACTATTTCGCGAATCAAACCGAGGACACGACTGGACAGAATGGCGATGCCAACAATGCCCGTTGCCCGGGTGCTCATTTGCCGGTCGTCCGCTGCAGTCATCGGCGAACAAAGAACAACGTCGCCCCGATTGACGAAAGAAAAATTTCGCAGGTAAGTGGGCCGGTTTTTTGTTGTCAGGCTGCCGAAATTTCTTCAAAACTCGACGTCCTTAAGAGATCTGAATCGGGTCGAAGGAGTCGCGCGCCCCGTTCTCCGCCTCTTTCAGGCCTGCCAATGCAGAATCAACTCAACGGGAAAAAGAAAGAAAGCTCTATGAACTCACACAGTCAATCTAAAACAACAACTTCACTGTTTGCCGCGCTCGTGCTCGCTTGTTTTGCGCTTTTACCAAGCGCGCGAGCGGTGACTCCGGCGCCGGATGGAGCTTACCCGGGCTTCAACACGGCTGAGGGATTTAATATTCTCTTCTGGCACCTTTAACACGGCTCTCGGCTTTAGTGCGCTCAAGGCGGACACCAATGGGGGTATCAACACTGCCGTGGATGGTCAGGCACTCTTGAGCAATACCGGCGGCAGCTACAACACGGCGGTAGGTGAAAATGCCCTTGTCAAAAACACCTCGGGCAGCTTCAACATGGCTTTGGGGCAGGGAGCCCTTGCGGCCAATACTGGAGGCCATAGCAACACCGTCATGGGCTTCCAAGCGCTCAATGCCAACACCGCCAGCGGCAACGTGGCTGTCGGTTATCAAGCGCTCAGAGCGAACACAACCGGAATCAGAAACACGGCCGAAGGTTTTCAAGCGCTCCTTAAGAACACCACCGGGCTCGGCAACACAGCCAACGGTCTTACCGCGTTTTACAACAACACCAGCGGCATCGCAAACACGGCTTTTGGCGTCTATGCGCTCTGGCTCAGCTTTAGCGGCAGCCAAAACATTGCCCTGGGCGAGTTCGCTGGCGGGGCCGTGAGCAGTGGCACTAACAATATCTACATCGGCAATGCCGGCATTTCTACCAATTCTAATACAATACGCATTGGTACTTCGGCTGCCTTCACGGATTCAGTGGGCATATCGCATCCTAAACACACGGCTACCTTTATCGCCGGTATTCGTGGGGGTAACAACAGCAAATGCGGCCATACCCGTACTGATAGATACCGTGGGCCAGCTCGGCACGACCAGCTCCTCGCGCCGATTTAAGAAGGAGATCAAGCCGATGGACAAAGCGAGCGAAACGATTCTTGGGCTCAAGCCGGTGACGTTTCACTATAAAAGCGACACGACCGAAACACCACAGTTTGGATTAATCGCCGAGGAAGTGACCGGAGTGAATCCGGGTCTCGTCGTGCGCGATGAGAATGGCGAAATCTACACCGTCCGCTACGACGCAGTGAACGCGATGTTGCTTAATGAGTTTCTCAAAGAGCACCGTAAAGTCCAGGAACAAGGTCGCAAGGCACAGGAACAAGAAGCCACGATCACGCAGCTAAAGAAAGGGATGGAGGTTCTGACCGCACAGCTCAAAGAGCAGGCCGCACAAATTCAAAAGGTGAGTGCCCAGCTTGAAGCGAGAAAGCCTGCACCACGAATGGTCATTAACATCTATCTGCGTTAATCTGTGTTTATCAGTGGCGAAAATAGTTCATCCTTCGGAATTTCGTCGGCTCGACGGAGTCTCGCCACGCCAGCAGAAGGCGATTAAGGTCAGTCGCGCCTACCTGACTCCGGCCCCGTTCCTCCGATAGAATTGACTCGGTCGCGCTGGAGCATTTCGTCGAACCGCCACATAGGATTCGCGTAAAACGGGTAGGGCCGGTCGGTGTTGACGGGCCGGTAACGCCAGTGTTTATACATCCAGAGCCAGGGCGCGGGATCTTTTCGCACATACGGTTCGAATGAATTCCAGCATGCCTGCGCGATCTGTTGATGGGTCATCCCGGCAGTATTGTCGATCTTCGGGTGAAAAATGAGCCGGTAGCGTCCATCTGGCAGCGGCTCGCAATGCGCAGGAACGATCGGGGCGCCGGTCTGTTCGTGCAGCCAGGCGTGCGCGGAAGTCACGCTGGTTTTTAATCCAAAACAATCAATCGCCACCGCGCCCTGAGCCGGCGGCACAGTCAGATCGACCAATAGCGCGGTGCTGGCTTTTCGCCGGAGCGCCTTGAAGAGTCGGAGGAGACTACGCTCGCGGGCAATGAATATGTGACCCGATTGTTCCCGCAGTTTTTTGAAGATTGCATCAAGCAGCGAATTTTTGAATTCCTGGGCAATGATTGTGCCTTTCAAATCGAGAAAACCGCAGGCCAGGCTGAGCCATTCGAAGTTGCTGTAGTGATAACACGCGATTATTACGCTGCGGTCCGGGTCAGTGGACCGGCCCGTTTCCTCGAAATTCTGCCACTCAATGTAGCGAGAAAAATTTTCGCGTGTTAAGCGCGAGCTCCAGAAAAGATCGACCATCGTACGCGCAAAATGCTGAAATGATTGGCGGGCTATTCTGCGCCGCTCGCGCGAGGATAATTCATTACCGAATGCGACCTCGAGATTATTCAACGCCACGTCGAATCGATGCCGATCAAAGACGACCATGGTGGCTGCGGCGATTCGCGCCAAATAACGGCAGGCCCTGCGCGACAACAACGGGATCAGTTTTGCCGCAAGTAGAAGTCCGAGCCATTCAAGCCGGTAGCGAATTCGTTTCCATCGCGAACGCATTTCTCACTTTAAGCATGCCGCTAAACGCGTGGCTAGTGTGCGCGGCAACGGCGAAGCAGCGTCTCGCGTTTAGAGACGTTCACTGACCCCGGCCGGGATTAGTCACCGGAGGAAGACCCTTGCGAAACTCCGCCTGCTGTCGCTCGGCTTCGCGTTGTTGCTCCGCCTCGCGTGACGCCTGCTCGGGGTTCGGACCTGGACTTGCGCAGCCGGATAATACAAGATTCAGCAAGGTGATCACAAACACGAGGCCTACTAGCTTTTTCATAGAAGGAGCATAACGGTAATCAGACTAACGAATGCGGCAACCCAAGGGATGCGTCGGTTTTTCCAACATCGCCGCACAAGCCGCGCGGCTATAACTTTTATTCGCGTTGTTTTTCCGATGCCAGTCGCAGGCAATCGCGTTCGAGTATCTTTAAGCGATCGAGAATCTCCTGCAGTGCAAGTTCGTTTTTCAAATTCAACTGGTAATCGAGATCGGAGCGAATCCGGTCTTTATGCGCCTGCCGATTTTGCGACATCATGATAATGGGGGCTTGGAGCGCCTGAAGCATATTAAGTACGACACAGAGGAAGAGGTAGGGATATGGATCGAATCCTCTGTCCATGAGCAACCAGGTGTTCAACAGCACCCAGGCATTAAGAGATATCACTGCCGAGATGATGAATTTCCAACTGCCGCCGAACGACGCGATGATGTCCGCGGCGCGGTCTGCGAAGGTGAGAGTCGCCGCTTCCTCCACATTTACATTGCGGGTGGCGCTATGACGCAACAGCTCATCCGTATGCCGCAGCCGGTTGGCAAGGGCGGTCAGCATTTCCAAGGCGACATCCGGACTGCTCCGCATAAAAGAAAGAAAATGCTCGCGCAAGAGCACTGCCAGGCGGGAGTCCTCGGCCACCACGGCGTCGGCTGAACGTTGTTGGCCACCTAACAGCGCCATTTCACCAAAAAAATCTCCCCGTCCCAATTCCGTCAGCGTCACCTCATGCCCATCGGTGGCCTGAACACAAATTCGCACCTTGCCGCGCTCAATTATGTACATCGCATCGCCTGCCTCGCCGGCGCGAAACAAGAATGTGTTGGCTTTGCAGTCGAGGCTCTCCAGCAATTCGCACAACTTTTTTGCGGCTTCGTCGTCGAGCGATTCAAATAACGGAACCTGACGCAGCGTCTCAACGGTCATCGCTTAACAATAGCGAGTGGGTGCGCCGGCGAGAAGCGCCAATTATCCTGGCGCTGCATAGTGTCGCCGCCCCAGCAGATCGCTCGCGCTCCTGGCGTACGCGATCCCTGTTCGCTCAGGCAGCGCCGTTACAGCGGTCCGCTAGCGTTGCAGCTGGGAGTTCGTCTGCGGCAAAGAGAACAAATTTTTGCATGGCATTTAACGAGCCAGTCTGCTATTGCTGCGCTTCAACTTCGGATCTCCGTTTCAACAGGAGGCAAATATGCTGCATCTTATCTGGTATGTCATTGTTGGTTTTCTTGCAGGCTGTGTCGCCAAGGCGCTCTTGCATACGCATCTGTCAATCATGTGGACCATCGTGCTCGGGATTGTCGGCTCGATCATCGGCGGGGCCGTAACGCATCTGTTCTACCCGCCAAGCGCGGGCGGCCGATTTCATCTCGGGGGGATAATCGTCTCCATCCTTGGAGCGATTCTGGTTCTTTATCTTTGGCACAAGTTCAGGCTGCAACTGCCTCGCGGATAGAAATACAATCGAACTATCGCGGCGCTCTCACATTGGCCAAATTGACTTAGGCTGGTTCGATTCTAGGTTGCAGGTCTCGCGCGCTCGCGCAGCCTGAATCGTGAAAAGCGTTCTGTTCGTTTGCACAGGTAATATTTGCCGCAGCCCCATTGCCGAAGGGCTATTTCGCCGCTTGCTTGGAAACCGCAAAGACATCGAGGTCGCTTCGGCGGGCGTGCACGCGGTGCGCGGGCAACCACCGAGCCTTTATGCGGTGCAAGTTTGCGAAGAGGAAGGCGTGGATATTAGCGGTCTCCGCAGCCAGCCGCTCACGGCAGCACTGGTCGATCGCGCCACGCACATTTTCGCCATGACTGGCGCGCATCTCGAGACCATCGAGATGCTCTTCCCTCAAGGCGCGGAAAAATCCTTTTTGCTTCGCGAATTTGAACAGCCCGGCACAACTGTATGGCGCGATCTGCCTGACCCGATCGGTCTCGGCCGGGAAGTTTACGAGGATTGCGCACGCATCGTCAAAAATGCTTTGCCCAGCGTGCTCACCTTCGTCGAACAGGGCGAGTTGGTCCGGCCGGGCACGGCGCGCGGGCCTGGCATTTCCTATTCAGTGAGCAACCATGCTCCGCAAATTAAAACGGAAATGATTAGATCGACATCTTCGCCACGTTACGGCGACGCTTTGCGCAGAGTGGATCCGGAGATTTTCGATATGATCACGGCGGAAGAAAAACGGCAACGCGAAAATATCGAACTGATCGCCTCGGAGAATTTCACGAGCCGCGCAGTGATGGAAGCGCAAGGTAGTGTGCTCACGAACAAGTATGCCGAAGGTTACCCCCGAAAGCGCTGGTATGGCGGGTGCGAGAATGTCGATGTTGCTGAACAGTTGGCGATTGATCGCGCGAAACGACTCTTTGGCTGCGAGCACGTGAATGTGCAGCCGCATAGCGGCACACAGGCGAACATGGCAGTCTATTTCGCCGCCATTAAACCGGGCGACAAAATCCTGACGATGAACCTCGCGCACGGAGGACATCTCAGCCATGGGCATCCTGCAAATTTCTCCGGCAAATTTTATCAAGTCACACACTACGGCGTCGATCAGAAGACCGAGCAAATCGATTACGACGCGCTGCAAAAACTGGCCGAAGAGGTGCGGCCCGCGATGATTACCGCCGGCGCGTCCGCTTATCCGCGCACTTTCGATTTTCCCAGGCTCGGGCAAATTGCCGATTCGGTCGGCGCGATTCTTTTCATCGACATGGCGCACATTGCCGGACTGGTGGCGGCCGGCCAGCATCCCAGTCCAATTCCGCATGCGCAATTCATCACCACGACTACGCACAAAAGCCTGCGCGGTCCGCGCGGCGGCATCGTGATGTGCGAGGAAAAATTCGCCAAGATCATCGACTCGACCCTCTTCCCCGGCGTGCAGGGCGGCCCGCTCATGCACGTGATTGCCGCCAAAGCGGTCTGTTTTCACGAAGCGCTCCAGCCGCAATTCCGCGAATATCAGCGGCAAGTAGTCTTGAATGCGAAAGCGCTCGCCGCCGGTCTCGCCAATCACGGATATCGCATCGTTTCAGGCGGCACCGACAATCACCTCATGCTTGTCGATCTTCGCCCGAAGGAAATTAACGGCAAGGAAGCGCAGGAAGTGCTTGATCGCGCCGGGATCACCGTCAACAAAAATGCGATTCCGTTTGACACATATCCAATTTTCAAGCCAGGCGGCATAAGGATTGGAACACCAGCCGTCACCACGCGCGGCATGAAAGAGGAAGAGATGCTGGAAATCGCGGACCTTATTGTTGAGACGCTGGAACATCGCAGCGATGCCGACGCGCTCGAGCGAGTCCGGCGAAAGGTGCTCGATTTAACCAGCCCTGGTAGCAGCCGCTTTTCTCGCACATGAATCGAGGCGCAGATCAGCCGTCCCTGAATCCGCTGCGCGAAGGCATCTCCATCCGCGCAGTGCCACAGCCGTGCACCATCGTGATCTTCGGTGCTACCGGCGATCTTACTCATCGCAAACTGATTCCCGCGCTCTACAACCTTGCCGCCGATGGCGATCTCCCGCCGGCCGTGACAATCGTCGGTTTCGCCCGGCGAGAGAAAAGCGACGACCAATTCCGAAACGAGCTCGAAAACGCGAGTCGCAAGTTTTCGCGCCAGACAGTCCGCGATGACATTTGGAAAACGTTTGCCGAATCGATCGTTTATCATCGAAGCGAGTTCGAAGACGAGAGCGGATATAAAACTCTGGCGAAGCGTCTCGATAAGATCGACAAGGAATCGGGCACCCGTGGCAACCGCCTCTTTTATCTGGCCGCTGCTCCAGACCAATTCGAATCAATTCTAAAGCATCTGAAAGCAGCCGGCTTAAATGAAACCTGCAAAGGGAGCTGGGCCCGCGTAATCGTCGAGAAACCGTTCGGCACCGATCTCCCCTCGGCGCGCGAGCTCAACCGAATCGTGCGCAACTCGTTCACCGAAGAGCAGACCTACCGCATCGATCATTTTCTGGGCAAAGAAACCGCGCAGAATATCCTCGTCCTCCGATTCGCGAACGCGATTTTCGCGCCGCTCTGGAACACGCATTACGTCGACTCGGTACAAATCACCGCGGCGGAAACGCTGGGGGTTGAGACCCGCGCCGGTTTTTATGAACACGCAGGCGCCTTGCGCGACATGGTGCAGAACCACTTGCTCCAGCTCCTTTGCCTTGTGGCCATGGAACCGCCTACTGATCTCGGCGCCGACAGTATTCGAGACGAAAAAGTGAAAGTGATCCGGTCGCTCCGCCATTTGTCGCGCAACGAAGTGGCGGCCAATATTGTGCGCGGCCAGTACACCGAAGGCGCGATCCACGGCGACCCGGTCGTGGGTTATCGCCAGGAGCAAAACGTCAAGCCGGATTCGCACACGGAAACGTTCGTTGCGTTGCGTCTGTTCATCGACAACTGGCGCTGGGCTGATGTGCCGATTTACATGCGTGTCGGGAAGCGGCTCCCCAAATCGGCGACCGAGATTTCCGTTCACTTCAAAAAAGCGCCCCCAGTTCTTTTCAACAAGGAGTTGTGCGATCAAAACGTGCTCGTCATTCGGATACAGCCCGATGAAGGAATTTCATTGCGAATCCACGCGAAAGTGCCGGGCGCGAGTTTTCGCATCGAGCCGGTGAAAATGGATTTTCATTACGGGACATCGTTTGGCAAAGCCAGCCCGGAAGCGTATGAGCGCCTGCTGCTCGACGCGATGAGCGGCGATGCGACGCTCTTTGCCCGTCGCGACGAGGTCGAGGAGGCCTGGGCTTTCATCGATCCGATCGAGGAAGCCTGGCACGCCAAAAAAGATGCACCCGGATTATTCTTTTATGCCGCCGGCTCGTGGGGACCGGAAGAAGCCGATGACTTGCTCGCCCGCGACGGCCGAGCATGGAGGAGATTATGAGACATGCCTGCGGTTAGTGAAACATATTCGTTAGGCCTTCCGGTCGAACTGGGCAGGATCGACAAGGAATTGAAAAAACTTTGGGCGCAGAGCGAAGGCGCGATGACGCGGGCCTCACTCGTCAATCTCGCCGTTTACAGTGAGGAGCCCGGTTCACTGGAAAAAAACACGCAGCTCATCGCCAGGATCACCGAAAACCACGCCTGCCGCGCGATTGTGATCGGTGCCGACTGCGCGGCGCAAAAGGACCATGTAGAAGCCTGGATCAGTGCGCATTGCCATGTCAGTCGTGCCGGAAGCAAGCAGATTTGTTCCGAACAAATTTCGTTCCGACTCGAAGGTCCGTGCACAAAGCTGCTGCCAAGCATTGTCTTTTCTCACCTGGATTCGGATCTGCCGTTTTATCTTTGGTGGCAGAGCGACTTTCACGAACCGATGGACCCGCAGCTGTGGGCATGGGTGGATCGCGTCATATACGACAGCCAGACCTGGAAAGATTTTTCAGGCCAAATGCGTTTGGTCGAATGCGCGCAACAGGAAGCCAAACAGCGCATCGTGCTTTGCGATCTGAACTGGACGCGGCTGGATAAAATCCGTCTGGCCCTTGCCCAATTCTTTGACCATCCGGCGTCACATCATCGCCTCGCGAAAATCGATAAAGTAGGCATCGATTTCGCGCGCGGCTTTAGATCGACCGCGCTTCTCTTTGCCGGCTGGCTCGGAGCGCAGCTGAATTGGCGCGCTGAGAAAGCGAAATCGTCGCATGAGTTACGCTTTGTCGGTCCATCCGGGCGCAAAATCGATATCCAGCTACGCGAGCGCGACGGCCAACCGGTTCACGAAATCGCGTTGATGACGGGCGACATAGAATTTCGCGTCACTCACGCGAAGTGCGGCGATCTCCTGGAAGTCTCACGCGGGAAACCGAGCGAAAAACGTATTCCACAACTGATGCCCGCTGGAAAAAACGATCTGGTGACTTTAATGAGCGAAGAGCTGATGCGCGGCGGACCGCACGATGTTTATCTGCACGCTGTCAATTCTGTTCGCGACTTACTGTAGCGGCGCTTTGGTAGGCGCGGTTCACCTGAACCGCATGACTTGTGCATGGCAGTCTGAACACCGTTGAAATGAGGGCCATAAAATCCGGGCGACTGAGGTCAATCGCCCGTGCCAGCGTTAATGAGCGTGCATAACTCACGCACGTTTCTCTCAATCGAGAAAAGCTTTTGAGCACGCTCGTAGCCCACACGCCCCATTTTTTGCGCCAGAACAGCATCGCTGATCAACTTCTCGATCGCATCAGCGAGCGCAGTGGCATCACCCGGTGACACAAGAAATCCGGTTTCTCGTTGGACCACCATCTCCGGAATACCGCCAGTCGTTGTCGAGAGTCCTCAATCTGCGCGCGCAATTCGTGCTCGAGCGGGCCTTGGCCGATGATCTCGCACTGAAATGCTCTTCTACGTTCCGCAAGCAATCCGCAGGCGCGAATTAGATCGGCAAAGCCTTTCTTTGCGATCAAACGACCGACTGCGACAACCAAGGACGGCGCAGATGAAAAATCTGCGCGCGTGAACTCCGCGAGATTCAAACCATTGTAAACCCGGTGGACACGATCCGCGCGATCTGGAAAACGCTCTCGTAAGAATCTCGCGGCATAATCAGTCTCGGTAACGATTACGCGCGCCGCACCGACAAGCTTATCAAGTCCAATCTCAAAATCACGCGGCGTAAAAATGTCATTCGCATGCGCGGTAAAACTAAAGGTGATTGGGAAAAATTTGTGAATCCAGAAAGCGGTGCGCGCAGCCATCCCGGCGAAATGCGCATGAACATGAGGAATCCCCATTTCTTGTAGGCGCAATCCAATGTAAACGGCTTGATAGAGCCGAAGAAAATCAGTGCGCCGCCCCCACTCATCGATTGCAGCGATACTTTCTGCAGTCAGCTTTCCTTTTTTCGAAGTGCGGCGAACATCATTCAACAATTCCCTTTCCTCAGGCAGGTAATGCACGCGCTTGACGATGCGCTGGTCCCATTCCTGCGGCGGTTCATCTTTTGGATTGCGGATCGAAAAAATCGGCGGAGCGATTCCCTGCCGCGCAAGCTCAGCCACTTCTCGATAGCAAAACGTTTGTCCGAATGACGGGAATCGCTCGAAGAGATAGACGAACTGCGTCATCGATCGGAATAATTTGGACGAACGCGATAGCGACTAAGCACTCCCGCGTTTTACCGGAATCGGTTTCCCGGATTCATCGACAGCGACCAGAGTAAAGACGCCGTGTGTGACGCGGAGCTGCTCGCCGGTCATATAACGCGTCACCCAAACTTCCACCGGGATGGTCATCGAAGTCCGCCCGATTTTCTCCACCCGCGCATAGCACCTGACCGTGTCTCCAACCCGCACCGGTTGAAGAAATGACATCCCTTCCATGGCCACGGTAACCACCCGCGCTTGCGCGGTTTTCGCCGCAAGGATTCCGCTGCCAAGATCCATTTGCGATGTCAACCACCCACCAAAAATGTCGCCGTTCGGATTGGTGTCCTTGGGCATGGCAATCGTTTGGATGACCAGCTCGCCTTTGGGTTCATCCGCCATCTGGGCGGAAAATAGCACAATTTGCGGCCGCGCAATCTTGCTCTTTCTCTCCCTCTGCTTCCGCTTCTCCGCCTTTCTGTTGGAGAAGATCCAGAGGAAGTGGAAGAGGAAGAGCTACAGAATCAACATGCAATCGCCATAGCTGTAGAACCGATAACGTTCACAAATCGCCTCCCGGTACGCCCGAAGCAAAAATTCGCGGCCTGCAAATGCGCTGACCAACATCAGCAAAGTCGAGCGCGGCAAGTGAAAATTTGTCAGCAGACCATCGACCGCTCGGAAACGGTAAGGTGGGTAAATTAAGAGGTCGGTCGCGCCTTCTTGGGCGAGGATTTCTCCGTCCGCGCGAATTGCAGATTCCAGTGTGCGGACCGTGGTCGTTCCAACCGCGATGATCCGGCGCGCTTCGTTGATCTTGTTTGAGGCTTCTGGCGAAATGGAGAAGCGCTCGGCTTGCATGCGATGCGCGGCGATATTGTCCGATCGCACCGGTAGAAATGTTCCCGGGCCCACGTGCAAAGTCACGAAGGTATGCGGAATCTCACTCAAAATTCGCGGCGTGAAATGAAGACCAGCCGTGGGCGCGGCAATCGCGCCAGCCGCATGACCAAAAACAGTTTGGTAGCGCGCCGCGTCTTTCTCATCGCTGGGTCGGGTGATATAAGGCGGCAACGGCATGGAACCGCCGGCATAAAGATCGACATCTTTCTCCAATGCGACAACGCGCTCGCCATCGGATGTAATTTTCTCAACCCACAGAGTAACATTGTCGATCTTTGCCGTCGCGCCAACGCGCATTTTGCGTCCCGGCTTGACCAGGCATTTCCAGCGTTTGGGGCCGAGGCGCTCGAGAAACAAAAATTCAACCGCGCCGTCATCGGAGAATCGTCGCGCTGGAAGAACGCGCGTGTCGTTTAACACAAGCAGGTCGCCCGGCCGCAAGAATGTTTTTAGTTCGCGAAATTGGCGATGTTCAATCGCCTGCTCAGCGCGATGCAGCATCATCATCCGAGAATCTTCGCGGCGCCGAAGCGGACGCTGCGCAATCAATTCCTGCGGCAGTTCGTAATCGTAATCGCTTAGCCGGACGCTCATCGGTTTTTCAAATCTTACCGCACAAACAAACGAGACGCCCTGCTTCTGGGGAGCGCACGCGCCTCGCGTGCTGCGATTGGCACCCTCGCCAATTGCCGGGAACATTCGGACGAGTGGGACCCGCTCTCCGCTGCGAGGGTTCGCCGCGAGGGCGCCGCGAACGACACGCGAGGCGCGTGCGCTCCCCGGAAAAGAAATTGCACTCGGGCGCAAAATTTTGGATGATCGCTGCAAATGACAGAGCCAGCTCTCGATTTGGTTATCGCAGCGCTGGAGAAGATTCGACAGACAAATAATCACTTGCCGCGCGCATCGCGAGCTGTGCTCGCGCGATTGCAAACCGGGACTGTGCAAGATGGTAAGGCACGACTACAGGCCGCCCGCGATGGCGCGCTCGTGTCGAACAAGACTGTGTTACTCAGGGCAATACGTGAACGCGTTCGCGCTTGCACAAAGTGCGCACATCTCGCCTGCTCGCGCACACAAACCGTTTTCGGTGTAGGAAATCCGGATGCGGACTTGATGTTTATCGGCGAAGCGCCCGGCGTGGATGAAGATAAACAAGGCGAACCATTCGTCGGCCGTGCAGGACAATTGTTGACGAAAATTCTCAAGGCGATGAACTTCGCGCGCGAAGACGTCTATATCGCCAATATCCTGAAGTGCCGGCCAGATACGCCACCGGGCACTTTTGGAAATCGCGTACCCACGCCGATGGAGATGCAGACCTGCCGGCCGTATCTAGTGGAGCAGATCGAGATCATCCAGCCGGAAGTATTGGTCGCGCTCGGCGCTGTCGCGGTGGAGGGCCTGCTTGGAATGCGCGTGACCATGCGGGAATTGCGCGGCCGTTGGCACGCTTACAACGGAATCCCGCTCATGATCACCTATCACCCCGCTTATTTGCTCCGAAACCAAGCCCCTTCGGAAAAACGCAAAGTCTGGGAAGACATGTTGCAAGTGCTGGAACGACTCGAGCGACCAATCACCGAACGGCAGCGAAATTATTTCTTGTAAGAGCGAGCGAACATCGCGTCGATCACTCTGCACGATGCGAAACTGATTGCGAGCAAAAAAATCATCGCACGCACTTCCCGGCGCGGGACTTTCATCGTGCGCCTCAACGCCATCGGGCCAGCCGCGTCTAAAAGCGCAAGTGTGCGCGCCCCGATCAAGGCCGGCAAAACCGTGGCGGCACGCATCCGCTGATTTTGGATCGCACGCGAGTATTGCATCCCGCACTCGAGCCCGATTTTTGCTTTCTCCAACCAGGTTCGGTAAATGGATTGGAAACGGTCAGGTTCGGAGAGAATTTGCGACGCAGTCAGATGCGCCGCGCTCAACTCGTATTCCGGAAAATAACATCTGCCCCCTCGGAGATCCGAGCCGGCATCGCGCAGCACATTGATCAACTGAAGCGCCATGCCGTAGCGCTTGCCGAGGGCCAGCATCTCGTCCTCGCTCAAGCTGGCGAAATTCCGAACATGCCGGAAACAGAGTCGCGTCCAAAATTCACCGACACAACCGGCAACTATATAGGTATACTCGTCCAGATCGGCGGCGGTGCCGAGCGCGCGAATTTCCTCCGGGTTATCGAAGCGCTGTAGATCGAGCATCTGGCCCTGAGTGATTTTCTCGAGCACGGCGCGAATGTCGTTGCGATCCGCCTGCTCCATCTGCTCGAGCCATTCAAGGCAACTGGGCAAGGACTCAAGCAGCTGCAGTTCACTCTCGTTTTGCTGTAGCGGGACAAACGACGCGATCAGATCGACAACGACATCGCGGGAAGCTTTGCCCCGAATTCCGTTCGACAGCATCCTCAGCGTCTCCATCCGCACCTTGCTGGAAATTCGCGCTGTGTCCGCGACGGTGTCGGTTGTCCGCGCCAGCAAATACCCCAGCGCAACCGGTTGACGTAACTGCGCCGGCAAAAACCGGATCGAAAGATAAAATGAGCGCGAAACCGAGCGCAGAATTGTTGTCTCCAACCGCCGGGTAAAGGGATGCGATTGGGCGCTCATAAAATTTTCTGGCAGAATCTTACCGTCCGATATTCCGGATCTCGATCCGATTCGGCGCCGAGTTACCGAGGCCGAGTTGACTGGCAAAGTCGATGTACGCCGCAAGGCGACTGATCGCCGGCAGATTCGCTCGCGCGCGCCATTGCTCCAGGCGTCTCAACGCGATCGCGTCTAACGCCACCGGATCTTTGCTCGCGTACAGCGTAGCATGATGGATCGCGTAGTTCGGTTGCGACTGCGGGCCACCCGCATACTGCGCAATGAGGCCGTCCATCAAATTGAACACGACTTTCCTGGCGATGAGCGGGTTGGCATAAATCTCGGCGAGACTTTCCGCGCCAAAACGAGGACCTTGCGCAAAGCGACGCCAGTTGTCGATGTTGGGAATGGTCACGTTGTAAAAGCAGCCGGCGATCCCGTTTGTTTCGCTGCTGCTCATTACCGGAACATTGATGATCTTCGTGACTTCACTCGAGATGACCTTTGAAAAGTGACTCACGTTGCTTGTGTTTTCTGTATCTGAAAGCAACGGTATTTTTTCTCTCTCGCTCCGATAGTCCAGATCGCCCCAAACCAGTTGCCCAATCAGCGGTGCGGAAATGACTGCTTTCGGATCGTATCCGTCGCGTGGCGTGATTGCTTTAAGCTGATAGCCGTTTATTCCCGGCCGGTAACCGGCGTCTTTGATTCCACCAAGAGACCGGTCCCAAACGATAATGCTGCCGCGTGAATGTCCTGCCGCGACGAGGCCGTCCACGATCGCGTTTACCACGTCATGGTGCGTGGTGAAAAGTTCGCCGCCTGCCGCGGAAATCTTGATGCCGATCCTGTCGTTAGGCGAAACCAGCGATCTCCACGCTTGCGCCACGTCAGGCTCGCCCGTCACGGCGAGAACCAGTCGATTGACCATCTCGGCCTTTGCGCGAGGCCGGAGGAAATGGCACAAAATAGAACAAGCGCTACGTTTCGCATCAACAAGGCGCCCTCCCCGGCAGCATTCGATTTTATGAGCAACTGCGCCAATCACAACTCTTCTGCCGTAGCGGCGCTCTGCGAGCGCCGAAAGACAAGATCGGCCGAGCTCTTACAAACATTTCCGGCGGTCATAGACCGCCGCTACAGGGTATGATCCGCCATCTCTACGTTCACATCCCGTTTTGCGCGCGCATCTGTCCGTA
>WNFX01001112.1_pt1 | contig 27418 bp, 25 predicted proteins | sample 5400111 | NCBI WGS metagenome assembly WNFX01 (sample SAMN13153363, study PRJNA577476) | soil metagenome | isolation source: 40 cm soil or saprolite under grassland replicate 1 | place: USA:California | collected 2016-06-15
CGCTCCGCGCCCTGCCGTTCGCAGGCGACGACCTCGACGTCACCATGCGTGTCCTCGCCGAGCTCGCCGACGACCAGCAAGTCGCCCTCCACCTGCCCACCATATGGCGCCGCGAAGATCCCTGGGTGGGACCGACCTGGCACCAGAAACGGCTCAAGAAGCCCGTCGGCACCGCCCACTGCCGGTAACGCAACCCCCTTTCTGGCAGCACCGCCCGAGCAACGCGGTCTTCAATTCTTTGCTCGGCACGTGCCGAACGGTTTGACGGCAGGTCCGTTGAGGTGCGACGTGTCGTATCGCCGTGACCTGCAGGTCGCGCGTTTCTTGGCTTGGCTAGTGGATCTGTGTGCTCCGTTGTCGGAGGATTGTCGGACGGGTGAAATGCAGCACTCAGCCGCCGTTTGAACTCCTGATTCGGCGCGACGTCTGTCCGCGGGATAGTTCCGGGCAATGTTGCGGTGCCGCTGCGCTCCCCCCGCGCCCTCCTGCCGATACATTCCGATGATTCCATGCTGGCCGAACGGCGGATTAACCTACGGATATGTTGCTCGGACGGTCGGCTGAGCGCGCGCGCATCGATCAGCTTCTCGCGGGAGCGCAATCGGGTCTAAGTGGGACGCTGGTCCTTCAGGGGGAGGCGGGGATCGGCAAGACGACTCTGCTCGAGTACGCCGCCGAGCGGGCCCGCGACATGCGGATCCTGTCGACCCGGGGTTTCGAGACAGAGTCCGAGATACCGTTCAGCGGCCTCGCGGATCTTCTACGCACCGTGCTCTCGCTGCTGCCCTCCCTGCCCGCGCCCCAGTCCGCGGCGTTGGAGAGCGCGCTGGCGCTCGGGCCCCCGCTCGCCGGCGACCGGTTCTCGGTCTGCGCGGCGACATTGAGCATGTTCTCGGCCGCGGCGGCGGAGCAGCCCACCCTGGTCCTGGTGGACGACCTCCAGTGGTTGGACGCCTCGTCGATCGAGGCGGTGCTGTTCGCGGCCCGGCGGCTGCACTCGGACGACATCGCGTTGCTCTGCGCGGTCCGCGACGACGGCGACCGGCGCGGGCCCGAGCTGCGCGTGCCGGAGCTGCGGCTGTCCGGCTTGGACCGGCAGCACGCGGTCGAGCTCAGCCGAACGCTGGTGCCGGGCCTGCCGCGGGGCGTCGGCGACCGCCTCTACGACACGACCGCCGGCAACCCGCTGGGCATGATCGAGCTGGCGCAGGCCTGGCAGGCGGACCCGGGCGCCGAAGCGAGCGGTCCCGTCCTGCCGGCCGGCTCCCGTATCGAGCGGGCCATGGGCGTACGGATCGCCGCTCTGCCGCTGCGTACCCGACAGGCGCTCGTGATCGCGGCCGCGCACGCCAGCGGCGAGACGAGCGTCGTGCTCCGGGCGATGCGAGCCGCGGGGCTGGATCTCGCGGACCTGGCGCCGGCCGAGGAGGTCAAGGTGCTGCGCGTCGACCACCGCCGGATCGAGTTCCGGCATCCGCTGCTGCGCTCGGTGCTCTACCAGGCGGCGTCGGCGGACGACCGGTGCGCCGCCCACGCCGCGCTGGCCGAGGCGCTCGCGGACGTGCCCGGTGACGCCTCCGCTGACGTCCGCGCGTGGCACCTGGCGGCGGCGACCCTCACGCCGGACGACGAGGTGGCCGCGCTGCTCGAGCAGGCGGCGCTGCGCGCCCGGCGACGGGCCGGCTACGTCGCCGCCGCCCGCGGCTTCGAACGCGCGGCCCGGTTGAGCGGCGACGCTGCCCGGACGCAGCGGCTCGTACGGGCGGCACGCTGCTGGCAGCTCGCCGGGCAGAACGCCAACGCGCTGCCGCTGCTCGACGAGGCGCTCCCGCTCGCGACCGGGCCGGCGCAGCGGGCGTTGGTCAACCACATGACGGCGTACATCCGGATGTGGCGGAGCCGCCCGAGCGACCACCTCCGGTTCCTCGTCGACAGCGCGCGCCAGGTGGAGGACACGGATCCCGGACGCGCGGCCCAGATGTACGCCGACACCGCCATACCCTGCGTGATGGTCGGCGAGATCGACCGGCTCCAGATCGTCGTACGGCGTGCCTTCGAGCTCGGCAAGCGGGTCGGCGGGGTGCCGGCGCTCTCCGCGACCATCGCCCTGGCCGCCGCGATGGCACTGGACCGCCGCCAGGACAATGCCGCAGAGCTGCTCCGGGAATGCCGGGCGGCGCTGGAGACGGTGGACCCACTTGTCCGAGCGCAGGATCTCTGCCATGCCGCGTACGCCTGGATCTGGCTGGAGGAGTACGACCGTGCGGAGCGGCTGCTCGACCGGGTCATCTCGCACGCCCGACGCGCCGGTGCGATGGGCGTCCTGCCGCAGGCCCTGTCCATCGCCTCGGAGGTGTACTTCCGGGTCGGCCGCTGGGCGGAGGCGGGTGCCGTCGCGACGGAGAGCATGCGGCTGGCCGAGGAGTCGCGCCAGGCCAACCTGTACGCGTTGTTCTTCGCCGCCAGGATGGCCGCGGTGCAGGGACGGGCCGAGGAGTGCGTACGGGCCGCGACGCGCACCAACCGGATCGCCGGCCGCCTCGGCGTGCACCTCATGGCGCTGTTCACCGGTCACGAGCTCGCGCTGCTAGCGCTCGGGCAGGGCAGGACGAAGGAGGCGGTCGAGCACCTGGAGACCGTCCGGCGCCTACCGGTCGCGGCCCAGGTGCGCAACCCGAACGTCGTGCCGTGGGTGTTCGACCTGGTCGAGGCGTACGCGCGGGAGGGACGCGTCGAGGACGCCAAGGCCCTGCTCGACGCTCAGAACCCGGGTGGCTCGGAGCGGTGGGCGCGGGCGGCGGCGGCCCGCTGTCGCGGGCTACTGGCGTCCAATGGCGATATGCGCGCCACCTTCGAGCACGCCCTGGGGATGGAGGCGTGTGCCGTCATGCCCTTCGAACGTGCCCGCACACAGCTGTCCTTCGGTGAGCGATTGCGCCGCGCACGTCACCGCCTCGAGGCGCGTGACCATCTGCGCGCTGCGTGGGAGAGGTTCGAACAGCTGGGCGCCACCCCGTGGGCCGAGCGCGCCAAGGCCGAGCTCCTGGCCACCGGCGAAACCATACGGCGGGACGCGCGGACGCCGGCCCGGCTGACGCCGCAGGAGATCCAGGTCGCGCTCGTGGTGGCCCGCGGCGCGAGCAACCAGGAGGCCGCGGCGGCGCTCTTCCTGAGCCAGAAGACCATCGAGTACCACCTCAGCAACATCTACCGGAAGACCAACATCCACTCCCGTACCGGATTGGCCGCGGTGGCCGCCTGAGCGTCACCGCCGAAGTCGGGTGCGGATCCGCGGCGACCGGGTGTCCGGAGGCCGACCCTGGGGCGCTGCCTAGCCGGCAGAAAGGCGGTATCCGGGGTATCAGGATGCCGCCCGATCCCCTCAGTTCAACGTCACCTCTACGTCGGACGATGCGGAGCGGAGGCACCGACCATGGCGATCCAGACTGGCGTGATCACGGGCGGCGGAGACCCCGACGTGGGGCCCACGGCACAGTGGGAGGAGAAGTACGTCGGCGGCAGCCCGGCAGCGGAGAAGAGGGCCTTCGCGCGGCTCGCCCGAGAGATCATGCAGGTGCAGTGGAAGAACCGGCGCAACGGCGCGGTCGATCGTGCGTTCCATGCCAAGGCGACGCTCGCCGTCGACGACGCCAGGCTGCACTTCCGTCCCGACTTACCGCCCGACCTCGAGGCGGGGTTCGCGTCCCCGGACGCGGACTACCGCGTGATGGTCCGCTTTTCGAACGCCTCGGGGAAGCGCCAGCCCGACGGGGAGAAGGACCTGCGGGGAGTGGCGATGCGTGTCGAGGTGCCGTTTGAGCGCTCGCACGACCTCCTGATGACGAACTATCCCGTGTCGCACGCGCGCGACGCGCGTCAGTTCGTGAAGTTCGCGACCGCCACCGCCGGCAGCGGCGCCTCCGTCGTCCTCGGGCTGGCGAAGCTCGCGGTCGTCTGCGGTCCATTGCAGACGCTGCGCATGGTGTCGAACGTCTGGCGCGCACGGACCCGGGTGGACAGCGTCGCCACACAGTTCTATTGGAGCCGGGGTGCGATCCGCTGGGGTGAGACGCTCGCGGTCCGATACCACCTGCGGCCGATGGCGCGGGAGAAGCGCGTCCGGAGGGCGGCGCGGCGCGACCCGGACTATCTGGCCCACGAGGCGTCGCAGCGGCTGGCCGACGGGGACGTGTGCTTCGAGCTGTGCGTCCAGCAATTCGTCAACAGCGAGGTTACCCCGATCGAGGACACGTCCGTCCCGTGGTCGCCGCGCAAGTCGCGCCCGCTACCCGTTGCGGTGTTGACGATCCCGAGGAGACCGCCGCGGGAGGACGCCGAGCCACCGGTGGTGGCGTCGCTCGACTTCAATCCCTGGAACACGACCGACCTCTTCCGGCCGCTGGGGAACCTCAACCGGGCGCGCAAGGAGGCCTACGACGCGAGCGCCGGATACCGCCACGGTTACCGGTGGGAGACCAGGGTTCCACCGCGCAACGTCGTCATCGGGTACGCCACGCGCTTCCTGTTCCGGTTGGTCAACCGGTTCGTGCCCTGGCACCGGCTGGGCGTGCGGCTGGGCCTGCTCAACCTTCAGGCGCTGCGGTACGTCCTCCGGCGGGACAACCTCATCGAAGCCGAGGCTGAGGCGCCGCTGCGCCCTCGACCGGTCCTGCCGCGTCCCGCCGCGGCGGCGCGCGAGTGGCGCAGCTTCGACGGCCGGTTCAACGACCTCTCCGACCCGGACATGGGCGCGGTCGGCGCCGGCTTCGGGCGCAACCTGCCGGCCGACTTCCACCCTGACCTATACGACGTACCGAACCCGATCGTCGTCAGCAGCGAGCTGCTCAAGCGGGAACGGTTCCTCGAAGCCGACTCGCTGAACCTGCTGGCCGCCGCCTGGCTCCAGTTCCAGGTCCACGACTGGGTGAGCCACAGACGTCATCCCCTGGGTTTCAAGGACGTCGTCGTGCCGCTGCCGGACGGCACGGAGCGGTGGACGAACGTCGTCGGTGGCCGCGCCGAAGACGCGATGCGCATCGCCGGGGACATGTCGTTCGCCGACATCCGTGAGGGCGGCAGCGACCGGTCGTTCCCCAACAAGATCAGTCACTGGTGGGATGCGTCCGAGATCTACGGCGGCGACGAGAGGACGGCGTCCAAACTGCGTGAGGGCGCGAAGCTACGGCTGACGGACGCGGGCTACCTGGAGCAGGACGACCGCGAGCGGGGGCTCACCGGGTTCAACGACGCCTGGTGGCTCGGCCTCAGCGGCTTGCACACCCTGTTCGCGCGAGAGCACAACGTGCTCTGCGACGAGCTGCGCCGCCATCACCATGCCTGGAGCGACGACCGGACCTACCGCACGGCCCGGCTGATCAACGCCGCCCTCATCGCCAAGATCCACACGCTGGAGTGGACGCCCGCCATCCTCGCCACGGAGACGGTCGACGTCGGCATGAAGGCCAACTGGAACGGTCCGCTGGCGCAGGAGTGGCTGACCAGGCTGGGACTCTGGCTGACGGACGCGCACGCCTTGCGCGGCATCCCGCACACCGTGCCCGACCATCACGGCGTCCCGTTCTCCCTGACGGAGGACTTCGTCGCGGTCTACCAGATGCATCCGTTGCTCCCCGACACGTACGCGTTCCGCGGCTACGGCAGGGACAAGGACCTGGGGCGGTACTCCTTCCGCGACATCCAAGGCGACCAGGCCGAGGGGAAGCTGCGGCGGCTGGGGCTCGCCAACATGCTCTACTCATTCGGCATCGCCCACCCGGGCCAGATAGCCCTGCACAACTACCCCGAGTCCCTGCGGCGGTTCGAGCGCGACGGCGAGTTCGTCGACCTCGCCGTCGTCGACCTGGTCCGCACGCGACGCCGGGGGGTACCGCGGTACAACGACTTCCGCGCCGGCCTGCACCTGCCTCGCATCACGCGATGGGAGGAGCTGTGCGATAACCCGGAGTCGGTCCGCCGCATGCGCCGCATCTACCGCAGCATCGACGAGGTGGACACGATGGTCGGGCTGTTCGCCGAACCCAAGCCCGAAGGCTTCGGGTTCTCCGACACCGCTTTCCGCGTCTTCCTCCTCATGGCGGCGCGCCGGCTCCAGAGCGACCGGTTCCTCACCGTCGACCACCACCACGAAACCTACACCCGCTTCGGCATCGACTGGATCGCGAACAACACCATGACGAGCGTGATCCGGCGGCACTGCCCGGGCCTCGCCGCGGTGCTTGCGCCAGGGGCGAACGCCTTCCGCCCATGGCACCGGTGATGCCCCGCTAGGTCGATCCCCTCCTCGATTGCGCCTGCGGCCTCTACCTCAACGACCACACCGCCTGGTAACCAAACCCATCACCCGACGACCTAGTCCTGGCCGGGGCGGACGATGCCGGCCTCGTACGCGAAGACCACGACCTGGACCCGGTCACGCAGGGCGAGCTTGGTCAAGATCCGCCCGACGTGCGTCTTGACGGTGGCCTCGGACAGGTGGAGCTGCTGGGCGATCTCGCCGTTGGACCGGCCGCGGGCCACCTCCAGGAGCACCTCTCGCTCACGCTCGGTGAGCTGGTGCAGCCGCTCGTCGGTGGGGGATCGGCCGGTAGACGGGTCGGGCAGGTGGCCGGCGAAGGCGGCGATCAGCCGCCGGGTCACGCTCGGCGCGACCACCGCGTCGCCCACGGCCACCGCGCGGATGCCGGTGAGCAGGTCGCCCGGTGGCACGTCCTTGAGCAGGAACCCGCTCGCCCCGGCGCGCAGCGCGGCGAAGACGTACTCGTCCAGGTTGAACGTGGTCAGCACGAGGATGCGCGCCGCGGACCCGGACTCGACGATCTGCCGCGTAGCCTCGATGCCGTCCATGACCGGCATGCGTACGTCCATCAGCACCACGTCAGGCAGCAACGCCCGGGTCATCGAGACGCCTTGGGCGCCGTCGCCGGCTTCGCCGACGACCTCCAAGTCCGGCTGGGTCTCCAGCACCATGCGGAAGCCGAGCCGCAGCAGTGGCTGGTCGTCGACCAGCAGCACCCGGGTTGTCATGTACCGCCTCCGTCGTCGAAGCGCAGGCCGACGCGCACGCGCCAACCGCCGCCAGCGCGCGGTCCGGCTTCGAGGTGGCCACCGTACGCCGCTGCCCGTTCGGTCATCCCGGTCAGGCCGTGACCATCGGCCGGTGCCGACGTCGCCGGGCGGTACGCACCGTCGTCGCTGATCTCCAGGTCCGCGCCATCGTCGCGGTAGCGCAGCCGGACGTGCGCGCTGGCCTCCGGCCCGGCGTGCTTGAGGGCGTTGGTGAGCGCCTCCTGCACAATGCGGTAGATGGCGAGCCCGGCCCCGGGCCCCCACACGCCGGGTACGCCTTCGGTGGTCAGCGCGACCCGCATGCCGGCTGCGCGGACCTGTTCCACCAGTGCGTCGAGGTTGCCCAGCCCTGGTTGGGGCGCGCGTCCGGCGTCCTCGTCTCGGAGCACGTCGAGCAGGCGCCGCATCTCGCCCAGCGCCTGCCGCCCCGTCGCGGAGACCTTGTGCATCGTGTCGGCGGCGCGCTCGGGCGCGGCCGTGGCAGTCAACGCGGCGCCGTCGGCCAGGGCGACGATCACGGCCAGGTTGTGCGCGACGATGTCGTGCATGTCCCGGGCGATGCGGGCCCGCTCGGCCGCGGCGGCGAGCTGCGCCTGCTGGTCGCGCTCCCGCTCCAGGCGCCGGGCGCGCTCCTCCAGCCCCGCCAGGTACGCCTGTCGGGTGCTGACTGTCACCCCGAGCAACACGGTCGCGGCGAGGACGGCGGTGACGAACCCCAGCGCCGTCCAGTTCGGACGGTCCCACAGGAATACCGTTGCCGCGAGAAGCTCGATCACCGCGACAACCGGCCACAGGTGTCGCCGCGGCCCATGTCGGGCGACGGTGTAGACCGCCACCGCGATGACGGCCTCGGGGTATACCCCTTCGACCCGGACCCCCGACCACCGCCGCGGAGACGAGCGCGAGGCCGAACACCACCCAGAAGACCCCGACCGGCGCCCGCCGCCGCCACACCAGCGGAAGGTGTACGGCGGCGAACCACAGCCAGGCGCCCATGCCGGCCCCGGCGGCCAGCGCCCCCGGCCCTTCCACCAGGGCGAGCAGCGTCACGAGACCGGCGTCGACCCACCGTGGATGCCGCTGAGCGAGCAATCTGGCGCGGCGGCGCCTGGACCGTCCGTCCACCTCCCCAGACGGCAGCCCGCCGGCGGAGCCGCCGCGTGGCGCCAGGATGACCGCGGCGGGATCGCCGAGCAGCGCGGCCGGCGATGCCGAGCCGCTGGCCCATGCCGAGGGAGAAGCCCGGCCCGGCGCCCCGCCACCGACTCCAGGCCGACCATGGCGAGCACCTCGTCAACCCGGCTCGCGGGTATGCCGTGGGTCTGCGCGAGCGCCAGCAGGTGGCTGCGGGCCGCTCGTCCCTTGTGGACGGACTTCGCCTCCAGTAGCGCACCTACCTGCCGGAGCGGCGCGGCGTGGTCCCGGTATGGGCGGCCGTTGACAGTGGCCGTCCCGGCGGTCGGACGATCCAGCCCGACGATCATGCGCATGGTCGTGGACTTGCCGGCGCCGTTGGGTCCGAGGAAACCGGTGACCTGGCCGGGCCGTACGGTGAACGACAGCTCGTCGACGGCGAGCGTGGCGCCGAAGCGCTTGGTTAGCGTCGTTGCCTCAATCATGGGTTCGACGCTAGGGACGGCCGGGCCGCTCGCCGACGGCCTCGGAGCTGGTCGTGGGCGGGCTCGCCGTACGCCTTAGGTCGTACGGGGTGCTACCTGATGACGAACCCGTCGTCGCAGCTACCTCGGACGCTGACCTCGCGCGTAAGGCGAGCTGACGAGCGTTGGGCCGCCCTCACCGGCGACGCATGACCGCGCAGACCGACCTGTCTCCGATCTGGGCGAAGCTCACCAGCTCCCATCCGGCTCGCCCGAGGGTTTCGACGGCCGCCATGACGTACGGAACCACATCGTTGGGGAGGCCGAAGCGGTTGGTTCCTTGGACAGCAAGATGCTGGTGGGGGTATGCGCCGGGATTGAACTTGCCTTCGAGTACCACACCCGCATCGACCGTGAGGACCTGTGCGATCGCCGCCGGATCAGCATCCTTGCGAGACATAAGGATCACGATAGAGCCCTGCGCGACGTTCTGGCGGCCCGGCCGGTGGGGAGGCGGCGAACTCGACCTCGACGCGCCGGTCGCCGACTATTGGCCCGAGTTCGCCGCCATCAACGAGCGTTGAAGACCGGTGCGCTGGCCACACCGGTGATGTCCCGTCCGACGGGACGCTGGCGCAGCGCGATGGGGCGACGGGACCGCGCCGGTCATGCGCCGGGATACTCGAGCAACTCGATCGCGGGTCTGGCCGGCCAAACGGGCCGGCTGCCGATCCGACACGTCGACGCGGTCGAGCTGGCGCGGGTGCTGCGAGTGCTGTCGAACCCGATCCGGCTGCAGGTCGTCCGACTGGTGGCCGACAGCCCGGCCGGCTGGGCGTGCGCGGTAGACGTTGCCGACGCGCTCGCCTTCGCCGGCACCGCGCTGGCCCATCACTTCAAGGCGTTGGTGGACGCGGGGCTGCCGCGTTAGCTGGGGACGGTTACCGGTCGGTGAGGTCGAAGATGTATCCGACCCCGCGAACGGTTCGGATGCGTTCGGTCGTGTCCGGGCGCGGTTCGAGTTTGCGGCGCAGCCGGCGGATGTGTACCTCGAGGGTCTTGTTGTTGTCGGCGTAGCCGCTGCCCCAGACCCGGTCGAGCAGATCGCGGCGGGTGAGCACTTTGCCGGCATTTTCCATCAGTGCCTGCAGCACCTGGAATTCCTTGAGGGCGAGGTGTATCAGCCGCCCGTCGACCCAGGCCCGCAGCCCGTCGATGTCGAGCTGGACGCCGCTGGCCGACAGCAGCCGCAGGTGCCCGACGGTGGCCGGGCTGAGGGCTTCGTACGGGCTGTCGGATGGTCGGGCGGGTGATCCGGCCGCCACATCGATCACCCGATCCGTCCGGTGATGTAGTCCTCGGTCGCTTTCTTGGTCGGGCTGGTGAACATCACCTGGGTGGGGCCGACTTCGATCAGTTGGGCGGGGTCGCCGATGGCGGGGAGGGTGAGGAAGGCGGTCACGTCGGAGACCCGGGCGGCCTGTTGCATGTTGTGGGTGACGATGACGATCGTGTAGTCGGCGCGCAGTTCGGCGATCAGGTCCTCGATGGCGAGGGTGGAGATGGGGTCCAGCGCCGAGCACGGCTCGTCCATGAGCAGCACGTCGGGTTCGACGGCGAGGGCCCGGGCGATGCACAGCCGCTGTTGCTGGCCGCCGGACAGGCCGGCGCCGGGGGCCTGGAGCCGGTTCTTGACCTCGTTCCACAGGTTGGCCTGGGTCAGCGACCGCTCCACGACGGTGTCGAGGTGTTCCTTGCGGACGCGACGGCCCAGCCGCAGCCCGGCGGTGACGTTGTCGTAGATGGACATGGTGGGGAACGGGTTGGGTCGCTGGAACACCATGCCGACCCGGCGGCGCAGCGCCACCGGGTCGATGGCGCCGTCGAGGACGTTGATGCCGTCGAGCAGGATGCGGCCCGTGGCGCGGGCGCCGGGGATGGTCTGGTGCATGGCGTTGATGCAGCGCAGCACGGTGGACTTGCCAGAGCCGGAGGGGCCGATCAGCGCGGTGATGGCCTTGGGTTCCATGACCAGGTTGACCCCGGTCACGACGTTGTTGCTGCCGTAGAACGCGTCGAGGTCGACCAGCTCGACCCGGGCGGCGTGCCGGCGGCCGTTGGTGACCGGGCTCGCGGTGGAGGGGGCGTCGATGGGCATTAGCGGCCTCCGATGCGGCTACGCCGACCGTACAGGCGGGCGGCGATGGTGAACAGCAACACGATGGCGATCAGGGTCAGCGCTCCGGCCCAGGCGCGGGCCTGGGCGGCTTTGTAGCCGGTGATGGCGTTGCCGAAGATCTGCAGGGAGAGGGTGGACATGCGGTGGGTGGGGTTGGTTTCGATGAACAGGTCGTTGCCGAGTGCGGTCAGCAGCAGCGGGGCGGTCTCGCCCATGGCGCGGGCGACGGCGAGCATGACGCCGGTGATGATGCCGGAGCGGGCGGTGGGCAACACGATCGAGTAGATGGTGCGGGCGCGGGTGACGCCGAGCGCGAGGCTGGCCTCGCGAAGCTCGGTCGGGACCAGGCGCAGCATCTCGGCGGTGGATCGGATCACCAGCGGCACCATGACCAGGCCGAGGGAGATCGCGCCGGCGATGCCGGAGAACCCGAACCGGGTCACCCAGAGGGCGTAGACGAACGCGCCGGTGACGATGGTGGGCAGGCCGATGAGCACGTCGGTGAGGAAGCTGACCAGCTCGGCGGAGCGGCCGCGGTACTCGACGATGAAGACCGCGGCGGCGACACCGATCGGCACCGCGATCAGGGTGGCGATCCCGACGATTTCGAGGCTGCCGATGATGCCGTTGAGGAACCCGCCGCCCAGTGCACCGGGGTTGCCGGGAGGAGTCTGGGTCAAAAACTCCGGGCCGAGGTATTTCAGGCCCTCGGCGGCCACGTAGCCGAGCACCCACAGCAGCACCCCGACCGTGGCGGCGGCGACCAGGGCCAGCAAGCCGGTCATCACCTTGTCGACGATCTTGCGCCGGCCAACGCGCAGGTCGGCCGGGGGCGCCGGGGCCGGCGTGGCGGTCATGGTGTCGACGGCCATCAGGCGATGTCCTTTCGCACGCGGGAGACGACGAGCTTGCCGGCGACGTTGACCACCAGCGCGAGGATCAGCAGCCAGCCGGCTACCACGAACAGCGATTCCAGATGGAACGGCTGGTTGGCCTCGGTGAACTCGTTCGCGATCACCGACGGCATGGTGGCGCCCTGGCCGAAGATGCTCTTGCTGATGGAGAGCACGTTGTTGCCGATCACCATGGTCACCGCGATCGTCTCCCCGAGCGCCCGGCCCAGGCCGAGGATGCTCGCGCCGACGATGCCGGAGCGGGAGCGGGGCAGCACCGCCTGGCGCAGCATCTCCCACCGGGTCGCCCCGAGTGCCAGGGAGGCTTCTTTCTCCTCGATCGGTGCGACGGCGAACACCTCGCGGCAGATCGCGGTCACGATCGGCAGGATCATGATGGCGAGGATGATGCCGGCGGTGAAGTAGGAGACGCCGAAGAACGGCCCCTTGAACGCCACTCCGATGCCGGGTATGCCGCCGAGGGTGGAGCTCAGGAAGTCGCCGACCGGGCGCAGCGCCGGGACCAAGGCGAAGATGCCCCAGAAGCCGTAGACGACGCTGGGGATCGCGGCGAGCAGGTCCACCAGGTACGACAGCGGCTGGCGCAGCCAGCGGGGGGCGACGTCGGTGAGGTAGAGGGCGACGGCCACCGACACGGGCACTGCGATCAGCATGGCGATCAGCGAGGTGAGCGCGCTGCCGTAGATGAACTGGACGATGCCGTACGGATTCGGGTGGGCCGAGGTGGTGGTGGCCTCCGACGGTGCCCACCGCTGCGAGGTGATGAAGCTGAACGGGCCGTAGTGGCGCAGCGCCGGCCAGGACTCGCCGATCAGGAACACCACCGTGGCGACCAGCACCGCAATGATCAACCAGCCGGCGGTGGTGGTTGCGCCGCGGAACAGCCTGTCCCCGCTGCGCCAGCCGGACCTGCGTCGCAGTTGCTCCAACGCCGCGGAGGTCCGATCCTCGGCCGTCACGTCTGCCATGTGTCACTCCCGACGCCGGGAGCCCGGGTCGGCGGCGGTTAGCCGCCCGGCCCGGGCACCGGCGATTTCGTTAGGAGACCGCGGTCCCAGCGATGGAGATCTTCTTGAGTTGCCCGTAGGACTTAGCCTGCAGGTCCTTGCCCAGCGGGGCGTAGTTGACAGAGATGGCCGAATCCTGCCCCGTGGTCAGCACCCAGGCCAGGAAGTTGACCAGCGCCGCGCCCTTGGCCTTGTCGGCCTGGTTCTGGTACACCACGCAGTACGACGTGCCGGTGATCGGGAACGCGTCGGCGTCCGGCCCGTCGGTGAGGCTGGTGCGCAGGTCCGTCGGGTAGGTAACCCCGTCGGTACCCTTCGAGATGGTCTCCACACAGGGCTGGATGAACTTGCCGGCCTTGTTCTTGACCTGCCCGTACTTCAGGTTCTGCGCCAACGCGTAGGCCAGCTCGACGTAGCCGATCGCGCCTTCGGTCTGGTTGACCACCCCGGAGACACCCTCGTTGCCCTTGCCGCCGATGCCGGTCGGCCAGGCGACCTCCTTACCGGCGCTCTTGTCCTTGCCACCCAGAGTCTCCGCCCAGGTCGGCGACTCCTTGGTCAGGTAGTCCGTCCACACCGCGGTGGTGCCCGAGCCATCCGAGCGGTGCGCGACCGCGATCGGCTCGTCGGGCAGGTCGATGCCCTTGTTGAGGTCCTTGAGCGCCGGGTCGTTCCACTTGGTGATCTTACCGGCGAAAATCTTGCCGAGCGTCTCGCCGTCGAACTTCAACCCGGCCGGCAGTCCCTTGACGTTGTACGCCGGCACGACCGCGCCCAGCGTCAGCGGGATGTGCAGGATCGCACCGCCCTTGGACGCCGCCATCTCCGAGTCCTTCATCGGGGTGTCCGACATGCCGAAGTCCACTGTCTGAGCGTTGATCTGGGCGATGCCGCCACCCGAGCCGATCGACTGGTAGGCCACCTCGACCTTCTTGGCGTCCGCGTACGCCTTGGTCCACACCGACATCATCGGCGCGACGAACGTGGCACCCGCCCCGGACAGCTTGTTGGCCCCGCCGGGAATCTCAGCGATGGTGTTCTGGTAGCCGGGCTTGGCCCCGCTGCCCTTGCCGCAGATCTGATCACCGAACGCGACCTTGTTGGTTTCACCGCTATTGCCGCTGTCGACCTTGCTGGTGCTGCCACAGGCGGCGGTACCCGCCACCAACGCCAGGCCGACAAACGCGGCGGAGACGACACGCGTACTCCGAGACATCCGCTTCCTCCGCAACCGGGCAACACTCCGACGCGCTGCCACCTGCTGCGGACGCTAAAGAGCCAAGGTTGAACACCAACCGCTCTTAGATGAACTCAAGTTGAACACGATCAGGCCCCCTGGTCGTATCCACCTATAGGGGCCAACCTGACTTGCCATCCCGTCAATTGGACGAAGAACCGTTGCGGCCGATCCAACACCAGACCACGGTCACCCTCGGTGAGAGCCCCTGACCAACCGGTCACCAGCGCACCCTTGCCGGAACCCCCGGCAAGAGTGGCGAAGATGTCGATCCGCTTGGCGGTCGCCGCGCCGAGGTGGCCGACCAGTTGCGCGCCGAGCAGCCGGCCATCCGGGCGATCCTCGAGCATCAGCATGACCAACTCCAGGACGACGCAACCGCGCTCTGCCTGCAGTGGCTCGACGAACCCGGCTGATCAGGCAGTGACAACCTCCCGGACGTTGCGGTCCCCGAAGGGCTCGGACACCACAACTCCCCGGAGGTTGTGACGATCATGAAGCAGTCGGGAAGTTGTCTGGCGGATTCTTGATGTGGTCGCGCACCCAGGCGCCCGCGGGCTTCAGTCGTGAGGTGCCGGCGAACGCGCCGCCCGGGCAGGTGCCGCCGGTGAAGACCGCGCCGGACCGGTGGTCGTCGGAGTAGTTCCAGTTGGTCCAGCTGATCTTCTTCTGGGCCATGAGGTCCATGTACTGCTGGGATCGCGGGAAGTTGTTGCCGCCGTCGCCCGAGGCCGTCTGGGTGCCGAACTCGGTCACGAACATGGGGATCTTGTCAGCGGCCCGGGACAGCGCGTCGATGTACTGCTGGCCGTGCGAGGCGGCGTAGAAGTGGAACGTGTACAGGACGTTCGTGGCGTTGACCTGGTTGTTGATCACGTCGTTCTCGTTGCGGTCGTCTGAGATGCCCAGAGATCCCCAGCCATGGGTGCCCAGCAGGATCACGCTGTCCGGGTCCTCTTCGCGGATCACCGGGATCATCTGCTCGTGGTAGCTCTTGATCCGTGCCCACGGCGTGCCGTTGGGCTCGTTGGCCACCTCGTACAGAATATTGATCTTGTCCTTGTGCCGTTGCGCGATCTCGGCGAAGAACGTCTTCGCCCGCGCCAGGTTGTAGTTCGGGTCGCCGGGGCTGAGCTGGTGCCAGTCGACGATGACGTACATGCCGCGCGCGCTGACCTGGTCGATCAGTGAGTGCATCAGATCGGTGAACTTGCGCGGGTTGGTCTGGTAGCCGCCCTCCTGGATGTACATCGACAGCCGCACGATGTCGGCGCTCCAGTCGCCCGCGAGCGCGTCCAGCGACGCGTTGTTGACGCACTGGGCGTACCACTGCAGACCGTGCGTGCTCATGCCGCGCAACTGGATGGGCTGGTTGTACTGGTTGCACAGCTTCGTTCCGCAGACGTGCAGCTTGCCGTTGATCGCGACCGGGGTGCCGCCACCGCCGCCTGGCTTCGTCGTGGCGACGATGGGCGGTGTCGGTCGGGACTCGTAACCCGCCGCGTCCCGCGCGGTGATCGTGTACGTGTGGCTGGTCGACGGCGTCAACTCGCTGATGGTCGCGCTGGTGCCGGTCTGGCTGGCGACGACGGTCGTGCCCTCGTAGATCCGGTATCCGACCACGCCAACGTTGTCGATCGAGGGATCCCAGGCCAGGCTGATGCTGGTCGGCGTAGTGCCGGTGACCCGCGGGTTGCCTGGCGTGGTCGGCGGCTCGACATCGCCGCCGCCGCTGATGCTGACGCCCAGCCAGTCGACGTTGGGCCCGCCGGTGGTGGGTATCGCGGTGGCCCGGACCTTGTTGGAGCCGGCGTTGAGCGACGCGCTGACCGCGGTGGAGTCCCGCCACGTGGTCCAGGCACCGGTGCCGTTGAACGCGACGGCAGGTGCGACGACCGTGCCGTTGACGGCTATGCGCATCGGGCGGTTGCCGGGGGTGCCGTTGGCGTAGCGGATCACGAGGCTCGCGGTGCCGGCGGCGGGCGTAATGACCGTCCACTCCACATAGCTGCCGCTCACGTTGTCGTAGTTGACGAAACCTGTTCCGGAGTAGCCGGCGTGGTTTGACTCCACGACGCCCTGCGAGATCGTCGCGGACTCCGCCTCGTAGCGGGTCGGCTCCGCGGATGCCGCCGTGGCGGACACGAGCAGCCCGGCCATGACAAGTCCGGTCATGATGAGAGCGACCGAGCGGGTACGCGCTCCCCGTCTGTCCATGGGCCCTCCTAAGCGGGGGCGGGTGAATTGGCCATCCGAAGGGCGTTAGTTAGAGTGCTTTACTGATGTTCGTCGATGTTAGGCGCGCCGGCGAATCCCGGTCAAGTGGCAACATCCGGGCCGGCTCTGCCGGGCCGTATGCCCTCTTGACGCTGCCTCGGCCCAACTCTATGTTTTCACCAACTTCGATGCCCCCGTCGCGCGAGGTTGGAACGAACACACCGGTTCCAGCGCCGTGAGCCGGGGAGGGCCGCACGATGACGTTTCGTACGACGGCGAGGATGGCAGGTCTCGCCGCGGTCGCCTTGTTCGTCGCGGTCGTCCCCGCCGGCGCTGCCCATGCGGCGCCGCCGACCGTCAACGTCCGCGACTACGGCGCGGTCGGCAAGGGCTCCACACTGGACGATGACGCGATCGACGGGCCACCAACGAGCGGTTGATGGCCTGCCAGGGCTGGCAGGTGCGTACCTGCGCCGCGGCTGGCGCGGTGGCTCGACTCGTCAAACCCGAACGCCACCCCGGCGCCGGACCTGGTCAACCGCCGAGCGGGCGTCGTCGATGGCGTCGATCTGCCGGGGTCGGCGCAAGCGTCGGATGGCGCGGATGCGGGAAGTTGTCCGAACCACGTATGCGAGGCAACTACTGATTGATCCGCTGCGTCACCAGAGTATCGCCCGTCGCTGTGAGCCGGTCGACAAGCACGGTTCCGATCGCGGTCGCCGGGGTGAGGACACCAGCAGCGTGGGGCAGGTGGTCCCGGTCCAGTGCCAGGCATAGCGCGCTCTCGCCGAGTATCACCGACGTGGCGGCATAGCCCGGATCGCCCTGAGCCGCAACCTGGCTGACATACCGCGCGCCGGTCGAGGTACGCGCGTGGGCCTCCATACGGAAGAAACCCGCGCGGCGTGTCTTCTCGCTGGGACCCTCACCGGGTGCCGGCAGCACACGGTCGAGCAGCGCTCTGGACGGCCTGAACGCCAGTCCCGCCCCAAGCGCCATGAACGCGGTACTGGCCGCGGCGGCCATCACCGGCGCGACCGGGCCAGCGCCGAACCCCGTGACCTCTCGATATCGAAACCGACGGCCGTATGCCCAGCCCTGCAGGGCGTTGCTGCGACGCACGACGCGGGTGTTGATGCCGGCCATGAGGAACGGGCCGACCCAGATCCCGAGATCGTCGTCGTGCTCGATCCACACCAGGTCGCGCTCGTCGCCGAGCTCCGGTTCCGCCGCCCGCTCCGGACTGAGCGCGTACGGGTCCCCGACAACCTTCCGGCTCTGGGCGCTCGCCCGAACCTCGTCCAGCTGCAGCTTGCCCGAAGCCAGCGTCCCGCCGCTGACACCACCCTTGAACGCCGTCACAACGAGCGTGGTGTCCTCCAGGTCCCCGGCACCGTCGGCGAGGGCCGCTTGGTGCAGCAGCAGCACCGCGAGGTCGGAGGGCACGGAGTCGACGCCGCAACAGTGCACAATGCGCGCGCCCGTGCGCATGGCCACATCGTGGTACCGGTCGATGCTGTCCCGGATGAACAGCACCTCACCCGCCAGGTCCGCGTAGTCGGTGCCCGCGGTCGCGCACGCCTCCACCAACGCAAGTCCATGTGGACGGTAGGGGCCCGCCGTGGTCGCCACCACCCGGGTCCCGCTCGCGAGCGCGGCAAGAGAAGAGTGATCGGTCGAGTCGGCCACCAGCAGCGGCCAGGCCGACGCGGCTGCACCCAGTTGCACCCGTACGCCAGCGAGTCGTTCCGCGGAGCGTCCAGCGAGCCCGACGCGTACCTCCTGTGGCGCGTGATCGGCAAGGTAGCGGGCAACCAGCCGCCCGACAAAGCCGGTAGCACCAAACACCACCACGTCCAGGTCGCGGTCTCCACTCACCATTTCACGCTAGCGACATCGACCGGCCCGAACAACGGAACGGCCAGTGACCCGGCCTGCCGGGCACCGACGCCCTGATTGACGGGCTGACCGCCCAGGACCGGCAGGTCATCACCTTCGACCCGCCCGCTTCCGGCCGCTCCTCGCGACCGGGCCGGCTGAGCATGGCCGAGATGCTGGAATGCGCAGACCAGGCTTTGGATGCCTGCGAACCGTCGCGGGCGGTGGACGCGGTCGGCCACAGCATGGCCGGGTTGACGCTGCTGGCCTACGCCCTTGACCGGCCGCACCGGGTACGCCGCATGGTCCTTGTCGGCACCGGCTCGGGCGGGCCGGCATACATGCAGGCGCCTGGGGCGCCATGGAACCGCACCCATCCCGGCTTCTGGGGCCTTGCCGCCCACCGATCCGGTCCGCCCTTCAGATTGGCTCCGCCATCGGCTCCCCTACATGGAGGAACCCGCCGCGTTCTGGGAGACGGTGCGAACCTTTCTCCAACCTCCCGTCGTCCCCGACGTCCGCAGCGGGGGGCGAGATGTTCATGCACGCTGTACGCCGCCTGGAAGGCCGCCCATGGCCGACGGACGCCGGCCATGTGACCCATCCGCTTCTGCTTGAGCGGGCCTTCGAGTGAGTCAGGCGCACTGTGTTTCTACCCCGTTCCCTTATGCGGGCAGGGGACGGTCGTTGACGACGTACTTCATGACGAGCGTCGAGTTCAGTCGTTGCACACCCGGAAGCGCAGCCAGCGTGTCGTCTTCCAAGCGTTGGTATGCGGCGAGGTCGGCGGTGACGATGCGCAACAGATAGTCGGGGTCGCCGAAGAGTCGCTGGGCTTGCACGACGTTCGGGATGCCTGCCACTGCTTCTTCGAAGCCCAGGAGGGTGTCTCGATCCTCTTGGCGCATGGTGACGAAGACGAGGGCCTGGAATTTGAGGCCGACGGCGTCAGCGTCCACGACGGCCCGGTAGCCACGGATAGTCCCGCTGCGCTCAAGCTCGCGCAGCCGACGGTGGCATGGCGAGACGGTCAGGCCTACCCGCGTCGCCAACTCCGTGATCGTGAGACGACCGTCCTCCTGGAGCGCAGCAAGAATCTTGCGGTCAATGCTGTCCATACAGCAGATTCTTCCACGAAAGTCCACACCGTGGTGAAACTTGGAACCATCTTCCGGCGAATCGGTCATATTCTTCTTCCAGAAGCCGTAACCGAGGGGGAAGTCGTTTCATGGCCGCCAGCTCCATATTCGCTTTCTGGGTGGTTGCCCTCCTGCTCATCGTCGTCCCGGGTGCGGACTGGGCATTCACCGTCAGCGCAGGGCTTCGCGGCCGCTCCGTCCTTCCGGCCGTCAGCGGCCTGGTGCTCGGCTACGTCGCAATCACCATCGTCGTTGCGGCCGGGGTCGGAGCGCTGGTCGCCGGATCGCCGGCGATTCTGACCGGTCTGACCATCGTCGGCGGCGTCTACCTGATGTGGCACGGGACGATGACCTTCGCCAAACCCTCCACACCGAGTACGTCGGCCAACGCTCCAGCCGGCACTGACTGGGACACGCTCGTCAAGGGCGTCGGCGTCAGCGGCCTCAACCCCAAGGGCCTATTGATCTTCCTCGCCCTGCTCCCTCAGTTCACCAACCCGCATTGGAGCTGGCCTGTCCCCGGTCAGATCGGCGTTCTCGGGTTGGCCTTCACGCTCACCTGCGCAGTCTTCTACCTGTGCCTTGGATCCCTCGCCCGAACCGTCCTGCACGCCCGACCGGCCGCTGCCCAGGCCATCAGCCGCTTCTCTGGAGCCGCAATGACCGGCATCGGTGCCACGCTGCTCGTAGACCGTTTGCTCACCTAGCTCCTCCCGCACACAACGAAACGTCCGCTCGTGCCGCTGACCGTTACGCGCCGTATGGCCGCAAGGCGGCGCCGAGAGAGCGTCAATCACGGTGAGTAGTTTCGGCCCGTGTGTTGAGGAGTGCCACCGTCGTATGGCGCGCGTACGCATCCGCTTGATCAACGCTTCATTCCGAACCAATCGTGGATCTCCCGTACCTCCACCGCGGTGACATGGAAGTCCAAGACTCGTTCGGCGATAGCGGCCGCCCGCTCGGCGTTCTCACAGTCGATCACGTAGTACGCGGTCAACTGTTCGTTGGCCTCCAGGAACGGCCCCTGAGTGGCCACCGGACGGTCGCCGCTCAGCCGGATGGTTGTGGTCTGCTCCGGGTAGGCCAGCCCGGCCCCGTTGAGCATCGCACCGGCCTCGTCCGCGTGCAAAGCCTCATGCCTATGCCGCACCGCCTCGCGGTCTGCGGCGGACATGGCCTTGGTCTCGGCTGGGTCGCTGTACATCAGCACCATGTACTTCATAGCCGGCATCGTCTCCCACGGCAGCACAGACCCTGCCTGATAGCGGTCCGCCTCACCTCCGACCCGCCACGCGCAAGCGCGCACGGATCTGCCGCGAGGCGCGTGCTTGTCGGTCGCGTCTACCGGTCGTCCGACTCTGCCGATGTGCGAGCGCTGCGCTTTGCCCGTTCAGGTTCGCCACAGTCTGAGGAATCGTCGCGGTGCGGCGCGACGCCAAACCACAGTCGACGGACGTGAAGGCGCCCACATCGTTGCCAACACCGACGCGTTCTACGTCCCTGAAGACCGGTGTGGGTTGGCGCGTAGCTGGTGCACTACCCGCCCGACTCGGCTTCATGCCGGCGGAATGCTGTGGACGAACGCGTAAACCCAGGGCGGCGTCAGGGATTCAACGCTGTCGCCCAGCTCAACGCCTACGTTGTCGGCACTCGCTTGATGTCGAAGTCGTGGACGCGTGGGATGCGGTCATCGTCGGCTCGGCCTACGGTGGCGGCATGACCGGGTGCCGGGCGAAGCAGCATCCAAAAGACCGGTGAGGAGCACATTGTGCCAGCCCTACTTCCCAGCGAGTATGTCATTTACATCGCCACCGGGCCGGAGCGGCTGTGGGAAGCCTTGGTCAATAACGCCCTGCGCAAACAATGGTGGCGCGGGCACTACGTGGAATCGGCATGGCAGCCGGGCGCGGAGTTGATCGGCTATTTCCCGGACGGGAGCGTAGAGCTGCGCGGCACAGTGCTCGCGGCCCAGGCTCCGCAAAAGCTCGTGTACGAGTGCCGGGCGGTCTGGAACGAAGAGTCTGCCGACGACCTCAACCGGCTGAGTTTCGAGATCGAGGCCTACCGGTCGCTGGTGAGGCTAGCGTTTACGTATGAAGCCAGTGAACGATTGGTGACACTAGCGCGACCCGGGTGGCCGGCCGTGTTCTCAAGCTTGAAGAGCCTGCTGGAAACGGGCAAGCCATTGGATCTGACCGAGGTGTTTGGCCCGGAGCGGAATCCGGCGAACCGATAGTTGCGTAGTGATGTGATCTCAGCAAGGGACAGCCGGAGATTCTGATCCACAGGGGCATATGTCAGGCCGCATCTCGGGGGTACCGAACCGGGCGACGTAGTGCCAGACGCGTTTGAGGGCCTGCTCGTCGTATCGTCCGGTGCGGGATGCGTCGCCGATGATGCGTGGATCGAGACGGCCGTCACAGGCCAGGGATACGCCGAGGTTCACAAACTCGGGACCCCGGTACTCAGGGTATCGGCGCAGTTCGGTAGTAGTCAGGGTGAAGCCGCCGTGCCATTCGACCGGGCAGCCGAGCTGCCTGGCCGCAGTCTCTATCGGGGTGCCGCGGTAGCAGGGGTCCAGGACCAGGGCTTCGACGTCTCGGCTGAGGTCGACCACACCGTGCACCTGGGCTTCGATGTAGTCGTCGAGCGGGTCCTTGTCGTCCGCCTCGGCCAACGCGACCAGCGTCGAGAGTCTCGACGCTACGCCGAAATGCCCAGGCTCGAACACGCTGTCCGGATAGCAGAACGTGATACGGGCGAGAGTGTGTGGGGCCAGGCGCAGGTAGGCCGAGCCGAAGCGTGGTGAGCCGCCGACCACGCGTCGGCGCAAGTTCAACGATCCATACTTGGGTCGGTCTGTCGGCGGCCCGTCGTCATAGGCCCCAGCGAAGATCCGACTCTCCCACCGCCAGCGGTCGCCATCAGGGTGCGCGGTCAGACCCCCGTTGCTGGTCCCGGTCTCGAACTGCGACCTGTACACCCCGTCACGCGCCATCATCTCCAGGATCGGCAGCCCGGCCACGAGTCGATCGGGGTGAAAGTGCAGCGTCACGCGCAACGACGGATCTACCGACTCGCCGGTCGCTAGCGTCGTAACGTGGGCAATGGCGCGCGCCTGTGGGTGCTGCATGGCGGCAGTATCCACGATCAGCGGTGACGGCAGCCACGGGAATCCCGGAACTCCCAGTCCCCCACTTTCTCCATTGACGTGAATTCAGCGAGGAATGTCTGCGGAATCTGGCCCGACACGGGCGTACCGTCCAACTCTCGCACCGTGCTGGATATGAGTTCTCGACGCCGCACCGTCATACCGGTAAGGCAGACATGCCGAGAAGCCGATGTGCAGACCCGGAGGTGCGCAATGTGTACACACCGCCCTCGTGCCCGCCGGCCGAGCGTGCCGGCCGCGACGCCGCGCGCACCGTCGCCCTTTGGCCGGAGCAGGGCGAGCCAGCTGTGCAACGGCGTGATCGTCTTCGACGACCTGGGCGCTCCTCCCCCACGGCCGGGCCGTCGCGCCGCACCGGGCGGCGGCGTCTGGATGCTGGTAGCAGCCCGAGGGTGGTACACAATCCCGAGACGCTGCACCGGTTCCAGGAAGCCGTGGCTCCGGCGACGGCGCTCACCGACCAGTCGGCGTTGAAGCGGATCTTTGACCACTGGCGGTTACGTGACGCCCCGGAGGATGGGCCGCCGTTTACGAAGCCGGTACTGATCCTGGCCGGACGCCAGGATTCCATGGTCGGCTACGCGGACACGTGGCGCCTCGTCGAACACTATCCGCGCGCCACGTTCGCGGTACTCGACCGGGCGGGTCACGCGCTCCCGCATGAACAAGTAACTCTGCTCATCGCCCTGATGGCGGAGTGGCTGGACCGGGTACAGGAATATCGCAGCACCGAGTGAGCGGCTCGCTATGGCCGATCGACTCCAGCACCGCCGCTGTCGAATTCGGTGTAACACAGCATGTGCCGGGAGGCGTGGCGAAGCTGCGCCAGGGACCGGCACCGGCATCGCGGACCCGGCAGCACGCCCGGACAGTCACCCGAAGCGACGGATTAGCGCCGCCGCGACCCGGTCACTCCCGGACTCCCGTGAGTTCGGCTCTGTCAGCGCGAACGTCGCCCGGACCCGTGCGAGTTCGGATCCGGATTCGGGTCGGGGCTCGGGTCGGCCCACGCCTCACGCAGCTCGCGTCGGGTGTCCCGGGCCCAGTCACGCAGTTCGTGGCCCAACTCGCGTACCTGAACCGCGAAGTCGCGCAACCACTCGCGAAACCCGGGGTCGTCCACGTGCGCGCCGACCAGCTGCCCCAGCGCGCACGCCCACAGTACCGGCGCCAAGGCCAACGCCAGGATCGCCGGCGGCCACCAGCCGGCACCGGCGTACGCGACGAACAGGGCCACGATGGCGGCCATCGTGACCAGACCGGTGACGAGCGCGCCACGCAGCAGCCGCGGGACCAGCGGCAGGCATCGCCACGGCGTCCGCCCGGCGGGCAGCAGTACGCGCGCCGCGAACGCGGCCACGGCGGCGGCGACAAGACCGGCGACCAGCCGGGTCGCGACCGCGATACCAAGGCCGGAGCCGGTACCGACGCCGAGCCATGCGGCTGCCAGCGCACCGCACGCGATGAGCCCGGTGGCGCCGAGAAGCCACCGGCGAGGCGCGCCGACGGTCCTCCGCAACGGCCATAGCATGGACACCGGATCTGGGCGGTCCGGCCGGTCGCGCGCGACCTCCCGCAATGCACGCATCGACCGGCCGACCGTAAGCCCGTCCGCGTCGAGCATCGCGAGCAGCCAGCGGCCGTGCGAGTTGGTCGGCTCGATCCGCAACGCCGCCCGTACCGCCTCGTCAGCCGTGGCTCGGCGGCCGGCGTCGCGCTCGACCTCGGCCAGGGTCAGCAGTGCGGGCACCGAGCGGGGAGCGATCGCGAGCGCGTGCAGTACGACCTGGCGGGCCAGGTCGTACTGCTCCTCGAACGCCAGCGCCCGCGCGAGCACGACATGCACCCGGGCCGCTTGCGGGTCGAGCCGCACGGCCTCGGTCGCCGCCTCGACCGCCTGCTCGCCGCGGTAGATCGCGATCAGGGTCTCGGCCCGCTCAGCGTGCGCCTCCGCGTTATCCGGAGCCGCCGCCACAGCGGCGTCACACGCCTCCAGCGATTCCACGTAACGCTGTTGCATCCGCAGCAGGTACCCGAGAAAAGCCAGCATCTCGGCGTCCGCGGGGGCACCGGCCAGAGCTTCCCGCATGCAGCGCTCGGCGTCGGCGTACCTGCCGACGTCGGCGAGGTGAAAAGCTTGCCGGTGCCTGGTGCGGGCGGAGCTCGCCGCGGTCACCGGCGCTTGCGTTTCTTCAGGGTCGCGGCGAGGTCGTCATAGACACCGTCCTCGTTGGCGAAGAGCGCCACGTTGCGGGCGGTGGCGAACCAGCCGCCCGTCGACGGCCGAACCTCCCGCAGTGCCGCGTCGAGGTCGCGTTGCTCGATCATCCGTACCTCGCCGAAGGCGATCGAGTCGTGCATCGCATACTCGGCGGCGGTTTCACACAGGTGGGCGAGGTCGGCACCGGAGAAGTCCTCGGTGGTGGCGACCAGCCGGGCAAGGTCGATGCCGGCGATCGGTCGGTCGCGCAGATGGTACTCGATGATCGCGGCCGGGTCAGAAACGTCTTCCCGCAGCCGGGTGGGCCGTACAGCAGCAGCCCACCGCGCAGGCTCTTGCCAAACAGCGTCCGCAGCTTCGGATTGCGCAGCGGACCGAGGAACGCCAACTCAAGTCGTTTCTTGACCTCGTCCATGCCGCCGACGTCCGCCAACCGGACCGGCGATGTTTCGACGTCGAACGTCCGGTCCGCGTCGCCGCGCACGGGATCCGGCGCCTGGCCCGCCCGCGCGAACCGGGGCGGCATCACCTCGGCGAGGTCATCCTCCATCGCCGACCAGTCGACCCCTTCCCCCTCGGGACCTGGCGCACTGTTGGCCGGACGCGGAACCTGCGCACCGGACGAGGGACCGCCCGGCTGCGGACGGCCACCAGCGATCGCCGCCGACATCAGGGGGCAAATCGTCAGGCTGAGCCGCCACCGCCGCGCTCAGGCTATCGATCAACGAGCGATCACTCATGACATGCGATTATGCGCCCTTCACGACCTACCCGGATGCCCCTGTGCAGGCGTAAGGCGGGATTGATCCGGCCGCGAGTTCGGCTACCTTATCGAGACCGCCACCGACTCCTACCGGCTGCAAACCGCCCTGTTCGGCCAGGAGATCCCGACCTGCCCGGAGGTTGTCACTCAGCGACAGCGTTGAGGGTGTGTCGGGCCGTATCGGCCATGACAGACCCCGCTCCGCTCCCTAGCCGCAACCGGGATCTCTGTCCGGACCATTTCGTTGCAGGTCGGTAGGGCGGGTCGCTGTTCGGCGGATCGCCGGCGGACGGATGTCGATGACGCGGCCGTCGAGCGTCGCGGCGGGGAATCCGAGCCGGGCCGGGGTGAAGCCCCGTTAGGAATCGGCTTGGCAGGCGCTAGGAGCACGGTAGGCAGGACGCATCGGCGCCTGGCAGAGCGGGTACTGCCTGGAAGAGTCGAATCTCAGTGGCCCGCACTGTCGATGAAGGCCGTTATGGACATGTACGTGGCCGGCTGCCGCGGCCGGTCCGTGGAGGGCGGAAGCACTGCACGACTTGCCGCGATTCCGGCGCTCGGCGAGGTCCCGACACCGTGACGACAAGGATGGGCATGGATGAGCCACCTGCGGTCGCGGCACCCGCCTGCCACCTGGCCCCGCCGGCGAGCTGCTCCGACTCCCAACCAGCCAATGACCACGATCCACAACCGATTGGGGGACGCCATGGAAGGCACGGTCCGCACCCTGCAGGACCGGGTGAACAGGTCAGGCTCGAACCCAGCGAGACCGAGGTGCACACCTGCGACCACGCGGGCATCCGGTTCGACGTCGCGGAGTCCGAATGCCTGTACAAGGGGAAGACCATCGCCGGCCGCTTCCGGGTCACCCAGGTCTGGGGTCACCGACAACAAGCGGTGGTGGCTGGCCGCAGTGCAGTACACCTCCCTCCCGTAACCGTGACTCGAACCGAGAGAAGCGGCGACGAGATGACGACCAGACGCGGACCACACCTCGACAAGCCCGAAGGGAACGCTCATGCCTAGCGCAGCGACACCACCTCCGGACCGGGGGGCGCTCAGCGGCCCCCTGGCCGGCCTCAGCTTCATTGGCGGCATCGGCGCAGCGAACGCGCTGGCCGACGTGCCCTATCCGCGACCCGGCACGGACCCCAGCCAGGTTCGGCAGTACTTCACCCAGAACGCCGGTCCGACCCGGCTCAGCGCGACCGGCCAGGCCATCTCCGCCGCCTGCCTGGCCCGGTTCACCGCATCCGTGGCCCGGCTGGCCGGGCGCACCGGCCGGGGCTCGCGGGCGCTACAGACAGCCGCCGTAGCCGGCGGCGCAATCGCCGCCGCGTCCCTGGCCGCCTCGGCGGCATGCACGGCCGCCCTTTCCGGCCGGCGGGGACGGGAGGACAGCGCCGCCGCGCTGGCCCGCCGCGGCTTCATCGCCGGCGGGGTGATCCACAGCCCGGCCTTCGGGATCCTCGTCGGCGCCCTCGGCCTGGCCGGCCTGCGCACCGGCGAACTGTCCCGGCCGGTAGCCATCACCGCACTGGGCTCGGCGTCGGCCTGCCTGCTCGCGCCGCTCTACCTCGTCGCCGAACCCTTGGCCTGGTTCATCCCCGTGGGAAGGTTCCCCGGCCTGATCGCCAGCGGCATCGCCGGCGCCCAGCTCGCCCGCGGCGCACGCCCACACCGCCGAGCCTCCGACATCCTGCGGCGCCAAGGGCGCGCCTGACGAACGCGCCCCAAGGACGACCGCAAGCGCCTCGGCCGCGAGCTGATCCCGACCGAGGTTTCGCACGGCGCCGGGCCGTCACCGCTTCGCCCGGACGCCACCGCCGACGCCGACTCGGGCAGCTCGGACGCCCCGCACCGGACGCGCCCACCTGAACGCCGATGAAATCTCGTCGACCTCGGCCGGCTTGCTGCGCAACCAGCGCCAACGGACACCTCGTGGTACTCGAGAGCCCGGGACTTTCGGCCCGTTGTTCCCCGGCCGGACGGCAATGGCTGGCGCAC
>WNFX01001115.1_pt1 | contig 27401 bp, 21 predicted proteins | sample 5400111 | NCBI WGS metagenome assembly WNFX01 (sample SAMN13153363, study PRJNA577476) | soil metagenome | isolation source: 40 cm soil or saprolite under grassland replicate 1 | place: USA:California | collected 2016-06-15
TGGCTGTTCCGCTGCTAGCTGGTCAAACGACCCTCGGAGTTCTACTCGTTGGAAGTCATAGCCCCCGGGGGCTCACGGATGAAGATCTTGCCTTGTTTACAACTATCGGACAACAGCTCGGCTTGACCTTGAAGAACGCTCAGTTACTGCGCTCTGCGACCGAAATGGATGCCTTGCGTGAAGCTGACCGACTCAAGAGTGGGTTCATCGCCGCCGTTTCTCACGACCTGCGATCACCTCTTACCGCTATCCGAGCTTCTGTTGAGAGCTTGCTTGATCGACGAGAGATTCAATTGGCCTGGGAGCAGGATCATCTACTGCACAACATTGCCGGCCAGACTAGTAGGCTGGGAAGGTTGGTCGATCAGTTGCTCGACCTCTCACGTATCGAGGCCGGAGTTCTCTCGCTCGATCGTGACTGGACGGAACTCCCCGTACTGATTGCGGATACTTTAGCGAAGTTTGAAGAACTGAACAATGGGTGCCAGGTGGAACGGGACCTGTCGGCGGATTTGCCTTTGCATTACGTCGACCCTGATCGCCTTATCCAGGTATTGTGGAACTTATTGGAGAATGCCAACAAATATGCTTCGCCTCGCTCATCGATTAAGGTGGAGACGAGATGGACAGGGACGGAGGTATTGATTGGGGTGGCTGACCGTGGTCCAGGAATACCTGCAGGAGAGCACGAGAAGATTTTCCAGCACTTCTATCGTCTGGACAGAGACTATAGCGCGCATACGCAAGGCAGTGGTTTGGGTCTAGCTATCTGCCGAGGTATAGTGCAAGCTCATGGCGGACGGATCTGGGTGGAGGATCGACCGGGTGGCGGTAGCATATTTCGCATTGCATTGCCTCTGCCGCCAGATTCCGTCGTTCTTGAGGGACTAGACGAGCCTGAACTGTACACTGCGAGTACTACGTAAACTGTACACCATCAGCACTAAGGGAAATGATGCTATGGGTCATGCTAAAGAGCACATTTTACTGGTGGATGACGACCCCGGTATTATGGCAGCGGTTAAGCATTCCCTTTCTACCTACGGATATAAGATGACAACGGCCACCGATGGGGTGCAAGCTTTAGCAGCGTTCGAGCGCGAACTACCGGATCTCATCTTGCTGGACCTGGTAATGCCTAGATGTGATGGCCTGGAAGTCTGCCAACATATCCGTGAACACTCCACCACTCCGATCATTGTACTGAGCATCAAGGGCAGCGAGGCCGACATCGTGTCTGTGCTTGACCTGGGTGCTGATGACTACCTGGTTAAGCCTTTCCGCTTAGCTGAGCTACTTGCTCGCGTACGAGCTGTAATGCGCCGTGGGAGCAAGACCTTGGCCACAAACGTTATATGTGGCGATTTAGAGATCGACACTGAGAAACACAAAGTTACTGTTGCCGATCACACCATCACCCTTACACCCATCGAGTATGCAGTGCTGGAAGAGTTGGCGAAAAACGTTGGACGGGTGTTAACCACTCATCTGCTTCTGCAACGGGTGTGGGGCCCCCAATATAGTGACGCAACCGACTATGTCAAGGGGGTTATACGTCGCTTGCGTGTGAAACTGGAACCTGATCCCGCCCATCCGCAGTACATCATCACTGAGCCACATCTCGGGTACCGACTCAGTGACAGCTTGTGAATAATGGAATTCTATCAGAAAACCGAACCAATTTGAAAGTTGAGGCAATTCTTAAAACCTCATCCAGTATGACTCTCATCTCTTGACTCCCTCCCCCATATCCCCTAAAATGAACCCAGCGAATGAAAGGCTGTAGCCCATATATTGTAGGCTTAGGAAACCGCCTGCTTACACGCATGAGGGAGGGCTATTCTCATGACACCTTCACAGACCGAGGATGAATGGTTGAGCCTGCGTGAGGCCGCTGAGATGCTGGGTATGCATCCTGCGACGGTCCGTCTATGGGCTGATCGTAATGAGTTGCCTTCGCGCCGCACCAATGGAGGGCACCGGCGTTTCCGCCGCTCTGATATCGAGGCGCGTCTACGTCACGATGAGGAGCGCAGACCTCGTCCCGCCGCGCAATTACTTGTGCAGAGTGTGCTGGGTCGCGTGCGCTTTGCCTTCACGGATGGCACACTCAATACCCTGCCATGGCATGAACACTTCAATGATTCTGCACGCGAGGCGTATCGCAGCCTGGGCCGGCGTGTGCTGGAACTGCTGCTTCGCGCCCTTACCGATAGCACCACCAGCGAAGAATTACGTGCTGAGGCGATACAGTTGGGCGCCGAATATGGCTCGGTTACGCGTGATTCGCATGTGCCGGTCGCCGATGCCGTGCGGGCTTTCCTCTATTTCCGCAGCCTGGTCGACGAAAGTGTGTTGCAACTCGCGGAAGTGCAGGGTGTACGTGATCATCAGGATGTGCCCTGGGTTGAGAGCCTTTACCAGATTCAGGCCCTCACTAATGAATTACTTCCAGCCTTGATCGAGGCTGCACAGGCACCACCCAATTCACAATAAGTACTGCTAGGGGAACTATTAGCTTTTTCTATAGCGTTTATTAAAGAGAGAACTTTGGGGGTCCAACGACAAGAAGGTTCCTTCTCGGCAACTGCTTATGAGTAGATAACAGTCTAAAATATTGTACAACCAAGCATAATATGTTATGTTTAGGAAAAACGTGAGGTTGCTTGTATGCCAGCAGATTCTGGGCAATCTATGGATATAGAAACATCAAACCAGGCCAGTGATACTTTGCCAGCCATCAAGAAGCTAGGCACTGACAAGACATCGACGCCTGTTCAAATTCCAGAAATCTTTGTTGATCCTGCCGATATTACACCACTGTCTATTGAGCAAAGCGAGAAATCGAGAGAGCCAGTTACGCCGCCTCCACAGTTGGATGTAGAACTAGAATTAATGTGGGAACTACAGGAAGCAGGGCAACCGCAAGGATTACCCATACCATATACGGATGAAATACTGAATCTTCCCAGCCTTCCAGTATATTCGACGCATTCAACGTCGCCGGTGGATGCGCAACGGAGAGCGCGACGGCGAAAAATTCTGCTGAGGCATTTCTTGCGCAAGCAGTTGCGTTTTGCCCGCGTAAATGAGCAGCGGGTGCGTCACCGGCTGTGGATTACTATAGCCAGCGTCGTACTAGCGTTGTTGATCGTTTTCCTGTCAGTTGGGAGCACCGTTGCTTACGTTTCCTATCGCTTCGTTAACACTACCCAGAGAACATTCGAGCACCAGCTGATCACCCTGCATGACTTGCTGCCTCTCGACAACCTGAAGATGTACGATAGCAAGGGTGTGCTCATCGACCAGTTGACCGATAATGGCATCCATACTACCGTCCCATTCAACCAGGTAGCTCCCATTATGCGAAATGCGACCGTGGCCACCGAAGACAAAAACTTCTGGCACAACCAGGGCGTCGACGTGCTGGGCATTATCCGCGCTTTTTTAACCAACCTGCAAAATGGGCGCGTGGTGGAGGGTGGCAGCACTATCACCCAGCAATTGATTAAAAACCTGATCGTAGGCAATCAGTCTACTATTGTTCGTAAGTTTGAGGAGATTATCCTGGCTCCGCAGATCAATGTTAACTATACGAAGAGCGACATCCTGGCAATGTATTTGAACAGCATCTACTATGGGCACCAGGCGTATGGCATCGATGCCGCCGCTACGGTATACTTTGGCCTGGAGGACAAGCCAGGTCACTCCGCCGCCTCGCAACTGGACCTGGCGCAATCAGCGATGCTCGCCGGTTTGCCCAGTAATCCATCGCAGTACGACCCGCTAGTTCATCCTGTAGCGGCCACCAATCGCTTCCAGTCAGTGCTAGACTCGATGGTGAGCCAGGGATATATCACCGCTGTAGACAAGTACGACGCTATCCGCGAGGCGCAGGCACCACATTTCTTCAAAACTGCCGCTACTTTGCGCAATCGGGCGCCACACTTCACGAATTTCGTGCTGGCACAACTCCAGAAGCAGTTCAATATTAAGAACCGCCGCGACCTGTCACGCTCAGGCATGGTTGTCTATACGACACTCGACGTTGGCTTGCAGGATAAAATACAGAAGATTGCCCAGCAGCATATTGCAGAATTGCGCGATGCACACCACCTGACGAACGCGGCCGAAGTGTTGATCGATTTCCACACCGGCGCGATTATGTCCCTGCTCGGCAGCATCGACTACAACAATACTTCTATCGACGGGCAATACGATGTCACCCAGGCCTATCGCCAACCGGGGTCATCTTTCAAGCCCTATGTTTATGTAACGGCTTTCGAGCAGGGAGCCTCACCAGCGCAGGCCATCGATGACAAAAAGACTTCGTTCCCGGTGCCCAATTCAAACCCGACAACGTTTACGCCCGTCAACTACGACCATCAATTTCACGGGCATATGACGCTGCGCTGCGCGCTACAAAACTCACTCAATGTTCCAGGTGTAAAGGTGTTGCAACACGTGGGCATCGATGAGTCGATGCAGACGGCGTATAACATGGGCATCACGAGCTACCGGGGAACGCCTGGCTATTCGCTCGTGCTGGGTGGACTGGGTATACGCCTACTCGATCATACCTCGGCAATGGGCGTTTTTGCCAATGGTGGAGTGCGCGTCCCTTACTACGCCATCAACAAAGTGGTCTCCGGCAGTACTGGAAGGCTGCTCTATCAACACCAACTCGATCGAGGGAAACAGGTCATCAGCCCGCAATTGGCTTATATGATGACAAATGTACTGAGCGACAATACCGACCGCATCCCCGAGTTTTTCGACTGCAACGTGCTGCAACTCTATGCGAACTCTAAGCGAGACTGCTGGAACGGAAACCGCGGAACTGTGCGTCCAGCAGCCGCCAAGACCGGGACAACCAATGACTTTCGTGATAACTGGACGGTTGGCTATACAACCGACTATGTGATGGGCGTATGGGCCGGCAATGACAATAATTCGCCCATGATCAATGTATCTGGCATTGATGGTGCAGCTCCCATCTGGCACGACTCGATGCTGCTAGCCGAGCAAGGGCATCCCATCCGGGACTTTGTCAATCCCGGTGGCCTGCAGCGAGCAAAGATTACCTACCCCGATGGTGTGCAAACGACTGATTGGTTCCTGCCCAATACCGTGCCAACCTTTGCTAAGACACCTACGGCCACACCAACGACGGTCGAGGAAAATACTCCTACACCTACTCCTACACCCAACCCAGAACCTGGCCACGGTGGCGGTAATCCACCTGAGTCACTTCCCAAAGCATACTGCCCATCCAGCTATAACTTCGTCTTTCCTCCTCCACCTGATACTACGCCCCCGCCAGATCCAGGATGGTGGTAGCCTATCCTACCTCGATCCCCACCCGCTCCAACAACTCCCGGCTGATATCAGCACGATACTTTATGGGCATGCGGCCAGGGATTGAATGCGAGTCGGAGCCAGTGCTCAGCAGCAGATTGTGCTTGCGCACATATTCCAGGTAAGCTTTCACCATTTCAGGACTGTGGTAGGGATGATAGACTTCGATGCCATCGAGGGGAATTTCGGAGCGTACTTCATCGAGCAGGGGGATATCATAGAATGTGAAACCTCGTTCGTTACGTCCAGGGTGTGCGATGAGGCAGACAGCCCCGCTGCGGTGCGCGGCATCAACCGTCATTGCCATATCCGCCATAATCGAGCGGAAACCTGCTTCACGTATGATGTGCATGGCGGTCTGCCAGTCAGGGGCATAGCCGTGTTCCCGCAGCAGGCGGCCATTATCGACAGGTCTACGCAATTTGCCGCCATTGTCAGCCAGTACCTCTTCCTGGCGCGGGAACTCATAGCCTTTGCGGCGCAGTTCATTGTAGACTTCGTGGGTATTCTCTAGCTGGCGATCCACAACCATCTGTGTAATATCGCGCAGGTAGTTCTGCTCTGGATCAAAGCCATAGCAGAGGACGTGCCCCATCTTGCCGTTCCATTCCGTGCTCATCTCCGCACCGGCAAGTACAGGTAAGTTCTGTTTTGCAGCTAGCTGCTGGATAAAGGCAACCGTATCGACGCGATCATGGTCGGTTACCGATACGAGGTCAAACCTTTCATTTGCAAGGTAATCTATAAGTTGCTGGGCGGGCCAGCGTCCATCACTGTAGTTTGTATGCATGTGTAGATCAATCGAGGCATCGTGGGCAAGTGACAGGTGTGTGTTTGTGATCAAACGATCCAAAATAAGCTCCTTCAAGGTTAAGGTCAAAGTATAATATATCGTTATTTATAATGGTACCACATACGCGATTGAGGGGTATAGAGCGTTTATAGGCAATCAACCAAACAGGAGCGTGTGGCAAAATTGGCCGTAGGGGCCGGTTCACCGTGCCCACCGCCGATTATGACTTTTAACAAAATAATCCGGTTATCCGTAGGGGCCGATTTATCGCGCCCACCGCCGATTTATCGGCCTCCGGTAGGTTTTCTCGATATCCCAATTAAAAAGTTAATCTGCATTATCGGCCCTAACAGGCATCAACCTAAGTTGCCAGGGCGGGGGCCAGCCCCGCCCCTACTATACACGGCCTGGCAAGCCGATTCAGTCGTGTATAGTAGGGGCGTACCCTTGCGGTCACCCTCGGTGGAACCAATTCAATCTGAACGGGATCCGTGCCACTGTGTATAGTAGGGGCGTACCCTTGCGGTCGCCCTCGGAGCTCGTAGTCACCCTTGGAGTTACGAGTGGCTGTCATGGTTCCTCTGTCGACATAACTCACCACCTGAAACAATATCCAACTCCCCGCACAGTCTGAATAAGGCGAGGATTTGCCGGATCTTCCTCGAGCTTCTCGCGCAGCCAGCGCACATGCACATCAACTGTACGCGTATCACCCACATAATCGTAGCCCCATACATTCTGGAGCAGTTGATCGCGTGTCAACACGGTACCACGATTGCGCACCAGGTAGGCCAGCAAATCAAACTGTTTGGGCTGCAGTTCCAATTCCTGTCCACGACAGAAGACGCGCCGCCCGGGGAGGTCGATGCGCAGGGGACCGGCCACCAACTCACGACTAAGGCGAGGAACCTCGCCAGGTGTCTCCTGGTCGGTATGTTCTTCTTGCGCATGAGGATATTCGGCGCGGCGCAATAATGCACGAACACGCGCCAGCAACTCTCGCCGCCCGAACGGTTTGGTGACATAATCATCGGCCCCAACTTCGAGACCAACCACTTTGTCGATTTCATCGCCTTTGGCAGTAAGCATCATGATTGGTGTCGTGGTGGTGTTATTCTCGCGGCGCAACTGGCGACACACCTCTAAACCATCCATTTCCGGTAACATTATATCCAGGATGATCAGGTCTGGCGTTTCACGGCGCGCCGCTTCTAAGGCGCTGGATCCGTCCGCCGCTGTTGTTACCTGGTAGCCTGCTTGTTCCAGGTTATAGGCAATTGTTTCAACCAATACCGGTTCATCATCTACAAGTAAAATTTTACGGCTCACGAGTAGCCTCCAAAGTATTAACCAAAACGTCCACTGATATAATCTTCTGTCTCTTTTTTCTTTGGACGCTCAAAGAGATCAAGCGTGGGCGCGTACTCAATGAGTTTCCCGCTCAGGAAAAAGCCAGTGAATTGTGAGACACGCGCCGCCTCTTGCATGTTGTGTGTCACGATAACAATGGTATAGTTCTTGCTTAACTCCGAAATCAACTCCTCTATTTTCAGAGTAGCAATCGGATCAAGCGCGGAACACGGCTCGTCCATGAGAAGCACTTCAGGTTCAACGGCAAGAGCGCGAGCGATACATAGACGCTGCTGTTGACCACCGGATAGAGCCAAAGCAGATGATTTCAGGCGATCCTTCACCTCATCCCATAGCGCCGCTCCTCGCAGACTCTTCTCTACCACTTCCTCGATCACCTTCCTGGGTTTTCTCTGGATGTGCAAGCCATAAGCAATATTCTCAAAGATCGATTTGGGGAACGGGTTTGGGCGCTGGAACACCATGCCAACGCGCTGGCGCAGGAGTATCACATCCAGCAACTTATCATAGATATTCTGGCCATCCAGTATAGCCTCGCCCTCGGTGCGCGTGCCAGGAATAAGGTCATTCATCCGGTTCAGCGTGCGCAGGAAGGTCGTTTTGCCACAGCCAGATGGGCCAATAAGCGAAGTAATTTGGCGCTCACGAATAGGCAATGACACGCCAAATAACGCCTGCTTTGCCCCGTAGTAGAAATCGACATATTTGACATCTATTTTTATAGTTTTATCAGGATTGAGTTTTTGACCCGAATCTATATCAACCACCTGGCTTTCAATTGAGTTAGCCGATGAAATATCGCCTCTTGCATCGCTGGCGAGATTCTTCTGATCTGACGTCACTGATCCCTGGGGCCTGTTGATACGAGTATACATTGGACTTCCTTCTCCCCTTCTATTATAGCTTATACCAGAGGGTATTCTTTATGCAATGGAATAGAGGCGTCAACAATCAGGCGGTCAGCCAGCACAACAAGCCGAATATAGCGACCAGCGAGCGTTTTACTAATGAAGTATGGACGCCCTTCATAGGAAATATGACCGCTTCGCGCTACTTTACGAGAGAAGATATTCGCACCTTCAGGGAGCACTGTATTCTCACACTCAGCCGAATTTGCTGTAAGATTCATGATGGCATTACCCTTAATTCTAGCATCTTTGCCGTAGAGGCACCGCATCTTGTGCCAGCACACAGTAGCCATTTACTACATGCGAACTCATTGTCACATCAACCAAAACGCCCAGTAACATAATCCTCAGTGTCCTTCTTTCGTGGATGAGAGAACAATTCTGATGTTTCCCCCTCTTCGATGACTCTTCCCAGGAGGAAAAAAACTGTCCGATCTGCTACACGCCCGGCTTGTTGCATGTTATGCGTCACAATGATGATGGTATATGTCTGCTGGAGTTCGCTGATTAGTTCCTCTATTTGTAGGGTAGAGATAGGATCAAGGGCCGAACATGGCTCATCCATCAGTATTATCTGCGGCTGGTTTGCAAGTGCGCGTGCAATGCAGAGTCGCTGCTGCTGTCCGCCCGACAATTGTGTAGCTGGAGTATCCAGTAGATCCTTTACCTCGTCCCACAGTGCTGCCTGCCGCAGACTCCGTTCTACCAACTCATGCCTGGCCGAGCTTCGTGCCAACCCATTGATGCGCGGCCCCATCGCCACATTTTCAAAAATGCTGCGCGTGGGAAGTACATTGGGCTGTTGGAAGACCATGCCGATATGTTGTCGCACATACCGCGGATTGATGGATCGAGCATAAATATCGACGCCATCGACCAGCACTTTACCAGTCACGCGGGCACCTGGTATCTCCTCGTGCATACGATTCAGGCAACGTACGAAGGTAGATTTGCCACACCCTGAAGGCCCGATCATAGCTGTGACTGTCAGTGGTTCAAATGAGAGGTTCACATCATAGAGCGCCTGATTTCGACCATACCATGCATTCAAGTTTTGAACCGTGAAGGACATTGCCTGTGTACTCCTTTCCATTGGGCTCATCGCTAGAGCCTGCCTTTCAAACCGGGTATCATACCTCTATGCATTCAGAACTTGCGCTTGAATCCGCCAGTAACCCAACGCACAGCAAACGAGGCAATGAGTATGATCAGAATGAGCACAAACGAACCTGCATAGGCCTGGTTGATTTGCGCCTGGTATGGGCTTAAGGTGAAATTGAAGATGCGCAGCGTCAGAGCATCCATTGGCTGGGTGATATCGGTATTCCAGAAGGTCGTGCCGAATGCTGTCATTAACAGAGGTGCAGTCTCACCCGCCACGCGCGCCATTGCCAGAACGATTCCCGTGATGATACCATTGCGAGCTGCTGGCAAGACCACTCTCACGATCGTACGCGCCTCAGTGGCCCCTAGGGCGAGCGAAGCTTCTCGCAGTTCCCTGGGCACCAGGCGCAGCACATCCTCGGCAGTGCGCGCCACAATCGGAATCATTATAATACCGAGAGCCACACCACCCGCCAGTCCCGAGAAGGTCTGCTGAGGAATAACAATCAGAACCCAGGCGAAGAGGCCGAAAATGATGGTGGGCACACCGTTCAGCAGGTCCACCAGGAAACGTACCCCATTGGCCAGGCGTCCTCGGCCAAATTCAGAGAGATAGATGGCTGTGAACAAACCCAGGGGTACACCCAGGAGCGTGGCCAGCCCGACCAGGATTAGCGTTCCCTGCACGGCCTCTCCCATTCCACCACCCGGCTCTCCATTCGGAGTGGGCAACTGTGTAAAGAAAGCTAGATTGATATACGGGATGCCCTGTCGCAAGATATAGACAATCAAGAAGATCAGGACACCCACGGCAAACAGAGCGAACAGAGTAGCAAGCACGATCACCAGGCCATTGCTGATTTGCCGCCCTATCCCACGTGCAGATCGTGGAGGCTGGAATGGATTCGACACAGCACTCTTGCGCGGCGTATTCATCGTTGTACTCATACACGTACCCCTCTCGTACCCTTTTGCTGCAAACTACTGATGAGCCAGCGCGCCAGGAAATTCGTGATCAAGGTGATGATGAACACGATGAGCCCGGCCTCGATCACGGCTGAGAGGAACAGCCCGGGCGTCGCCTCGCCAAACTGGTTGGCAATCACACTGGAGAGCGAATAGCCCGTTTGGAACAGGCTCAAGCTTGGTCGCGTGGCCTGGTTCCCAATCACCATGGTGACCGCCATCGTCTCACCCAGCGCACGTCCGAGCGCCAGGATAAACCCACCCAGGATGCCAACGCGAGAGAATGGGAGCACCGCATAGCGGATAACTTCCCAACGTGTCGCTCCCAGTGCCAGCATCGCTTCGCGTTGAGAGTTTGGCACCGTCAGCATCACCTCGCGTGAGACGGCAATGATGAGTGGCAGGACCATGATCGTTAAGATCATCCCGGCAGCAAGCAAGCCCACACCTTGAATCTGGCCCTGGAAGAACGGCAAGAAACCGAGGTGTTGCTGGAGCCATGGTTCACCCGTTGACTGTAACCACGGGGCCAGGACGAGAAATCCAAAGAGACCGTAGATCACACTCGGCACTGCCGCCAGCAAGTCTGTAAAGAAGGCAAGCGGGACGCGCAATGGTCGTGGACAGAAATCCACGACGAATATAGACGCTCCCACGCCGATGGGTACAGCGAAGAGCAGTGCAAATGCGGAGGTAATCAAGGTACCAAAGATGGCTGGTCCGACACCATAGATATTATGGACGGGATCAAATGCCTGGTTCGTCAGAAAACTCAACCCCAAGGCGCTAATGGTCGGCCATGAGTTGACCAACAGTACTACGGCTACGCCTGCAACCAGGACGATGACGATCAGGACAAAGAGCATCGTGATACCACGAAATAGCACATCGGTTGGTTTCCTGCCGAATCGCGTGGTCATCCAGGCCAGGCTACGCTGCCATATGTGACCCTGCGAGACGGAAACTTGTTGCTGCATGCATCTACCCTTTCATCTTTGCGGTGTCTTCCTGGAAAAGAAGCATGCTTCTTTTCCAGGACTGTACATAGTTATTGTCCCACCACGGAGCACAGAGAGTGTGCTCCCATCCTCCTGGCGAGAAGTCGCTATGACCCGCTATAGCATGGCACACTACCACACGTCATGGATTTGATCTTTGCCTCATCCTTGGTGACAACAGTCTGTGGAAGGGGTACATAGTTGAGGGAAGTCGCGTATTGCTGGCCGTCATGAGTGACCCACCAGAGCATATCCGCAACAGCCTTCCCTTTATCAGTATTGCTTTGGTTCTGGTAGACCACTACCCAGGTGAAACCTGTAACGGGATAGGAGCCATCGCCAGGCGCGTTGACAAAGTAGAAGCGCAGATCATCAGGAAATGTGCTGATATTCTGGGAAGCCGCAGTCGCGCTCTCGACCGACGGCAGTACGAATTTCTTATTTGCATTTTCCACGGCAGCATACTGGATGTTGTTGGCGAGCACATATGCCAACTCGTTGTAGCCAATGGACCCCGCGGTCGATTTGACCTGGGCTGCGACCCCCGCATTGCCTTTGCCACCAACGCCTGTCGGCCAGTTGACGGTCGTGCCTGCACCCACCTTTGACTGCCAATCAGGACTCACAGCAGAAAGGTAATGCGTGAAAATGCCGGTTGTGCCACTGCCATCCGAGCGATGCACCACGGTAATACTCTGATGAGGCAGTGTCACCCCTGAATTTATCGCCTTGATTTGAGGATCATCCCAGAATTTGATGTTGCCCAGGAATACATTGGCGATGATCGGGCCTGTCAAATTCAAATGACTGGAGATATTTGACAGGTTGTAGGAGATGGCTACTGCGCCAATTGTCACAGGAATATGAAGAATGGGACCTTTCTTACTCTGGGCAAGCTGCGCATCGCTCATCGGGGCATCCGTGGCTCCAAAATCAACAATTCCCTGAAGTAAATTGTTAATGCCCGCACCACTGCCAATCGACTGGTAGTTGACGTTAGCACCGCACTTCGCATTAGGATATACCGAGAACATTTTAGAAAAAAGTGGATTGATAAAAGTCGATCCACCGCCGTTCAATTGCTTTGTCGAAGGGCAGGTCGCCCCACCAGTAGTGGATGATGACCCTCCGCAAGCGGCCAGAATCAATGTAAGTCCGAGCAGTGCTATTATACCCAGACGAGTCAGCAGGCCCTGCCCTTGCCGGGCATGTGAGAACCCTTGAAAGAACATGATATCCCCTCGCTTTCCTACGAGATAAAACTCCTATTCGTTAGTGGACACCGGCGTGTAGTTTCTACTGTTGCCATTACACTCAAACCATAGCACTCATCTATTAACTGTGCTTTATGGATAGGTTAAGGCGTGTTAAATGTTTGTTAAACTTTGCCCAGGGGATAAGTGAGCTGGCGCCGATTTTGTAGAGCTGGGAAAGTAAGCATCATTTTACAAAAGGAAGTCCCACAAAGCCAGCATGTTACAATGCTATAATTAGTTTAACGAATAAAATGTAGGGGCGACCCTCGCGGTCGCCCTGGTGCCAGGATTACATTCCATCAAGATATTCGTTAACAGCACTATTCTTCACACAGTAGAACATATCTGGAGGCATCATTAATATGACAAACCTGTACCTAATACGACACGCTGAAGCGCTAGGCGCAGTACACAAGCTCATCGGAGATACAGCCCTGTCTCCGCTAGGAATAACGCAGGCTGAACACCTGCGTGATCGCCTGGCTGCTACAGGCGAGATCGCTGCTGACGTGCTTATCTCCAGCACGTTTGTCCGTGCCCGCCAAACTGCTGAAATCATCGCTCCCGCACTGGCGTTGCCGGTAGTGTTTGACGATGAGGTGCAGGAGTTGCGAGACGGAGCAGCGGAGGGGATGCACTTAGAGGAGTACAGAGCCAGGTTCGGTGAAGTCAACTTTCGAGAGACGCCTTTCCGCAAGGTAGCGCCTGACGGGGAAAACTGGGGCCAGTTCGTGCTACGTGTAGGGACTGCACTAGACCGCATCATCCGCCAGTACCAGGGGAAAACCATCGTAATAGTCTGCCATGGCGGTGTTATCGGAGTATCATTCCTCTACTTCTTGGGCATAAGCACGCTCCAGTATCCGCAGGCAGGCTTTGACACCCATAATACCTCCATTACTCACTGGTGCAAATTCTCATACAACGACAGACCTGCGCGCTGGCGGCTGCTCTGCTACAACGATGATATGCACCTGCGTGATATACGATCATCTGTGCCCATCCCATGGAGCGCTATTTCAGCAACGCCTGCAGAAGGCGCTGAACAACCTGCAGTTCCCCTGGAAGACGAATAGGTTTACGCGCGCGATCCGGTTGCAGGTCCAACCAAGTCAATTTTTAACCCATAAATAACTTTCTGTTAACCTCTACTTAACACTCCCATAACATACATAAGATACGCTTTTTGTATGTAAAGCGCTTTATGTTGAAAACTTATCCTCAGGGCAAGGAGATAAACCTTACATGATAGAAGAAAACCATCTAGCTGACCTAAAAGAAAGAGATGCAGTAGCTGAAGCGCAGGCTGTATTGACTACTTTAGATAACAGCTCGCTCTCACGTTTTCATTTTAAAACGTTATTGACATCCGGCATGGGCTTTTTTACTGATGCCTATGATCTCTTTATAATCGGTGTTGTCCTGGCTATACTGACCCCCCTCTGGCACCTTAATGCCTTGGAAATTTCTATACTTGGCAGTACCTCACTAATAGCGGCAGCGCTTGGCTCGATCATCTTTGGTCGCCTGGCAGATCAGCTGGGCCGCAAGTTCATTTATGGCTACGAACTGGTTGTGCTGGCGGCTGGTGCAATTGCCTCCGCGCTGTCCCCCAATGTGCTCTTACTCGTGATATTCCGCTTTATCCTCGGATTGGGCATTGGAGGAGACTACCCGGTCAGCGCTACTTTAATGAGCGAATACGCTAACCGCAAGGATCGTGGTAAGCTGATTACCCTGGTCTTCTCGATGCAGGGTTTGGGCTTAATTCTCGGTCCGCTCGTTGCAATCATTCTGCTGTTGTCTGGATTAAACCACGATCTAACCTGGCGCATCATGTTGGCGCTAGGAGCAGTTCCAGCACTGGCAACTTTTTACCTGCGCCGGCAAATTGCTGAGACTCCACGCTTTACCCTATCAATGCAAGGTAATCTTGCAGAGGCCTCTCGCACAGTAGACATGGTTACCATGAAGCAAAATGCGAATAACGGCGCCTCACCAAAACTATCACGCTCACAAGAGAGTGGCAGCGTGAACCTCTCAAATGGAAAACACGCCTCTCTACAACGGCCCGGCCGATCATGGATGTACCTGTTGCTCCAGTCGCGCTACTTGCGCTGGTTGATAGGCGCTGCTGGCGCCTGGTTCTTGCTTGACATCGCGTACTACGGCACGACGATCTCCAGCCCTTTAGTACTCAAATCGCTCAATTCGCATGCCAACCTGGTGACCAATATGGTTTATACCCTGCTCATCTTCCTAATTGCCGCGCTGCCCGGTTACATCGTCGCGGCATTTATGATTGACCGGCTGGGCCGTAAGTGGATTCAGTGCTTCGGTTTTGGTATGATGGCCCTGGCCTATGGGTTGCTTGCCATTGCTCCCGCCTTGACAAGCATTACGCTAGCATTCTTGCTGGTCTATGGTGTGAGCTACTTCTTCACCGAGTTTGGCCCGAACGTCACCACCTTTGTCTATCCGGCTGAGATTTTTCCGGTGATGGTACGCACCTCCGCCCATGGCATCGCCGCCGCGGTTGGCAAGATTGGCGCGTTCATCGGCGCATTTGCCTTCCCCTACCTGCTCAGCAACTTCCACCTGCCGGGCGCAATGGCGGTAGCGGCTGTGATCTGCCTGGCAGGCTTACTGCTCACCGTCTTCACATTGCCAGAGCCGAATCAGCGTTCATTGGAGGACGTCTCTCATGAGCACGCGGCCAGGGTAGCTCATACGGAAAGAGTAGTTGTTTTGCAGTAAGGTTCTATTGAGATGAGGGCAAGTCCCTCCCTTTCCGCCACTTTTGAGTGCCCTCACACTCCTCGGCCCGCAAGCGGGCCTCACACCAATAAAGTGTCGAATTGGCCAAGCCTGGCGGCGCCAGGCTTGGCCAATTCGACACTTTATTTATAAGCGACCCTTGGGTCGCTTATCATCGATTAAGATGAAGGAGAGAGAAGCTTGCTCCTGCCAGATAAATGCTGGTACAATCGAATCACACTGAAATGCTGGATACATCCTACTCTATCCACCATAGGAGACTCATAATGGACATCATCGACTTCTACCGCCTGGAGCAGAAACGCATACACAATTGGATGCGCCAGAGTATCAGCGATCTAACCCCAGAGGAGTGGAACCATACGATCGAAGGGAGCGGCAACAATATTGCTTTCCTCGTCTGGCACTGTGCGCGTACCGAGGATAATATCTTGCGCTTTATTTTGCAGAAACGCCCCACGATTTGGGGAGATGGGAACTGGCATGAGCGCCTGAACCTTCCTTTTAGAGTACAGGGTACGGGCATGGCAACCGAGGAGGCCCGCGCCCTCCATATTGCCGACCCCCAACTCTTTATGGAGTACGTCGAGGAGGTGTGGCGCGAGTTTGAGGCGTACCTCGCCGGTATCTCTGACGGCGGTGCGGAACTCTCCGAGCGAATGGTGACGGTGAAGCCGGTAGGGGAAATGCCAGCAATCCAGGCAATCGGTCAGGTTTGTATTTCGCACCTGCATATACATTTTGGTGAGATCGCCCTACTGCGAGGCACAATGGGGAAACGGGGGTTGCCGACATAGACGCAAGACCCAATTAATGGACGATTCTTTTGATGTTCATCCCACCAACCCTTGCCGGATGGCATAAGCCACCGCAGCTGCACGCCCGGGCACATCCAATTTGACAAAAATATTGCTCAGATGACGATTGACCGTGCGAGGGCTGATCACGAGTGTCTCTGCAACTTCACGGTCGGTATGCCCCTCAGCTACCAGGTATAAGACTTCCAACTCTCGCTTAGTAAGATGGAGATCAAGATTGTAATCGGGGTGCGAAATATGCTCTTGAACGATTCGTCCCCCCAGCTTTGCATCCTCACTTCGCTCCAACTGCCTCACTCCCTCACGCAACGTGTCGACGAGATCGGCTGCTCTCTGCATATGATAGCGTAGGAACAGCTCTCGCGCTCTATCACACAAACGACGCACATTTTGTAATAAAGAATTCCTATGTTCAGAAGGCTCAGTACGGCTACGCATCAGCACCGCTCGCGCCTGCTCGTAAAGAATCGCAGCTTCTTCGGATTGATTGTTGACCCGGCGACAGAGCGCCAGGCCATCCTCAAAAGCCTGCTCTGCCCTGTTCCAATCACCCTCCAATACCGCCACCTCACCCAGTATTCTATCGACCGAGACGCCATAGTACATAAAACCATGCAATTTCTGGATACGCTGAAAGTAGGTGCTGGCTTGCTCATTCGCTCCAAGGTGCAGGTAGGCCTCGGCAAGAAATGGGATATAGAAATGGCCACTATACCCTACTGGCTCTGGCAGAGCGATCGCTCGTTCTAGCTGCGCCTGCGCTGCTGTCCTGCGGCCTGTGACGGCCAGGAAATGCCCATAAAGGGCCATTGTACTTGGGTACCACTCAGTGTTAATGGACGCTTGTATAGCTGCTTGAAAACATTGTTCAGACTCTTGCCAATCACCCCGGCGGAAATACAATTCCGCCTGTGCCTGCAACACCACAGGCTTGAGTCGCACATTTTTGGTGGCTTCCGCCTCCTGCATCGATTGTCTCAGCTGTGTCTCACTGACTGCCCAATCACCCTGGACTAGCGCCATCATACCCTGGTTCCAGTGCAACCAGCCAAGGACATGGCGAACGCCGTAACGACGCGCCTGCTCAAAACCTCGTAGATTGTGGAGACGAGCCTTCTCCATCTCCCCCAAAGCCTGGTAGATGATACCCAATCCCTGGTCTCCCAGTGCGGCACGGAACGGGTCGCCAATTGCGACATAAAGCTCGTGCGCCTGTTCTTGCAAGCGAATGGCCTCATTGATGTGCTCACCCCAGCCACGTATCCAGCCGACCAGGTGCAGTGCAAACGCCTGGCTGCCCCGGTCGCCGATCTCAGTAGCCAGCTGGTGCGATTGCCAGAGCGCTGTCTCTGCCTCTTGCGCACGATTGATCAGCAGATCGAGCGTGGCCTGCGCCTGTAGCAGCAAGATATGTTCAGTAATATCTACCTGCTGCAAACTCAGAGTGCTCGTCCCTCTAGGGAAGTTACGTGGGGACATCCAGTAGTAGTGAGTCTGCTGGTCGATATCGGCGGTTGCCTCCTGAGAGGTGTTCGCACTCGCATCCAGCGCATTGCGTGCAGCTTGAAGATGTGCCAGGGCCAGCTCATACTTGCCCTGCATGCGGTACACGTCAGCCATCAACCGGTTAGCCTGGGCTAAATGCAAAGGCGAGGGCGTGATGAATCTGGCCCCTACAGAACTGTCCTTCTCACGTTGCCATTGCTCTAATGCCTGCTGGAAAGCGCCCAAAGCCTGCTCAAGTTCTCCTAGTTTGAACCAGCTCTCGCCAATTGAGATATGCAGCCGCGTGGGAGAAGGCAATGCCTCTACATCGGAGCCAGCAACACGCCCCTCTATCAATTTCAACACCATACGAAAATGGCCGATGGCTTCCCGATGTGCTTGCTGGCGTGCTGCGTCTTCACCAGCCAGCAGACTCCACCACAGCGCCGCACCTTTCTCGTCGCTCATTACATAATGGCGTGCAAGTTCAGCAGCATGTGACTGGGCAGTGCCAGCATAGCTCGCTTCTAATGCTGCGCCAAGAGCGCCATGCAGCGCTCTTGCCCGGTGGGCAGGTACTTCATTGCTCAGCGCTTCCTGTACGATGCCCTGGCAGAACATATACGCGGGAGGCGACAGGTGAGTGGTAGAAATGCGCTTTAGAGTATCTTCACTCGCCAGTTCGTCTGCATACTCATCCCAAATCGTAGCCTCGCCAGGTGACCTGGCGATCACCGCTGCTTGCACCGCTTCATCCAGTAACAACTGAACAGTATCCTCAGGCACCTCCAGGACTGTTACAAGTGCTTGTAATAGGAACGAGCGACCAAAGAGCGAAGCCACGCGCAATGTTTCCCGGCACGATGTACTGAGCCCTTGCAGCCGTTGCCCAACTGCCAGTGTAATACTTTCCGGAAGTTCTGGCCCGATAACACGGGTTGCTCGCCACACTCCATCACGCAGGATAAGCTGGCCGTTCAGGGTGAGCATGCGCACCAGCTCTTCCAGGAAGAACGGGTTACCCTCTGCACGAGAAAGTAACGATTGAGCCAGGCTCTCGGAAAATGTACCTGGAAGGAGCGCATGCAGGTATTGCTTGGCAGCATTTGCGCTGAGCGGGCCAAGTGGGAGGAAGCGCAGCAAACCCTGGCGCATCAATTCGCCTAACGCTCGCGCAGCAGCAAGGTTGGCGGTCGCTGAGACAGCACTTTCGCCGGATCCTGGGCGCTCATTGAACGAGCCAGGTGTGCGCGTTACTCCGACTAATGCGACATGACTGCTATGCAAGCGTACCGTGAGGTACATCGTCAATTCCAGGCTGGCGCTATCGGCCCATTGCAGGTTATCTATGCCCAACAGCACCGGGCACTCCATCGTCATGCGTTCCAGCAGCGTCGCCACGGCATCAAAGAGCCGGAACTTCTCCTGATCAGGTGAAAGCACTTCCGGTGCAATAGTCACACCGACCATTCTGGGGAGTTCGGGAAAGAGGCGAGATAAGGCCGCCACAAGCGGCGTGCCCGTCAAGGAAATTGGGTCACCTGTATAGGCGTGGGATTCATCGCGTCCATTATCCAACCCTACATAATGACTCAATTGTTCTATGGACGATAATCGCAGAACAGGGCGAAGCGCTTCAATGAATGGCAGGTAAGGGAACATAGCACCTGATTCGTAGGTATGTCCCTCCAGCACACGAAAACCACGTGCTCTGGCTTCTATGCACAACTCAGCCAGCAAGCGAGATTTGCCAACACCTATATCACCGCTGATCGTCAGGGCACGCGCTCCTGCCGGCCTGTCGAGTGTGACAGTATCCAGCAGGGTACAAATAGCCTGCATCTCCGTGTCTCGCCCTACCAATGGTAGAGTTTTCGTTAGCAGTTCTAACCCTGATAGAGGATCGGCGAACGGTGCCTGCATAGTATCTCCAAGCCGTCAGTGTTTCCGGTCGTCGAGAGCTACCATCTCTTGTCTGGCTCTCTGTTTTGACAGCCGTGGCATAATATCATGATAGATGAACAGGCCATAAAAGACAAGTAAGAATGGTACGTCGAACAAAAAGTAGATCCAGAAAGTCAGCGAAGCATTCAGCCACAGCAAATGGTAGAGCAAAGCCACTGCGACTAACGTACCATAGACTGTTGCCACGAGAGCCAGCGGACGTACACGCGCCCATTCCTTTTCTGTGACGAGCAAGAATGCTGCGGCGCTATTGCCGAGAATGATCGCGCCAATGAAGCGATCTAAGATGGCAGGTATACTTGTGGGCCATAGTGGCAGTTGTAGTTCGGGCAAGAAGAAAAAGCCCAAACCAACGACTAGATTGACTATTCCAGCAAGCAACGCCAGTACACGTTCCAATGGGCTAAACGCGAGATGATTCATGACTCAGTTGCCTCCCCCTTTCTGATCATATCACGCAACGATTATACTACAGATGAGGAAAAAATGTATAAGTATTTATCCTTAGCAGGAGTGCACTCATGTTGAACATTAAAAAACCAATTTTCACTGTAGAAGATGCTAGCCATATCGCTTTCGAATTGTATGGTCTCCTTGCTGAAGCGCGCCCCTTACCAGGTGAGCGCGATTGCAACTTTTATCTAAAAACCGAAGCTGGGCAGGAGTTTGTGCTGAAGATCGCACCAACGGGGGAGCACAGCGAGATACTCGACCTGCAGAACAAGGCATTGGAGCACCTGGCCGCACACGATCCCTTGATTTTTTTGCCGCACGTGTGCGCCACGCTGGTAGGCGAGACAACCGCAACAGTCGCAGGCGTTGACGACTCGACGCATTTCGTGCGGCTGCTCACCTATGTGCCCGGCAGACTTTTTGCTGAAACTAAACCTCATACGCCTGAACTGCTGCGTAGCCTCGGCAGCTTTCTTGGTAGAATGGATCGTGCGCTGCAAAACTTCATCCACCCTGCAGCACAGCGCTTATTGAAATGGGACTTGCCACGTGCGCTTTGGATCCGTGACTATCTCCAATACCTCAAGCAACCCCAACGGCGTGCTATCGTCGAACGCTTTCTCTCTCAATTCGAGACGCAGGTGTTGCCCGTTCTCCCGGCACTGGGTATGAGTGTCATTCACAACGACGCGAATGATTACAATGTCCTGGTCGATAGTACTGCTTCAGGGTCCAGGCAGGTCGTCAGCGTGATTGACTTTGGCGATATGGTGCACACATATACTGTCTGCGAATTAGCTATCGCCGCCACCTACACGATGTTGGGCAAAGCCGATCCTCTCACGGCCGCTGCGCATGTTATTGCAGGATATCACGAGAAGTTCCCCCTCACCGAATCGGAATTGCAAGTGCTCTATCCGTTGATATGCACCAGGCTGTGCATCAGCGTGGTCAACTCGGCGTATCAGCAGAAGATCGAGCCTCACAACGACTACCTGGCCATTAGCGAGCAACCTGCGTGGGCCTTGCTCGAACAACTTGTTGATGTACACCCCCGGCTGGCTCACTACACGTTTCGTGATGCCTGCCAGTTGCCACCTTGTCCAAATAGTTACGCACTCATACAGTGGCTGGAAAGCAACGCCGGCAAGATGGGGTCTGTGATTGAACCCGACTTGCGTGTTGCTAACAAGGTCATCTTCGACCTGAGTGTTGGCAGCCACGAACTGGGCAACCTTGTGGAACTGGCTGATGTCGAAGTGTTCACTCGCCTTCTTTTCGCTAGAATGAGAGACACGAACAGCCAGGTAGGTATCGGCAGGTACAACGAGGCACGCCCGATTTACACCAGCGACCAGTACAAGTTTGAGGGTAACAACGGCCCCGAATGGCGCACGGTGCATCTCGGCCTCGACGTATTCATGGAAGCTGGTTCGCCGGTCCTGGCACCTCTGGATGGCGTCGTTCATAGCTTCCGCAACAACGCTTCACCGCTCGATTATGGTCCGACGATTATCCTGCAACATACCGTTGGCGACAAAGACAATCCACTCACGTTCTTCACGTTGTACGGTCATTTGAGCTCAGATTCGCTCGATGGCCTCTACCAAGGTAAATGGATTGCCCAGGGAACGCCTTTCGTTAAGATTGGCACCTATACAGTCAATGGCAGGTGGCCGCCACATCTTCATTTTCAAATCATCACCGATCTGCTCGACAGGATGGGTGATTTCCCAGGTGTGGCGCGGCCCAGCCAGCGCAGCACCTGGTTGAGCTTGAGTCCTGATCCAAACCTGGTCGCGGGCATCCCTGCTAAGTGTTTTCCTACCGCTGGTCTGAGTGTCGAGGAGATCCGCCGGGCGAGGGCAGAGCACCTCGGCAAGTCATTGAGCATCTCTTACCAGAAGCCTCTCAAGATCGTGCGCGGTTCGATGCAATACCTGTACGACGAGGACGGTCGCGCCTACCTCGACGCGGTCAACAATGTGAGCCATGTAGGCCACTGCCACCCACGCGTGGTCAAAGCAGGGCAGGAGCAACTGGCGGTGCTCAACACCAACACGCGCTACTTGCACGACAACCTTGTGCGCTACGCCGAGCGTCTCTGCGCGACCCTGCCTGAGCCATTGAGTGTGTGCTACTTTGTCTGTTCTGGCAGCGAGGCAAATGAGCTGGCACTGCGTCTCGCACGCACGCACACACGGCAGAAAGGCATGATTGTGGTTGATGCAGCGTACCACGGCAACACCACCAGCCTCGTCGAGATCAGCCCCTACAAGTTCGATGGACCTGGTGGTACAGGTGCGCCACCATATGTCCACAAGGTCCCCCTGCCCGATGTCTATCGCGGCGAGTATAAGCGGACAGACCCGCACGCAGGCGAGAAGTATGCGCGATACGTCGAGCACGCCATCCAGAAGATCCAGGAGAAACAGGGCAATGTCGCAGCATTCATCTGCGAGTCCCTGCTGGGTTGCGGCGGCCAAATTGTGCTGCCAGAGAACTACCTGAAGGAAGCGTTTCTCCATGTGCGAAACGCGGGCGGCATCTGTATTGCCGACGAAGTACAGGTAGGCTTTGGACGTGTTGGCACGCATTTCTGGGGATTTGAGACGCAAGACGTCGTGCCGGACATCGTGACGATGGGCAAGCCGATTGGCAATGGTCACCCGCTGGCCGCCGTGGTGACAACGCCCGAGATTGCGGCCTCGTTCAACAACGGCATGGAGTACTTCAACACCTTCGGTGGCAACCCTGTCTCGTGCGCGATTGGCTTAGCAGTACTCGACGTCATCGCAGAAGAACACTTGCAGGCGAACGCGCTCAGAGTAGGCACGCATTTGATGGACGGTGTACGCAGTTTGATTGATAAGCATCCCTTGATAGGCGATGTACGGGGACTTGGTCTCTTCGTGGGTATCGAACTGGTACTCGATCGCGAGACATTGGAGCCTGCTGCGGAACAGGCGACGTATATCGCGAACCGCGTGAGGGAGCGCGGCATCCTGTTAAGCACCGACGGCCCGTACCACAATGTACTGAAGATAAAGCCACCAATGGTATTTACGAGGGAGAATGCGGATTTTCTGGTTGAGACGTTGGAAGAGATCTTGGGGGAGGATTTGGCGAGGGGTTAAAAGGGCCGCTAGATGAGATATCAGGGTCTGTGAATAAACCCGAAAAATCATGGATTGCAACCGGGCGACCGCGAGGGTCGCCCGGATTATACGCTACAATACTTGTAAAACTATCAAATCACCGCTAACGTCTGCCCATCGGTCATCGCCTGCGGACCTGCATGTAATGCTCCGCCGCCACCGTCAAAGGGCGTACCTGCGATATTTGGATTTTTCAACACCTGGCGAGCGAATTTCACACCGTCGAACCACATACCCACGTGCTCCAATTGGATGCCGGAGGCGTCACCCGATTCGTCGGCCGAGGTAACGGTTGACTTACGCGCATCTGCGGCGAACGCTACGAATGCGATCAAGTGAAAGATCGATTCAGCGCTGCCATCACCACGAGTGATTACATCCCCAACGTACTCCGCGTGCCCAAAGGGTTTGGCGGACAGTTCTGTCAAGAAGACAGTAAACTTCACATTAGGCGGCATCTTTTGCACATCAACGATCACAGTGTCAAAGTCATTGGTTTCCGGATTGCCCTGTATGACTGTGACCAGGCCTGTGGCGTTGGGGAAGAGCGTCTTGATACTCGCTGGAAACAACGGGATTTGCACAATCAAGGTGGGATCGGCTGACGCCAGCACCTTGACAGTTGGGGCAACCTGTCCAGGGGTGCCAAATTGGGGTGTACGCAATGTCGGCCCTGTCTTTGGAAAACTGGATGTACCACCACTGGTAGTGTTCTTAGTGGTCGGCGGGCTAGACGATGATGGTCCAGAGCAGGCGCTCAAGAGGATGGCCAGCAGCATTATTCCGAAGGTGGTAACTTTCCATAAAAATCTATTGTTTATTAACATCTTTTTTCTCCTCTCCTTCTAGAACACTGGGGCGGTCTGGCCGTCGGTCATGGCCTGGGGGCCAGCATGCAGAGGTGGATTGCCGCCGTCGAAAATTGTGCCTTTGAGGGTATCGTCATTCAATACCTTCTGCGCATCTTGCAATGAGGAGAACCACATGCCCAGGTGCTCAAGGTTCGTGCCAGAGGTCGTACCCTCCTGGCCATCCTGTGATGTGCCCGGGTTGCGCGCATCCATTGCGAAGGTTACGAATGCGATGTTCTGGAAGATGGTCTCACCGCTACCGTCACCGCGAGTCGTCAGGTCGGCAGCATACTCCACGTTACCAAAGGGTTTGTTGGCAAACTCAATGAAGAAGATGGTAAAGGTAATGTTCGGCGGCATATGCTGCACATCTACTATTATCGTGTCGGAGAAGGCATTGTCGCGGTCCCCGCGCACAATTGTCACCAGGCCTGTCGCTTGTGGGAAGGCTTTCTTGACGCCGCTGGCTATCAATGGAAACTGAACGATAGTGGTTGGTGGCAGAGAATCCAGCACATGCACCGTTGGAGCCAGGCGACCAGCACGCACTTGCTGGCGCAAAAGCTCAACATTGGGATTTGCCGCACGGCCCTCTCTGGCTCCTTGCACCATCACAGGAAAGCTTGCTTTCAATGGTGCTGCTCTTGCAACACCTACCTGCAAGTTCAAGATGAGCAGAAGAGCCAGCAGCAGTGTACCGCTCAAAGAAATTCTGCGTAAAAGTTGCATCTATATGCTCCTTTGTTATAAACAAGCGCAATCAATCAGTCTGCTAGAATACTGGATCGGTTTGCCCATCGGTCATGGCTTGAGGACCCGCATGCAGTGGCGGATTGCCACCATCGAAAATCGTACCTTTGAGCGTGTTGTCGTTGAGCGCTTTTTGCGCGTCCTGCAGTGAGGAGAACCACATACCCAGGTGCTCTAACTGAACGCCAGAAGCTTCGCCGCTCTGATCCTGCGAAGTGACGGGGGTCCGATTATCGGCTGCAAAAGCTACCAGTGTGATCGCCTGGAAAGAAGCTTCGCCTGAACCATCGTCGCGCGTATGCAGATCAGCAATGTACTCGACGTGTCCGAATGGCTTGTTCGCCAGTTCGATAAAGAAGATGGTGAACGTGGTGTCAGGTGGCATATTGGAGACATCGACTGTCACCGAGTCGAAGAGGCTTGCCTCCGGGTTCCCCTGCGCAATCGTAACTACACCAGTGGCTTTCGGAAATGCTTTCTTCACACCACTGGGGAAGAGTGGGAACTGAATGATGACGCTCGGAGGCTGCGAGGCGAGCACCTGAACCGTCGAGGCCAGTTGGTGAGCTTGAATCATTTGTTGCAACGTTTTGGGCTGAAAACTGTGGTTGCGAATCTGCCGGCCCGCGTCAGCGCTTGAACCTGCACCGATAGTGCTTGCGAATACGGTGGCGATAACCGCCATCACAAGCAAGAGCAAGCCAGTAAAGGCAAGGCGTTTGGGAATACTAATCCTTATCATAGTAGCTCCTTCCGATAATGCTGGACGATGTTCATTCTGACTGATTGACCAACCAGGCAATCGTATTTTCCTGACGATCACAAAATTAGTGAGTATAGAAAAGCCGTACACCGCTACATTTATAAGCTTACAAGCAGCCCAGCTTGTAAACATGCGTAACCTTACCCATTTTTGTAACGTCATGTGCCGCAGATGCACCACTCCACAGATACAAAGAGTACCATGCCGCAGGCGACCGCAAGGGATCACCCCTACTCTACACGAGTGAATCGGCTTCCCAGGCCGTGTATAGTAGGGGCGGGGCTTGCCCCCGCCCCCTAGCAACCATCGCTCTTCATGCAGCGCAATCGAGAAAAATGGGTAATCTTACGGAGGAGTTAAGTGTCACCTCTAGCGTATACTTCTATAAGGTCAGAAATACATCAGGTATGCGTAGACATATGGAGATTGGTAATGGGAGAGCATTTAGTCATCGATAACTTGATTGGGGCAACTCTAGGAACCTATCTGCTGGAACAACTCATTGAGCAGAGTGAGGTGGGTGCTGTCTTTATAGCGCGTAACCGGGCAGCGGGAGCCTTGTTTCGCATGCGCATACTGGTTGTGCCTCCAGAACTTACACCGGAAGATCGCATTGTTTACCTTGGACGCTTCCAGCAAGTGGCAAACCAGGTCGCCTCTCTGCAACATACCTACATCCTTCCCCTGGTTGACTACGGAACACATAGCGCTGTTGCCGCTCAAGAGCAAAGCGACCGCAAGGATGCGCCCTGGCCTTACCTGGTTTCTCCATACCTGCCTATGAAATCGTTGAGCACTCTACTTGCACAGAACGGACCAATTGATACCTTGCGTGTCAGCCTCTACCTGGACCAAATTTCCGCCGCACTTGAGTATGCCCACCAGCAAGCTGTGCTGCACGGCAACCTCACAACAGATTGCATCTTCCTTAAGCAGGATGGCAACCTGCTTGTCGCGGATTTCGGAGTGATGCGCATACTAGATATAGGGGCACGTTTCATTGTTCCCGATACCAGGGAAAGTGTATATGGCATCGGCATGGCCAGCGCCCCCGCGCCAGAGCGGATTCTCGGTCAAGCTGTCGATTCATACACCGACGTATACGCCCTCGGCGCTGTACTCTATCGCATGCTTACAGGCCACCGGGTCTTCAGAGGCAAGTCACGCGAAGAGATAGTTCAGCAGCATTTACATGCTCCCATTCCATCTCTCGCCACCTGGCGCAAAGACCTCCCTCAAGAATTGGATGGCATTATTGCCAGGGCCCTGGCAAAGGAACCAGCGCAGCGTTTCCGCCAACCTGGAGCGCTTGCCAACGCCTACCATGACGTTGTTGCCCCCAATGATACGAAACGCGTACCGTTTTTAGTTACCTCAACATCTGCGCAACCGCAAGAGACCTTCACAGCTAAAATCGAGGATGTGAAAGGTAATGTAGGGGCGGGGCTTGCCCCCGCCCGGAATACTGCCACCCCGCACTCTGCCATCCCGCACTCTCCCACCCTGCATTCTCCCGCCCCGAACGCCTTTACTCTGCGTTCTCCTTCACTGCGTTCCCTCAATCGTTCTACACCTATTTCCCGCCGCCGCGCTCTGACCTTCATCGTAGCTGCCGGAGGCACAGCA